>Ga0209922_100101_pt1 | contig 291952 bp, 284 predicted proteins | sample ThiBiot_500_biof_FD_183946 | JGI IMG/M metagenome (GOLD analysis project Ga0209922, IMG submission 183946) | Wastewater bioreactor microbial communities from Cape Town, South Africa - Thiocy_expt_500_biof (SPAdes) | ecosystem: Engineered > Bioreactor > Thiocyanate-remediating >... | reverse complement strand
ACAACACCAACCGACCGCATACGAGCCTCAACGGGCTCACACCAAGCGAGTTTGCCAACCGTTCAAACAGGGACGAAAACCAGAACAGAGTCTACTTATAAACGAGGGCAATCAGGGGTGCAGGTCAATATTGATCTGGTAGATGAAGCGTACACGACGTTTTTTCCGAGCGGCGTCCCCGCGCGAAGAACAGTCGGCATATCGGAATTGCCCGCCAACGCTCTAGTTCAAATAGACGCGGTTGCAGGGAACGCCGAAGGAACACCGCCAAATTAACTGTGACTTTATACTCATAAGCACTCCTCCGATATTTGGACGAGTCATGTAACTTGCGTGGCAAGGGAGATGGAAATGTTTCCATCTCCCTTTTCTGTTCTAAAAGTTTTTATACGTGTCGCGTGCAATCAACGCGCGTTCGCCGAGTACGCATACGACGAGGACCGCCTGATTGACGCATGCGCGCGGGCACGGCGGACTGTATGATAGCGTTGCGTGAAGGTCAGGCGGCCTGCTGATCGGCGGGCTTGTCGGCTTGGCGCAGGAGCTTCCACTCCCAGGGCAGCAGTTCGTGCAGACGCGATGCGGGAAGATCGGCGATACGGGCGAGGACGTCGGCGAACCAGGCCTTGGGATCGACGTCGTTGAGGCGACAGGTCGTGATCATCGTCAGCATGATGGCGGCACGGTCGGCGCCACGCTGGCTGCCGGCGAAGGTCCAGTTGCGCCTTCCCAAGGCGATGCCTCTCAATGCGCGCTCAGCACAATTGTTGGTCAAGCAGATCCTGCCATTGTCGAGGAAGCGGGCGAAGTCGTCCCAGCGCCTGAGCATGTAATTCATAGGCTTCAGGACCTCGGAGGAGCGCGAGAGGGTTTCGCGCTCACGCAGCAACCAGGCGTGCATGTCCTCGAGAAGCGGCTTGCTCCTTTCCTGGCGCGCGGCGCGCCGCTCGTCGGCGCCGCAGCCGTTGATGGCGCGCTCGATCTCGAACAATGCATCCAGGCGCCTGACCGCCTCCAGCGCGATCGGGGAGATGGGTTTGCCCCTCATGCCTTCCCGGGCATTTTTCTCGATGTCGGCCAGCTCGAAGAAGCCCCGCCGCGCATGGGCGAAGCAAAACGCCGGCGTGATTGGCAGCTCCTTCATCCGCGGGTCGAACAGCGGCTCGAAGCCGTTGTAGCAGTCGGCTTGCAGGATGCCGGCGAAGGAGGCCAGATGCTTCTGCGGGTGCTCACCCCGCCGATCGCTCGAGGCGTAATAGACCGCCGCCGGCGGCGCAGGCCCGGCGAAGGGCCGGTCATCCCGCACATAAGTCCAGATCCGCCCGGTCGTGCACTTGCCCTTCGCCAGGATACGGATGGTGGTGTCGTCGCCATGAAGGCGCTCGGCGGCGAGCACATGGCGCTCGATCAGGTGGAAGAGCGGCATGACGGCGAAGGTCCCGTGGCCGACCTGGTCGGCCAGCGTCGACAACGGCAAGTCGATCCCCTCGCACTTGAAGCGCGCACTCTGGCGGTTAAGCGGGATATGCATGCCGAACTTGTCGAACAGGATCGTCGCCAGCAATTGCGGGCCGATGAAGCCGCGCGGCGTGGCATGGAACGGCGCGGGCGGCTGGCTGATCTTCTCGCAATCGCGGCAGGTGAACTTCTCGCGTACCGTCTCGATCAACTTGAAGCGGCGCGGAATCTCCTCCAGCGTCCTCGTCACATCCTCGCCGATCTTCGCCAGCCGCGATCCGCCGCAGCAGGCGCAAGTCGTTGGAGCCTCAATGACGACGCGATCGCGTTCGATGTCATCCGGCCATGGCTTGCGCACCGGCCGCTTGCGCATGAAGGGGCGGACCTTCTGCGTCTTCGCCGCTGCGGCCTGCGCGGCAAGCTCATCCTCGCTCGCCGTGGTGACGAGTTCTTCGAGCTCCAACTCCAACTGCTCGATCAGCCGTGCCGTGCGCTCGGAGCGCTGCCCATACAGTTCGCGTTTGAGCTTCTCGATCCGCAGCTCAAGATGCGCGATCAACGCCTCGTTGTCCGACAACTGCGCCTGCACGCTGGCAGCTACCGCCTCGGCTTGCAGCCGCGCCTCACGCTCGGTCCGCAGCGCCGCCAGGGCACTCACAAGGTCCGAAGGAAGATCGTCCGGTTTCAACGTCACGAAGCCAGTGAATCAGATTTTCCGGCAGCTTCAATCGCAAAATGCTATCCCACTCGCGTTGGACGCCACGTTTCTTGAGGATTGCGCCAGTCGATGCCGGACAACAGGTAGGAAAGCTGCGCCGGAGAGATCGTCACTGCTTCACCAGCAACCGAAGGCCAGATAAATCTTCCTCTCTCGAGTCTTTTTGTGAACAGGCATGCTCCCTGGCCATCATGCCAAATCGCCTTCAAAAGATCGCCTCTGCGCCCGCGAAAGCAGAACAAATGACCGCCGAGAGGATCCCGCTTCAGGATCTCCTGCACCTGCAAAGCCAGCGACGGGAAGCCGCGACGCATGTCCGTGTAGCCCGTCGCAAGCCAAACCCGGGCACCAGTCGGGATTGGAATCATCGCAGAGTCTCCAGCCCTCGCACGATCCGCAGCAGCGCCGCCACGTCAACACCGCGATCAACGATGATCCGCCGTCCGTTCCCACTCACGATCTCAATCCGTCCAGAATTTCGTGCAGCACACTCACCAGGAGATGTCGTCTCCCGCTCCACAAGCACGGGCACAAACCCGACGGCGTCGGACGCTCCAAGCCGCCCCTCGCGAAACGCCTTGCGCCAGGAAAACAACAGTTGGTTGGAAATCCCGTGTCGTCGCGCCGTCGCCGAGGCCTGCCGTGGGCAGGAATGGCTCTCCTCCACAATCCGGAGCTTCGCTTCGTTCGTCCACCGACGTCGCCGGCCGGTGTTGACTACTTCCAGGCCGATGACCTGATGATTGTCCTTATGCATGTCCATAAGGTCAATCAGCTACACCCAAGGCCTGCTTCGCAAGGCGGCCTTCCTCGTAGGCGTACTTCGCCGAAGCGATCCGAGACGGAGAACTCGTCACGACATGATCGACGCAGCGCGACTCGGGTGTCAGCACGTCCGCGGTGGGATCATAAATCTGGACACGGAGAAGACTGGCGTCCGGGTCACCCTGCCGATCCTCTCCGAGTTGCAGGCTACCTTGGACGCAGGCCCGACCGGTGACCTGGCTTTCATCGCCGCCGGTAACGGAAACCCGCTCACCAATGAAAGCCAGGGCAACCTGTTCGCGGACGCCTGCCGCGCCGCAGGGGTACAGAAATCCGCGCACGGCCTGCGCAAGAGGCCGCCGCCACGAACGCCGCGAACCACGGGGCACAGTTAGAGGCTGTTTTCGGCTGGGAAGGCGGGCGATGGCCTCGCTGTACGCGTTCCGCTGACTGCCGACGGTTAGCAACTGACTCTGAGCCTTAACCGCGACATGGATTTTGAATGGTGAGCGCGGAGGGACTCGAACCCTCGACCCCATGATTAAAAGTCACGTGCTCTACCACCTGAGCTACGCGCTCACTCGTCGCGGTGTGTAGGGGCCGGGTCCGGTCGGGTCAAGTCCGCCGGACCCGGCGCCGCGTAACTCGGCGGTTTCCTCAACCGCTTCTTTTCTCAACAACTTGAATGAAAATCGTCACATGACTTTTCATGGCGAAATCCGGTTTGACACCAGAACAAAAAGAGAACATAATAATTCATCACATGATCAGGACGATCATCATGGCGGATATCACCTACTACGTGGCGCTCTCTTTCACCCAGGACGACAGCGGCGAGACCGTGACCGGCGACGGCGAGGAATTCCAGAGCGCGGGCGCAGCGATCCGGCGCGCCGAATCGTTGTCGCGAATGACAGGAATGCTCGGCGCCCTCGCCTTCAGCCGCACCGGCGATCCGCTCGCCGGAGAATTCAAGGACGCCCAGATCCTGCGCAGCTTCGGCAGCGTCCCCTCGGATCTGAGCGGGCTGTAACACGAGGCAACACACGACCTAAGCCGGTATCGCCCTGCAATGCGCCCGCGCCAACGCTGGGGTGCGAGGCCAACACTGTGCGAGGCTGGCACGCGGTCCGGTCCGACTTTCCGATCCCGACGAGGCCCGCTTCGTTTTCAGACAGCCGCTCTTTTTTCAAGCAGCTACGCGGTAGCCCTACTCCGCTTTCGCGCTGTGCCTATTCGTCGAGCTTGCCGGCCGCCTTGCGCAGCGCCGCATTGATGCGGTCCTGCCAGCCCGGACCTTCCTCCTGGAAATATGCCAGCACATCCTGATCGATCCGCAGCGAAACCATTTCCTTCACCCCGGGCAACGCCGCCGGGCCTTTCGGCAAGGGCGGCGCTGTCTTGGTGGTGACCGCCTTGAACGCGGCCTCGGCCTCGGTCTTGGCGTCGCTCAGGGTACGCGGCCGGCGGGGCGGTTGCTGGGCCATCAGATCCCCTCGAACAGAGCGGTCGACAGATAGCGTTCGGCGAACGAGGGCACGATCGCGAGGATGGTCTTGTTGGCGTTTTCCGGACGCTTGCCGATCTGCAGCGCGGCGGCGATGGCGGCGCCCGACGAGATGCCGCCGGCAATGCCCTCCATCCGCGCCAGTGCGCGCGACGTCTCGAGCGCAGTCGCGCTGTTCACGGTCGCCACCTCGTCGATCACCGAACGATCGAGCACCGCGGGCACGAAGCCCGCGCCGAGGCCTTGAATCTTGTGCGGCGAGTGCTGGCCGCCGGAAAGGATCGCGCTCTCCTCCGGCTCCACGGCGACGACGCGCAGCGAGGGCTTGCGCGGCTTCAGCACCTGACCGACGCCGGTGATGGTGCCGCCGGTGCCGACGCCGGCGACGAAAATATCGAGATTGCCCTTGGTGTCGTTCCAGATTTCTTCCGCGGTGGTGCGACGATGCACTTCGGGGTTCGCCAGGTTCTCGAACTGGCGGACCATCACCGCCTTCGGCGTGGTGCGCACGATGTCCTCGGCGGCGGCGATCGCACCCTTCATGCCCTGCCCCGGCGGCGTCAGCACGATCTCGGCGCCAAGAAACGCCAGCATCTTGCGACGCTCGATCGACATCGATTCCGGCATCACCAGCTTGAGGCGGTAGCCGCGCGAGGCCGCGACATAAGCCAGCGCGATGCCGGTGTTGCCGGAAGTGGCTTCGACCAGCACGGTGTCCTTGTCGACCGCGCCGGCTTTTTCCATCGCGGTGATCATCGCCGAACCGATCCTGTCCTTCACGCTGGCCGCCGGATTGAAATATTCCAGCTTGGCAAGAATGGTCGCATTGACACCGTGCAGCTTCGGCAGCCGCTGCAATCTGACGACCGGCGTATCGCCGAACGCATCCACGATGCTGTCATAGACGCGGCCACGTCCGGCGGAACGGGCTGTGGTGTCGGATTGAGAAGGTGCGGCCATCGGAATCTCCGGTGAAGACAGTTGGTTGCAAATGAAAGCGTCATGTGTGCGCGCTGCGGCGCAGACGCAAGGGATAACCTGATCGTGAAAGCCACTGCATTGCAACAAAATGATTTATCGCAAAAGAAACGTATTTGTGTTGCGACATCTTCAAACTTCGCGGCTATGCTCCCGACACAGCCGATATCCAGGGGGTCACGATGACAGCATTTGCTGAAGTCCAGTCGCCCACGCTACCGCGCAAGCCTTTTGCCTCGCCGCGCACGTCCGACCGCCTTATCTGTTCGATCTGCGCCGACTCCATGATCGCTGCCGAAGCCTCGGCCTTGGTGAGCGACGACGAGATCAGCTACCTGTGGACATGCGAGACCTGCGGCCACGGCTTCGTGACCAGGCACAAGATCAGCAGACCCGCGGCAAGCTGAAAATGTTCTCGCGCGACGGCATTTAAGAGAAGCATCATCGCGCTTCATGTGGTTTTTAAAGCACGATCTTTCCGGAAAACCGCTCCGCGCGTTTCCGGCCTGACGCCCTAGCGCGGCGGCAGATCGCCGAGCGCCCAGCCGGCGCGCGTCGCTTCGTGAAATGAACCGAAGGTTCCGGCGGCGATCGCATCGCGGATGCCGCTCATCAGGCTCTGGAAATACGCGATGTTGATTTCCGACAGCAGCATCGCGCCAAGCGCTTCACCCGATTTGACCAGATGATGCAGATAGGCGCGTGAATAGCTGTTGGCACCCGGCCACGGGCTCTCCTCGTCGAGCGGGCGCGGATCGTCGGCATGACGCGCATTGCGTAAATTAACTACGCCGCGCCGGGTGAAGGCGTGCCCATGGCGGCCGTTGCGGGTCGGCAGCACGCAGTCGAACATGTCGATGCCGCGCGCGACGGATTCCAGAATATCCTCCGGCGTACCGACGCCCATCAGATAACGCGGCCGGTCCTGCGGCAGCAGCGGCGCGACCTCCTCGATCATCGCCAGCATCACCGCCTGTGGCTCACCGACCGCAAGGCCGCCTATGGCGTAGCCGTGGAAGCCGAGATCGACCAGCGCACGGGCGCTGTCGCGACGCAGCGCCGGCACGTCGCCGCCCTGCGCGATGCCGAACAGCATATAGCCGTCCGGCGCGCTTTCGAACGCGCGCTTGCAACGTTCGGCCCAGCGGATCGACAATTTCATCGCGCGCTCGATGTCGTCGCGCTCGGCGGGCAGGCGCACGCATTCGTCGAGCTGCATCGCGATGTCGGAGCCGAACAGCCGCTGCACCTCGATGGCGCGTTCCGGCGTCAGCTCGAAGCTCGATCCGTCGATATGCGAGCGGAACTTGACGCCCTGCTCCGTCACCTTGCGCAGCTGCGCGAGCGACATCACCTGGAAGCCACCGGAATCCGTCAGCATCGGCCCGTTCCAGGTGGTGAATTTTTGCAGGCCGCCGAGCGTGGCGATCCGCTCTGCGCCGGGCCGCAGCATCAAATGATAGGTATTACCGAGCACAATGTCCGCGCCGGTGTCGCGGATGTCGCGCCAGTGGATTCCTTTCATCGCCCCGGCGGTGCCGACCGGCATGAAGGCCGGCGTGCGCACCGTGCCGTGCGGCGTGGTCAGCAGGCCGCGCCGCGCTTCGCCGTCACGATCCAGAAGCTGGAAATGATTGGGTATGCTCACGCGGCGGCACCGTTGCGAAACAGCAGGCAGGCGTCGCCATAGGAATAGAAGCGGTAGCCGTCGGCGACGGCATGCGCATAGGCCTGCTGCATGGTCTCGCGTCCGCAGAATGCCGACACCAGCATGAACAACGTCGAACGCGGCAGATGGAAATTGGTCATCATGATATCGACGGCGCGGAACCGATAGCCCGGCGTGATGAAGATCGCGGTCTCGTCGGCGAAAGCCGCCAGCGTGCCGTCCTCGCGCGCCGCGCTCTCCAGAAGCCGCAGCGAGGTCGAGCCGACCGCGACGATGCGGCCGCCCTTGGCCCGCGCGGCGTTAAGCGCCTCGGCGGTCGCTTGCGAGATGGTGCCCCACTCCGCGTGCATACGGTGGTCCTCGACCTCGTCGGTCTTGACCGGAAGAAACGTGCCGGCCCCGACATGCAGCGTCACGCGATGCAGCCCGATGCCGCGCGCCGCCAGCGCCTCTTCAAGCGCGGGCGTGAAATGCAGCCCGGCGGTCGGCGCGGCCACCGCGCCTTCGTTCCTGGCGAACATGGTCTGGTAATCGCTGGCATCGCGATCGTCCGGTTCGCGGCGCGAGGCGATGTAAGGCGGCAGCGGCGGCGCGCCGAGATCGGCAATCGCCTGATCAAGCACCGGGCCATGGAAGGCGAACGACAGCGTGATCTCGCCGCCCTCGCCCTTGGCTTCGACCTCCGCGTCGAGATTGCCCAGCAGACAGACGCGGCCTTCATTGCCGAAACGAACCACATCGCCGGGGCTGAGCTTGCGCGCCGGCTTGACCAGCGCCTGCCAGCGCGAACCGTCGATACGCTTGATCAGCGTCGCCTCGATCCGCGGCTCGGTGGCGCCGCCAAGCCGGCGTCCGGTCAGTTGCGCGGCGATGACACGGGTGTCGTTGACCACAAGCTGATCGCCGGACGCGAGCAGATCCGGCAGATCGCGCACGAAACGATCCTCCAGCGTCTGTCCGGGCCGCACCACCAGCATGCGGGCGGAATCGCGCGGGCTCGCGGGACGCAATGCAATGCTTTCGGGAGGAAGCTCGAAGTCGAAAAGGTCGGTGCGCATGACGACCCCGTTATGACCGGCCTGCCGCGCCCGGGCAACGGCAATGTTGAGAGCCGGAAACGACCATGCCCGGCACGAGGCCGGGCATGGGACGTAGAACTTGAAAAGACGCAGGCTTTACGCCGCGTCGAGCGCCATGCGCGCCTTGACGATCTTGTCCGGGTCCTGAACCGGCTCGCCGCGCTTGATCTTGTCGACATTCTCCATGCCCGAAGTCACCTTGCCCCAGACCGTGTACTGGCGGTCGAGGAAAGTGGCGTCGTCGAAGCAGATGAAGAACTGGCTGTCTCCGGAATCAGGGTTCTGCGCGCGCGCCATCGAGGTGACGCCGCGAACATGCGGCTCGTCGTTGAATTCGGCTTTCAGCTTCTGGCCCGAGCCGCCGGTGCCGGTGCCGTGCGGGCAGCCGGTCTGCGCCATGAAGCCCTCGATGACGCGGTGAAACACGATGCCGTCATAGAAGCCCTGACGCACCAGTTCCTTGATGCGGGCGACATGACCCGGCGCGAGGTCCGGACGCATTTCGATGGTGACCGGTCCCTGCGTGGTTTCGAGGATCAGGGTGTTTTCAGTGTCTGCCATGGTCTCTTCTCTGTTGTGAATTCAGGTTGATCGGATTCGTGGAAAGGGCCGGCCCGCCGCGAGCGCCATCGGCACCGCGCCGCGCCGGCGCGCGCGTTACTTGATGTCGGAAGCGACCTGCACCTTTACCATCTTGTCGGGGTCCTGCACCGGCTCGCCGCGCTTGATCTTGTCGACCACGTCCATGCCCGACACCACATCGCCGACCACGGTGTACTTGCCGTTGAGGAACGAGGCATCGCCGAAGCAGATGAAGAACTGCGAATTTGCCGAATTCGGATCGCCGGCACGCGCCATGCCGACCGTGCCGCGCTTGAACGGCACGTTGGAGAACTCGGCGGCAAGGTTCGGATATTTCGATCCGCCGGTGCCGTTGAAGCGCTGGCCGTCGCCGGTCTGCGCCATGAAGCCTTCGATCACGCGGTGGAACGGCACGTTGTTATAATAGCCGTCGCGCGCGAGCTGCTTGATGCGCTCGGCATGCTTGGGCGCGATGTCGGTGCGCAGCTTGATCACCACGCGGCCCTTGGTGGTGTCGATCACGATGGCATTCGACTTGTCGAGGCCGGCGGGAAGCGCCTGCGCGAACGCCGGGGTGGCGAACACGAAGGCGGCGAGAACAGCAAGAATTCTGATCATGGAAACTCCGGTTTTGAAAAAGCGTGCGATCGGATGCCGTGGACAAGGAAAACGCGACCGCGGCCGCGCTAGGCCGAACCGCCAAATCTGGCCTTGAGCCTTGCAGCCACCGACTTCGGCACGAAGGCCGAGACGTCGCCGCCCATGCTGGCGATTTGACGTACGAGTGTGGCGGTGATCGGGCGCACCAGCGGCGAAGCCGGCAGAAACACGGTCTGCACCCTGGGCGCCATGGCCTGGTTCATGCCCGCGATCTGCATCTCGTAATCGAGATCGGTGCCGTCGCGCACGCCGCGGATCAGCAAGGTCGCCCCGGCCTTCTGCGCCGCGGTCACCGTGAGATCATCGAAAGTGGTGCAATCGATCTTGCATCCGGTCTCGGCCGCGATCGGCGCGAACACCTCGCGCGTCATCTCAAGCCGCTGCTCGGTCGGAAACAAGGGTGTCTTGCCGGGGTGCACCCCGATGGCCACGATCAGGCGATCCGCCAGACCGCAGGCCTGCCGCACCACATCCAGATGTCCATTGGTGACGGGATCGAACGACCCCGCATACAGCGCGACCCGAGACATGCCTTTCTCCTAACCCGCCACGCTGTCAGCCGCAAGCAAGCCGGTTCCGCCGAAATCGACTGATCCAGCGACTTTTAATTTGTTGGTCAGACGAACCTTTTCGCCCCGTCGGGCGTCGTATCGGCGAAGGCTGATGAGCCGCAACGCGGCGGCAGACGGGAGCGGGACATGACGGTTCAGAACCAGAACACCATGATCAAGGCTCTGTCGGCGCTGGCCATCGCGGCCTTTATGGCGCTCGCCATCACCGTCCTGCCGGGCTTCGCCCCTGACGTCGAGGCAGGTGTTCCCCTCGCGCTGGCGAAAAGCGACCGGTTGTCGGTCACCAGCGACGTCTGCGCCGAGGCCTCCTGGCCGAACGTGCCGGCAGCCTGCCTACGCGGTGCCGGATCCCGGCCGGTAAGCACGAATGTCCGTCTCGTGACCGCCGTTAATCCGATTTCTTAAGAGGCGGCCTTAACTGCCGTTGCTATTGTCGGTTTCCTCGGTGATGTGCTCCACTGACACGACCTTCTCGTCGTCCGCGGTGTTGAACACGATCACGCCCTGGGTCGAGCGTCCGGCGATGCGAATGTCCTCTACCGGGCAACGGATCAACTGGCCGTTGTCGGTCACCAGCATGATCTGGTCGCTGTCCTCGACCGGAAGGGACGCAATGAGCTTGCCGTTACGGCCGTTCACCGACATCGCGACGATGCCTTTGCCGCCGCGCCCCGTGGTCCGGTACTCGTAGGACGACGAGCGCTTGCCGTAGCCATTCTCGCTAATGGTCAGCACGAACTGCTCGCTAGCCGACATCTCGACATAACGCTGCTCGCCGAGCTCGATCGCGCCGGTCGCCTCCTCGCTGTCGGCGCCCGCCTCGTCTTCGGCGCCGCCACGGCGCACCGCATTGGCGCGGCGCAGATACGCGGCCCGCTCGTCCGCGCTCGCATCCATATGGCGCAGGATGGTGAGCGAGATCACCCGGTCGTCGGGGCCCAGCGCGATACCGCGCACACCCATCGAGGTGCGGCCCTGGAATACGCGCACGTCCTTGACCGGGAAGCGGATGCACTGCCCGCCCGCGCCGGTCAGCAGCACGTCGTTATTCTCGGTGCAGATCTGCACGTCGACGATGGCCTCGCCCTCGTCGAGCTTCATGGCGATGATGCCGGAGCGGCGGACATCCACGAAGTCCGACAGCTTGTTGCGCCGGACGTTGCCGCCGGTGGTGGCGAACATCACGTCGAGTTCACTCCACGAGGATTCATCCTCCGGCAGCGGCATGATGGTGGTGATGCGCTCGCCCTGCTCCATCGGCAGGATGTTGATCAGCGCCTTGCCGCGCGCATTCGGCGCCGCCATCGGCAGCCGCCAGACCTTTTCCTTGTAAACCTGCCCGCGCGAGGAGAAGAACAGCACCGGCGTATGGGTCGAGGCGACGAACAGGCGCGAGACGAAATCCTCCTCGCGCGTCTGCATGCCGGCACGGCCCTTGCCGCCGCGCTTCTGCGCGCGATAGGTCGAAAGCGGCACGCGCTTGACGTAGCCGGCGTGCGACACGGTGACGACCATGTCCTCGCGCTGGATCAGATCCTCGTCCTCGACCTCGCCTTCCTGATCGATGATCACGGTGCGGCGCGGGGTGGCGAATTCGGCCTTCACATCCCGCAGCTCGGTCTTGACGATGTCCTGGATACGGGCGCGCGAACGCAGGATGTCGAGATAGTCGGCGATCTCGATGGCGAGCTTGTCGAGCTCCTCGGAAATCTCCTCGCGGCCGAGCGCGGTCAGACGCTGCAGGCGCAGATCGAGGATGGCCTTGGCCTGTTCCATCGACAGCCGCGCGGTGCCGTCCTCGGCGAGACGATGGCGCGGATCGTCGATCAGCGTGATCATCGCCGCCACGTCACGCGCCGGCCAGTCGCGCGACATCAGGGTGTCGCGTGCGGTGGCCGGATCGGGCGAGGTGCGGATCACGCGGATGATCTCGTCGATATTGGCGACGGCGATGGCGAGGCCGACCAAAATATGGGCGCGGTCGCGCGCCTTGTTGAGCAGGAACTTCGTGCGGCGCGAAACCACGTTCTCGCGGAACGCGACGAACACGGTCAGCAGGTCCTTGAGGTTCATCACCTGCGGACGGCCGCCGTCGAGCGCCACCATGTTGGCGCCGAAATTGGTCTGCAGCGGCGTGAACTTGTAAAGCTGGTTCAGCACCACATCGGGCACCGCATCGCGCTTGAGCTCGACGACCACGCGATAACCGTCGCGGTCGGATTCGTCGCGCAGGTCGGAGACGCCCTCGATCTTCTTGTCGCGCACCAGTTCGGCGATGCGCTCGACCATGGTGGCCTTGTTCACCTGATACGGAATCTCGGTGACGATGATCGCCTCGCGATCCTTGCGGATGGTGTCGATCGACACCTTGCCGCGCATCACGATCGAGCCACGGCCCAGATGATAGGCCGAGCGGATGCCCTGCCGGCCGAGAATGATGCCGCCGGTCGGAAAATCCGGCCCGGGCACGATGTTGACGAGATCGTCGATGCTGAGGCCGGGATCGTCGATCAGCGCGATGCAGGCGTCGATCACCTCGCCCAGATTGTGCGGCGGAATATTGGTCGCCATGCCGACCGCGATGCCGCCGGCGCCGTTGACCAGCAGGTTCGGAAACTTCGCCGGCAGAACCTTGGGTTCGCGCTCGGAGCTGTCGTAGTTCGGCTGGAAATCGACGGTGTCCTTGTCGATATCGTCGAGCAGCGAATGCGCGATCTTCTGCAGGCGGGATTCGGTGTAGCGCATCGCCGCCGGCATATCGCCGTCGACCGAGCCGAAATTGCCCTGACCGTCGATCAGCGGCACGCGCATCGAGAAATCCTGCGCCATGCGCACCAACGCATCGTAGACCGACTGGTCGCCGTGCGGGTGATACTTACCGATGACGTCGCCGACCGTGCGCGCCGACTTGCGGTACGGCTTGTTCCACTCGAACCCGTTCTCGTACATGCCGTAGAGAATGCGCCGATGCACCGGCTTGAGGCCGTCGCGCGCATCGGGCAGCGCTCGCGACACGATCACGCTCATGGCGTAATCGAGATAGGAGCGCTTCATTTCGTCGGAGATCGAGATGGGCTTGATATCGACGGGGCCGGAGCCGCTTTCCGTCGGATCGTTCGGGTCGGTCAAAGTGCGAATCCTGAGGTGCGAAATGCTCCGCCAATATAGGCTGAATCGCGGGATTTCGCCAACCTATTCGGTCCGGAAAACGCTCGAAATAATCAAGCATTTTCAGTTATTTGAGAGGCGATTTCGCGACCGTTCCGGCGCCTGAGCCAAAGCGCTTTGCAAGGCCTCGCCGGGACCGATCTTGAGCATGCGGAAATCGCCCTGCGCCGGCAAAAACCGGTCGGCAAATCCATATCCCGCGCTAGGCTGGCGCCGTGACAGACCGGCGGCGCGCAACCGCCGTCCATCGGAGTGGCCATGCTTGCCGACTACGCTCTCAACGCGCTGGTGACGCTGTTCGTCGTGGTCGATCCGATCGGGATCGCACCGGCGTTCCTGTCGGTGACGCACGGACTGCCGGCCCCCGCGCGGCGCGGCGTCGGCTATCGCGCGGCGATGATCGCCGCGATCATCCTGATCGGCACCGCGCTGATCGGAAACTGGCTGCTGGCGCGGCTCGGCATCGGCCTGCCCGCGTTCCGGATCTCCGGCGGCATCCTGCTGTTCGTCATCGCCGGCGAGATGGTGTTCGGCATCCGCCCGACGCGGGAGGCGCGGCAAGCCGAACAGGCAATCGAGGAGCATGTCCGCAACATCGCGGCGTTTCCGCTGGCGATTCCGCTGATCGCGGGCCCCGGCGCGATCACCGCCACGCTGCTGCTGGCCGGACAGACCAAAGCGGATCCGGCCTCTCTGCTGACGCTGGTCGGCATCATCGTCGTGATGGCCGCCGTCTGTGCGATTGTTTTTCTGTTTGCGGGCGGCGTTTCACGCCTGCTCGGCGTCACCGGCAATGTCGTGCTGTCGCGACTGCTCGGCGTGGTGCTGGCCGCTCTCGCCGTGCAGTTCGTGATCGATGGCGGCCGCGCCGCCTTCGGATGAGATGAGTGCGCCAGAGCCTTTCGCCGTTTCTTGGAAATCGACGAAAGGCTCCGTTTTTATTGGACGCGTTTTCTTAACGCGAACCGGTACCCGCTTTACTTGAAAACGCTTTTTAGAACGGAATGTCGTCGTTCATATCGTCGTTGCGGCCACCGCCGCCGCCCGACGACACCGACCGGCGCTGCGAGCCGCCGCCGGAGACGAAATCGCCGCCCGTGTCGTCCGACGCGAACGATCCGCCGCCACCGCCGCTACGGCCGTCCAGCATGGTGAGCACCGAATTGAAGCCCTGCAGCACCACTTCGGTCGAATACTTGTCCTTGCCGTCCTTGTCCTGCCATTTGCGGGTCTGCAGTGCGCCCTCGATGTAAACCTTGGAGCCCTTCTTCAGATATTGCTCCGCGATCCGGCACAACCCTTCATTGAAGATCACCACGCGATGCCACTCGGTCTTTTCCTTGCGCTCGCCGGTGTTCTTGTCGCGCCAGCTCTCCGAGGTCGCGACACTGAGATTAGCGATCGGACGACCGTCCTGGGTGCGGCGCATGTCGGGGTCGGCGCCGAGGTTGCCGACCAAAATCACCTTGTTGACGCTTCCCGCCATGTCCTGTTCTCCACTCTCCACATCATCGCTGTTCGGCAGACGAAGGCTTCAAACCCGTCACGCCGCGCCTTGCGGTGGGACCCTATACGTTCCGGCCCCCTCCGCCGCCTCGCCCGCCCCGTTATCCACGGATCGTTTGCTACGTATTTGTACTTGTCCACTATTTGTTCTTCAAAACAAGAAAAATCTATGACACGTCAACTGGTTCCATATTCGAGCCCTCGAACCGGCACAAAAGCGCCATATTTCGGACCGCCAAAACGCGAAAAGTTCCAAACAAATCGTTGACTTAGTCAAAAAATCTTCCCCGGCCAGTGTTGTATTTCGGAGACGGTCTTTTTCAGGCTTCGCGGTTATAACAGCGCTACAGAGTCGAAATTCCGGTGCGTTCGCGCCCTTGGATGACCTGCTTCGAACCCACAACGCGAAGCAGACTAAAACTGGAGAAGACACATGAAGAAGTTTCTGCTCGGCACCGTGGCGATCTTCGCTCTTGGTACCGTTTCCGCGGTTGCGGCTGACCTGCCGGCCCGCACCTACACCAAGGCGCCTGCGTACGTCGCTCCGGTCTATAACTGGACCGGCTTCTATATCGGTGCGCACGTTGGCGGCGCCTTCAACGGCTCCGACAGCTTCCTTGCAACGCCCGGCATCGTCGGCGCGCAGAAGGACGGCTCGTTCATCGGCGGCGGTCAGATCGGTGCCGACTACCAGTTCTCGCCGAACTGGCTGCTGGGTATTGAAGGCCAGATCAGCGGCATGACCGACAGCAACCGTACCTTCACTGACACGGTCGGCGTTGGCACCCTGCGTGATCGCAGCGACTGGCTGGCTTCGGTCACCGGCCGCCTCGGCTACACCTGGGGTCCGGGCCTGATCTACGTAAAGGGCGGCGCCGCGTTCCGTGACAACGGCCTCACCGGCACCGGCACCTTCGTCGGTGGCGTGACCAACCGTGACGACACCGGCTACACCGTCGGCGGCGGTCTCGAATACATGTTCGCCCCGGCCTGGTCGGCGAAGATCGAGTACCAGTACTACAACTTCGGCACCACCGATGTGGTCGCTCCGGCTGGCGTGATCAGCTACAAGGACGACCTCCACACTGTGAAGGCCGGCATCAACTACCACTTCAACTGGGGTGGCCCGGTTGTCGCCAAGTACTAAGCTGAACTGATCCTCCTGGATCGCGAAAAGGCCGGCGCAAGCCGGCCTTTTTGTTTGTCTCTCGTTGTTTGTCCCTTGGTGTTTGTCTCTCTGTTGTTGTCTTGTTTGTCCCTTTTCATCCGACGCCGGGTCCGACGGATTCGTTCTGGCAGGCCCGGCCCTCTTCCAGGTTCCGGCGTTTCCCACCATGAATCGCAGTCTATCCTTATCAAGGCACTGGAAATTCGGCTGCGTTCTTCCTACGTTCGCTCCATACAAATCCCGATGATGACGATCCGTTTCCGGGCTCCGGAAGTCGATCTTCAGTGCTCGCGCCCACCGCGCCGGAACCCTGTTCATGGATGAAGTCCTCAAGGCCTCTCGCAAGCAAACCGGCGCTGCTTCGCGCGCCATCACCATTCGCGGGGCGCGCGAACACAATCTGAAGAACGTCGATCTCGAGGTGCCCCGCGACAAGCTCGTGGTGTTCACCGGCCTTTCCGGCTCGGGCAAGTCGTCACTCGCCTTCGACACCATCTATGCCGAGGGGCAGCGGCGCTACGTCGAGTCGCTGTCCGCCTATGCGCGCCAGTTCCTCGAGATGATGCAGAAGCCGGACGTCGATCAGATCGACGGCCTGTCGCCCGCCATTTCCATCGAGCAGAAGACCACCTCGAAGAATCCGCGCTCGACGGTTGGCACCGTCACCGAAATCTACGACTACATGCGCCTGCTGTGGGCGCGCGTCGGCATTCCCTATTCGCCGGCCACCGGCCTTCCGATCGAAAGCCAGGTCGTCTCGCAGATGGTCGATCGCGTGCTGGCGCTGCCGGAAGGCACCCGGCTCTATCTGCTCGCGCCGGTGGTGCGCGGCCGCAAGGGCGAGTATCGCAAGGAGCTAGCCGACTACCTCAAGAAGGGTTTTCAGCGCGTCAAGATCGACGGCACGTTCCATGAACTCGCCGACGCACCCACGCTCGACAAGAAATTTCCGCACGACATCGACGTCGTCGTCGATCGCATCGTGGTGCGGCCCGATATGGGTCAGCGCCTCGCCGAATCCTTCGAAACCGCGTTGAAGCTGGCCGAAGGCCTCGCCGTGATCGAATTCGCGGATGCGCCGGCCGCTGCCGCTGACGGCAAGAAGCCCGAGAAGAAAACCGCCAAGATTCATGACAAGAGCGGACCCGAGCGCATCCTGTTCTCGGAAAAGTTCGCCTGCCCGGTGTCCGGCTTCACCATTCCCGAAATCGAACCGCGCCTGTTCTCCTTCAACAATCCGTATGGCGCGTGCCCGGAATGCGGCGGTCTCGGCGTCGAGCAGCATATCGATGCCGATCTGGTGATTCCCGATCAGGAACTGACCCTGCGCAAGGGCGCGATCGCGCCGTGGGCGAAATCGTCCTCGCCCTATTACGTGCAGACGCTGCAGGCGCTGGGCAAGTTCTACAAATTCACGCTCGACACCAAGTGGAAGGACCTGCCGAAGAAAACGCAGAACGCTCTGCTCTACGGCTCCGGCGAAGACGCGATCAAGTTCTCCTACGAGGACGGTGCGCGCTCCTACGACACCAAGAAGCCGTTCGAGGGCATCGTCACCAATATCGAGCGGCGCTACAAGGAAACAGAAAGCGAGTGGGCGCGCGAGGAACTCGGCAAGTATTTCGCCGACGTGCCTTGCGCAGCCTGTCACGGCTACCGGCTCAAGCCTGAAGCGCTATGCGTCAAGATCGGCGGCAAGCATATCGGCGAGATCGCCGATCTGTCGGTGCGCAAGGCCGGCGAATGGTTCGAGACCGTTCCCGATGCGCTGAACAAGCAGCAGAACGAGATCGCCACCCGGATCCTCAAGGAAATCCGCGAGCGGCTGAGCTTCCTGCTCGATGTCGGCCTGAACTACCTGACGCTGTCGCGCTCCTCGGGCACGCTGTCCGGCGGCGAGAGCCAGCGCATCCGTCTCGCCTCGCAGATCGGCTCCGGCCTCACCGGCGTGCTCTATGTGCTGGACGAACCTTCGATCGGCCTGCACCAGCGCGACAATGCGCGGCTGCTCGACACGCTGCGGCGGCTGCGCGATCTCGGCAATACCGTGATCGTGGTCGAACACGACGAAGACGCGGTGCTGACCGCCGACCACGTGGTCGATGTCGGCCCAGGCGCCGGCATCCACGGCGGCAACATCGTCGCCAAGGGCACACCCGACGACATCATGCGCAATCCGAAATCGCTGACCGGAAAGTATCTGACCGGCGAGATGTTCGTGCCGATCCCTGAGCGCCGTCCGCCCAACCCGCGCCGGACCATCAAGGTGATCAACGCACGCGGCAACAATCTGAAGAACGTCTCGGCCGAGATTCCGCTGGGGCTGTTCACCTGCGTCACCGGCGTCTCCGGCGGCGGCAAATCAACGCTGCTGATCGACACTCTCTACAAAGCCATCGCGCGCAAACTCAACAATGCCAGCGAAGGCCCCGCCCCGCACGACCGCATCGAGGGGCTGGAGCATATCGACAAGATCATCGACATCGACCAGTCGCCGATCGGACGCACGCCGCGTTCCAACCCGGCGACCTATACCGGCGCGTTCACGCCGATCCGCGAGTGGTTCGCCGGTCTGCCGGAAGCCAAGGCGCGGGGCTACGAGCCCGGCCGCTTCTCGTTCAACGTCAAGGGCGGACGCTGCGAAGCCTGTCAGGGCGATGGCGTCATCAAGATCGAGATGCACTTCCTGCCCGACGTCTACGTGACCTGCGATACCTGCAAGGGCAAGCGCTACAACCGCGAAACGCTCGAAGTGCTGTTCAAGGGCAAGTCGATCGCCGACGTGCTCGACATGACCGTCGACGAGGCTGTCGAGTTCTTCAAGGCGGTGCCGCGGGTGCGCGAGACCTTCAAGACGCTGCAGCGCGTCGGCCTCGGCTATATCCATGTCGGCCAGCAGGCGACCACGCTCTCCGGCGGCGAGGCGCAGCGCGTCAAGCTTGCCAAGGAGCTGAGCAAACGCGCCACCGGCCGCACGCTCTACATTCTGGACGAGCCGACCACCGGCCTGCACTTCCACGATGTGTCCAAGCTGCTCGAGGTACTGCACGAGCTGGTGGCGCAGGGCAACACGGTGGTGGTGATCGAGCACAATCTCGAAGTCATCAAGACCGCGGATTGGGTGATCGATCTTGGTCCGGAAGGCGGCGACGGCGGCGGCGAGATTGTTGCCTGGGGACCGCCGGAAGACATCGTCAGGGCCTCGCGCAGCTACACCGGAAAATTTCTCGCGCCGGTGCTGAAGAAAGGTCGCGCCGGCAACCTTCGCAAGAGCGAGGAAGCGGCGGAATAACAAAGGTCCGGCTCGGGACGTTTTTCCAGGCGGCTGATGCGAGTCAGCCGCCTGAAATTTTCATGCGGGGTCTAGACCTTCCGGCGCGGCTCATTGCCCATGCCGCGCAAGCTCCTGCTCGGAAAGCTCCCAATCCTGCCAGAGTTCCAGAGCCGCCAGCAGCAGCACGATGCCGCCGAGAGCGGCGTGCCAGATCCTTAGCGTGCCGTCGGTCGAATATCCGAAGATGTAGGGCGACACGATCAGCCAGAGGGCAAGCACCATTTCGCAGCCCTCCTCCCAGCGCCGCAGGACGAGGTACTCAAGCTGCGAAAAGCCGAACACCAAAGCGCCGACAAGCACCGTGTTCATCAGCGCGAGTCCCGGCTCCGGCAGCACGCCGAGGCCGTAATTGGCTTGTCCGGTCAACCAGGGAGAGAATGCGATCAGAAAGCCGAGCAGCATGCCGACCCAGTCTTCCCACGGTCGATGAGTGTCGAAAAACCGCACGCCAGACATGGAAACCTCCTATCCAAAGAGGCATATGGCGGCGGCCCGAACGGAGCGTGGTCCAACCGTTACGACCATTCGGCCGCACGTCTATGTCTGCATTCGACCTATGAAACCGCGCTGTTTTTGCAAGAGGTCCTATGGCGGCTTTGTTGTCACAGGCAGCCCGGCCCGTTAACTTTCAAGACACGCCGGACATCGCCTGTCCGGACTGGGTTTGGAAGGAGACGACATGAGCGACGCAAGCGGGGATGTTCGGGACAATGCCGCCGAAAGCCGATACGAGCTGACTGTCGAGGGCCATCTCGCCGCCGCCTATTACAAGAGAGACGGCAACGTGGTGACATTCGTTCATACCGAAGTGCCCAAGGAGCTCGGCGGCAAAGGCGTCGGCTCGCGGCTGGTCAAAGGAGCGCTTGAACAGGTCCGCACGCAGAATTTGAAGGTGGTCGCGCAATGCCCGTTCGTGAAAGGCTACATCGACAAGCACGCAGAGTTCGCCGATCTGGTGAACTAGCCCTGCCCTGTGTCGCAAGCGCCAGGAGGTGCAGCCCGTGAGCGCCACGCCGTCCCGTCAGATCCGCAACAATATAGCGCTGCAGCGCTACGAACTCGACGTCGATGGCGGCATCGCTTTCGCGCGCTATCGGCTGGAGCCGGGCGTGGTGATCATCACCCATGTCGAAACACCGCTTGCGCTGCGCGGGCAAGGCATCGGCTCGCAGGTAGTCGAAGGCAGCCTCCATCTGATCCGGACGGAGAAGCTGAAAGTGCGGGCGGGTTGCAGTTTCGCCCGCAGCTATCTCGCGGAGCATCCGGAATTTGCGGACATCATCGCCTAGGCGGCGATGCCTCAGACGATTTTGATCGACATGTCCGGCAGACCCTCTAGCTTGCAGAGCAGCACGTCGCCCTTCACCACCGGCCCGACATTCTCGGGCGTGCCGGAATAGATGATGTCGCCTGCCTTCAGCTCGAAAGCTTCCGAGAGCTTGGCGATCTGCTCGGCGACGCTCCAGATCATCTTGTCGAGATTGGAATTCTGCCGCACCGTGCCGTTGACCGCGAGCGAGATCGCGCCCTTGGTGAAATGCCCCGTCTTCGCGACCGGATGGATCGGCCCGAGCACGGCGGCGTGGTCGAAGCTCTTGCCGATTTCCCACGGCTTTTTCATGCCGGCCATTTCGTTCTGCAGATCGCGGCGGGTCATGTCGAGACCCAGCGCATAACCGAACACATGGTCGAGCGCCTTGTCCGGCGAAATGTTGGTGCCGCCGGATTTCAGCGCCGCGACCAATTCAACCTCGTGATGATAATTCTTGGTCAGCGACGGATAGGGATGATCGGCGACCTGCCCGGTCGGCACGTTCTGGATCGCATCGGTCGGCTTCTGGAAGAAGAACGGCGGCTCGCGGTTCGGATCGGAACCGCGCTCGATGGCGTGAGCGGCGTAGTTGCGGCCGATGCAGTAGATGCGGCGGACCGGAAACACCTCACTCTGACCGACGATCGGGATCGTCACCGCCGCCACATCGAACACCGGCTTGGCGGCACCCTGCGCCGCCGCGGGAGTGGATGGGGTGGCCGCGCCCGCCATCGCGGCGGCGCCGGCTGCAAGAACGGTTCGTCGATCAATCGTCGTCATGGTCGCTCTCCCAGGGTGTTGTTCGTTTCGTTGCACGATGCACGCTGCGCCGTGATGGTGAAATCGGTATTCTCAATTCGCACGCCGGGCAAGAAACGGCGTCGATGCCGACGTACACGACCGCGTTAGCATCGCATCGTTTCGCTGCACCGCAATGAGCGGGCATGAAAAAGCCCGCCCCGAAGGGCGGGCTTTGACCGTGCCACGATAACGGACGGCTCAGCGCTTGATGTCGTCCGGCAGCTTGCCGCCATTGGCGGCCAGCTTGTTCATCACCTGCTTGTGCAGCCAGATGTTCATCGACGCGGAATCGCTGGTGTCGCCGGTGTAGCCGAGCTCCTTCGCCAGCTCCTTGCGGGCGGAAAGGCTGGAATCGATATCCAGCGCCTTCATCAGGTCCACGATGGATGTGCGCCATTCGAGTTTCTCGCCCTTAGCGGCGACAGCCTTGTCGAGGATCGGCGCCACATCGACGGTCTGCGCCGGGGCGGCGCCACCTCCTGCCGCCGCTCCGGCGCCGCCGGCAGCCTCAGCCGCATTGGCCGGAGTGGTGCCGAAAATCGCGCCGATGATCTTGCTGAAAATGCTCATAAGTTGGACTCCCAAATGAATTCGAGGGCGAGGTGGAGGGTCGAAGACGCCGCGGGACCGAGGCGCCATGCCGGAGCGCTGGCAGTCTAGACAGACCAGACCGCCCTTGCCAATGCGGCAGTGTTGCGACGCCACATGGCAAAACAATGAAACTGTCGCTCGATCCGCAAGACTCTACAATCGTTCAAAATTCCCCGGAACCTAATACCGCCTTCGCCGTTGTGGCAGACGGGATCAATCCTTTTCACGCGAAGACGCAAGCTTACGCGATCGTGAGTTCAGCCGTCGCCGCACGGGATTGGGATTCCCAGTAGCGGTTCGTCGATCACATCGCGTCCGTGAACGTCATGTGCAGCAACACCGCCATCGAACGGAGACTTGCCCATGTCGAGCGCACAATATTCAAGTCACTCCTTTCCGATCCCGACCCCTTCCCCCGCCGCAACCCCGATCGTTCGCCATATCGGCTTTGCCGACCTCACCGACGCCTTGCGCAAAGGCTGGGACGATTTTCAGGCGATCCCCACGCATGCGGTGCTGCTGGCGCTGATCTATCCGGTGCTCGGCCTCGTCCTCGCCCGGTTGGTGCTCGGATATTCGGTGCTGCCGCTGCTGTTTCCGCTGGCCGCGGGCTTCGCACTGTTCGGCCCGTTTGCCGCGCTCGGCCTCTATGAGTTGAGCCGCCGCCGCGAGGCCGGAGAACAGCCGACCGCATGGGACGCGTTCGACGTGCTGCGCTCGCCTTCGATCGGCGCGATGCTCGCGCTCGGCGGCATTCTCATGGTGCTGTTCGCGGTGTGGGTGGCGACGGCGCAGGCCATTTATGTCGCGACCTTCGGCTATGAGCCGGCCGCGAGGATTTCCGATTTCATCGGTGTGGTCTTCTCGACCGAACGAGGCTGGAAGCTGATCATGCTCGGTTGCGGCATCGGTCTGCTGTTCGCGCTGGTGGCGCTCTGCATCAGCGTGGTGGCATTCCCGCTGATGCTCGATCGGCACGCCAGCGCGCCGGAAGCCATGCTGGTATCGTTCAAGGTGGTGATGCAGAACCCTGTCACCATGATCGCGTGGGGCCTGATCGTCGCGGCGCTGCTGGTGCTGGGATCGCTGCCCTTCTTCCTGGGGCTTGCGGTGGTCGTGCCTGTGCTCGGACACGCGACATGGCATCTGTATCGCAAGGCGCTGGAGCCCGCGGTGATGCCCTATCATACCCCACCCCGCGCGCGAAGGCCGCGGCGCTATGCGGCTGAATTCCCGGCCAGCCTGTTCTTCTGGGGACGCAGGGACCGCTAGCACGGCTCACCTTCAATCATCGATCAAAGAATGCGCTCCGCTCGGCGGGGCGCGTCAATTTTTTGCAGCGACAATATGAGCGAGGAACGTGGCGAAAGCCCGCCGGTTTGGAGCGTGGGGCATCCTTAATGGAGCAAGCCATGCAACTGTCAGGCCGAAAGATCGCCATTCTCGCCACCAACGGTTTCGAACAATCGGAACTGGAGGTGCCGCGCGACCGGCTTAAGGCGGCGGGCGCGAGCGTCGATATCGTTTCGCTGCAACCCGGCACGATTAAGGGCTGGGACAAGAAAGACTGGGGCCGGCCGGTCCAGGTCGACAAGACCCTCAGCGAGGTCTCGCCGAACGACTACGACGCCGTGGTGCTGCCCGGCGGACAGATCAATCCGGATCTGCTGCGTGTCGAGCAACAGGCGCTCGACTTCATCAAAAGCATCTTCGATCAGAAAAAGATCGTCGCGGCGGTGTGCCATGCGCCGTGGCTGCTGATCGAAACCGGCATCGCCAAGGATCGCCGGATGACATCCTACAAGTCGATCAAGACCGACGTCATCAATGCCGGCGCCAAATGGGAGGATTCAAAGGTCGTGGTCGACAACGGCGTCATCACCTCGCGCAATCCCGGCGATCTCGAAGCATTTTCCGCCAAGATCATCGAAGAGGTGCTCGAAGGAAAACACACCAGCCGCAGCGCCGCCTGAACAGATACAGACTCGAACCGGAGCGCGATGATCGTCGCGCTCCGGTTTCGGAAAAAAGATGTCTCCGCAAAGCAGAGGCGCAACCTCAGTGCTTGTGCGTCGGTGTCGCGCCGAGCGCGTTGACCTTGAAGACGACCTCGAGCGGGCCCGCCTTCTCGAAAGCCAGCGTCGCCTTCACCGTCTCGCCCTGCTTCAGCGGTTGTTTCAGATCCATGAACATCACATGCAGGCCGCTCGGGGCAAGCTCGACGCTCTGTCCCGGCTTGATCACAAGACCGTCCGTGATCGGACGCATCTTCATGACCCCGCCCGTCATCGTCATCTCGTGAATTTCGACATGACCGGCGATGGCGGATTCCGCCTTGACCAGACGATCGGCCGCCGAGCCGTTGTTGACGATCTTGAGATAACCGCCGGCGACCTTGGCGCCACCCGGCGTGGCACGGGTCCACGGCGCGGTGACCGTGATATCGCCGGCCTTGAAGGTTGAGGCGTCGGCAGCGCTCTGCTGCGCGGCGGCAGTGGCATGGCCGGCATGATCGGCCGGCTGGGCCTGAGCGCCGGGCAGAAAAGCAAAACCGGCAGCAAGAACGCCGGCAATGGTCAGCGCGCGAACGGAACGACGTTGAATGGTCATGATTGGCCTCGGTCTGAGAGAAATAGAGGGATAGGCGCTCGAAGATCTCAGACCAGGGTCGGCGGCCCTCGCGCCGGCATCGCGCTGGGTTTTAGCACCAGGACAACAGCGTAAAGGTGCTCAAGCACCGGCTTCGCGACAACGAATCGATGAGAGAGCCAGGCGAACTCCGCCGGCAGCATCGCCGCCCCGCCGCCGGCCGCCGTACACATGAACAAGCAATCGGAATGGGCGGAACCCTCGCCTGCCGGAAGCGGCTGCGCCGGCACCTCGGCAGGATCCGACAACGCGCACAGATAGCCGCTCGCCGCGCCATGCGATTCGGGCGCGCTGGCCGCCCTGGCCCAAGCTCCGGCAAGCCCGTGCAGGACCAGCGCCTGCGACAGCACCACCACGAGACCGAGGCGACGAAAAAGATCGCATCCCTGCATCGAATGCCTATGCCATCTTCCTGCAGAACCGTCCATCCGGCTTTCCGGGCGAGCTTTTTTTGCGTCAAATCAAAAAAGTAAGTGAATACTAATTCACTTATTTTACTTATGCATATTTGCCGCAGTGTAATTTGACCTCTTTTTGCCACCGAGAGCGATGAGATACGTCAACCTCCTATCACACAATATATTTTTAACCTCTATCGGGAGATCGGTAATCCTAATCATTCCGCCGTGGTTCCCCATATTCCGCCACAATCCCTATTGGTATGCATATTTCGCCTAGCTGCATCGCAACATTCTCGCTGGTATACCAAGAATTGGAGGCTATAAAGGGTCCAACGATCAGCGCAGAGAAAAGCTGAATCAAGACTCGAAGGAGACCATTATGTTCTTGTCGTTCGTTCGCATGATCCAGAAGTTCCGTGAGTATCAGCGCCAGATGGACGAGCTCTCCCAGCTCTCCGACCGTGAGCTTGCCGATATCGGCCTCGACCGCTCGGACATCCAGCGCGTGGCGGCTGGCTCGTACCAGAGCTAAGTCTTTCCGCACTGCCCCGATCACGCCCGCGCAAGCGGGCGTTGTCGTGTCCGGACCTCATATAGTGCCGGCCTGCCCCTTCTTCCCGGGAAAACTCCTAAACCGGCCCATCGCGCCCCGGTTCTGATTCCATCAGGCCGTAAAAGGCTTTAAGTGTGGGGCCATGATCGATACGGCATCTCACACCCCTTCCCCCATCCACATCGTCGGCGCAGGTCTCGCCGGCTGCGAGGCTGCCTGGCAACTCGCGAGCCGCGGCGTGCGCGTGGTGCTGCACGAGATGCGGCCGGTGCGGATGACCGAGGCGCACCGCACCGAGAGCCTTGCCGAACTGGTCTGCTCCAATTCATTCCGGTCGGACGATGCGGCCAACAACGCGGTTGGCCTGCTGCATGCCGAACTGCGCAAGCTCAACTCGTTGATCATGCGCGCGGCGGATACCAACCAGGTTCCGGCAGGCGGCGCGCTGGCGGTGGATCGCGAGGGTTTTGCCGCCACCGTCACCCGGGCCATTGCCGAGCATCCGCTGATCGAGATTCGGCGCGAGGAGATCGAGGGCCTGCCGCCGGCGGAGTGGGACAACGTCATCATCGCCACGGGGCCACTGACCTCTCCTGCGCTGGCGAATGCGATCCGCGAGCTCAGCGGCGAGAACGCCCTCGCTTTTTTCGACGCCATCGCGCCGATCGTGCATCGCGATTCCATCGACATGTCGGTGGCCTGGTTTCAATCGCGCTACGATAAGGTCGGTCCGGGCGGTAACGGCGCCGACTACATCAACTGCCCGATGACGCGCGAGCAATACGAGGCCTTCGTTGCCGCGTTGATCGTAGGCGAAAAGACCGACTTCAAGGACTGGGAGACCAGCACTCCGTATTTCGACGGCTGCCTGCCGATCGAGGTGATGGCGGAACGCGGTCCCGAAACGCTGCGGCACGGGCCGATGAAGCCGGTGGGTCTCACCAATCAACATGACCCCACGGTGAAGCCTTACGCCATCGTCCAGCTTCGCCAGGACAACAAGCTCGGCACGCTCTACAACATCGTCGGCTTCCAGACCAAGCTGAAGCACGGCGCGCAGACTCAGATCTTCCGCACTATTCCCGGCCTCACCTACGCCGAATTCGCACGGCTCGGCGGCCTGCACCGCAACACCTTTCTCAACTCGCCGAAGCTGCTCGACGCTCAACTGCGATTGCGCGCGCAGCCACGCCTGCGTTTCGCCGGACAGATGACCGGCTGCGAAGGCTATGTCGAATCCGCCAGCATCGGCCTGCTCGCCGGCCTGTTCGCGGCCGCCGAAGCACGGCATGCCACGATGACTCCGCCGCCGGCGACGACCGCGCTCGGCGCGCTGCTCGGCCACATCACCGGCGGCCACATCGAAACGATCGATGCCGGGCCGCGCTCGTTCCAGCCGATGAACATCAATTTCGGACTGTTTCCCCCGCTCGCGACCGCGCCGACAAAAAAGCCGGATGGCACGCGGCTGCGCGGCACCGAGAAATCCGTCGCCAGGAAGCAGGCCATGAGCGCCCGCGCCTTCGCCGACCTCGATCGCTGGATCGCCGATCAGGTCCTTATGCCGGCCGCGGCCTGACTGATGCTGTCCTCGCCGATGCCGATCAGGACATTCCCATGAGCCTGCCGAAACAGGACGCGCAGGCGTTGGCCGCGAGCTGGACCGAGGGCGTGCTGCTCAAACGCGACGTCTTCTCGACAGTCGAACGCGGCCGCTTCCGCACGCCGAATGGCGAAGTCGATGCCGTGCTGCGCCGGCTCGATCAGGTGCCGTGGTGGTCCTATCCTTTGGCGCGGCATCTGTTTACGCGCGAGCGCCGCGCGCTTGCGCTCGCGCGCGAACTGCATGTCGGACCGGACCTGCTATGGGCCGGCGACAAGGCGCTGGTGCGCGGCTTCATCGACGGCGTCGCGCTGCATCTGGCCAAACCGGCCGGTGATGTCGCCTATTTCAAAAGCGCCAAGCGCGCACTGCTGCGGCTGCATCGCCTCGGCATCTGCCACAACGATCTTGCCAAGGAGCAGAACTGGTTGCGCGGCACCGACGGCCGCGCCTACCTCACTGACTTCCAGCTTGCGGTCTGCTTCCGCGACCGCAGCCGGCTGTTCCGCATCGCGGCGTATGAAGACCTGCGCCACATGCTCAAGCACAAGCGCCGTTACGCGCCCGAGGCATTGACGCCGAAGGAAAAGGCGGTGCTGGCGAAAAAGTCCGGCTTCGCGCGACTCTGGCTCGCGACCGGCAAGAAAGTCTACAAGGCGATCACACGCGGGGTATTCAACTTCACCGACCGCGAAGGTGGCGGGCGCCGGCTGGTCAACGATGCGCCGGTGCTGATCGAAGCCTTGAAGAAGAACCCGGCGGTGCGGGATGCCGCGATCGTCGCCTTCGCCGATCGCCGCGCCGGCGTCGGCCTTTACGCCTTCGTGGAAGCTTCCGGCGATGTGGCCGAGGCTGATCTGCGCGCCGCCTTCGCCTTGGACCCGAAGCCGCCGGAGCATCTGCAAATTGTGCATGCTTTGCCGCGCGATGCGGCGGGCGAGATCAGAACCGAGATTCTGCAACTGGTGGCGATGAATCAAATCGACTTGATCGAGCCCTTGATGCGCAGCGATGCCGACCGCGCCTTCATGAAGGACATTCTCGACCAGCGCAAAAACCTGCGCGACCGATTCAGCTTCTGAACGGTCTCGCGCGCGAGGCGCGCCACAGCGTCCACAGCGTGGCAAGACGCGATGGCCCATCCACCGGCTTGAACAGATCGGCATTCGGCCGCGCGGCCCGCGTCAGGACACGACGGATCAGCGCCAGACGCAGAAACGCGGCATGCGCCCCTTCGGGCACGCTCGGCAGCAGATCGCCCGCCGAATCCAGATGCGACACGCCTTCCGCGCGCAGTTGCTCGATCACCTCATGCAGACCCGGTGTCATCCTGCCGGCAAAAATGTCGGCGGCCGCAACACCATGCTGATCCAGCAGATCGCGTGGCAGATAAAGCTGTCCGCGCGAGGCGTGCAGCGGCAACGACGTAATGACATCGGCGAGGCCCTGGGCAATACCGGCATGATGCGCGACATGGTCGGCCTCCTCGGAGGCGCCCGCCAGAATCCGCGCACTCAGCGAGAACAGCGTCGACGAGGTATCGTTGCAATAGGATTCGAGCGCATCGAGTGTCGTCATCTGGTCGTCGTAGACATCGAAGATGCGTGCTTCGATCAATCGCAACAGCGCCGTCGCCGGAACATGATGATAAGCCATCGTCAGCAGCAGCTCCGCCGCGACGGGACTGCCCTCCGCGCCATTCTGCCCGCCGCCTTCCAACAGGTCGGTCCACCATTGCAGCCGGATTTCGCCCGGCAGCGGCTGGCTGATCTGGTCGCGAACACGCGAGACCTCGACATTGAAGGCGTAGAGCGCCAGCAGCGCACGGCGTTTGTCCGGCGGCACGAACAGCGTTGCGGCGTAGCGCGGAAAATCGCGGTCGCGAACCAGTTCGGCGCAGAACGCGGCGTTGCCGCCGTCCTGCGATCTGTCCGATGCTACGCTCATGGCACGGCTATCAGCGCTGCGGCGACACGGCGCCCCTCGCCCATCATGATATTGTAGGTCCGGATCGCAGCTCCTGTCTGCATCGGATCAAGAACGATCCTGACCGCCCGCAGTTCCTCGCGCAAAGCGCGCGGCGGAATCCAGACCTCGAGACCCGTGCCGATAATCAAGGTATCGATCGCTTCGGCACGCGCAAAAACCGGATCGAGCGAGAGCCGGTCGATGTCAGCCGGCTGCGTCACCGGCCACGCCCAGATGCCGTCCGGCAAACAAAGCAAGGAACCGCGATGCGACATCTCGGCGAAGCGGAATCCGCCATTGCCGTAAGCCTCGATCGGCACGGCGTATGGAAGGTGCGGAGTCTCCGTCAACCTGACGCTCTACGGCTTGGTCGGCTTGTCTTCACCGTGACGCGTCGCGCCGACACCGAGATAGATCAGCATCGGCGCCGCGATGAAGATCGAGGTGTAGGTGCCGACCAGCACCACGCCGAACATCATGGTCGCGGTGAAGGAATGGATCGCCTTGCCGCCGAATAGCAGCAGCGCCAAGAGCGCCAGCGTCACCGTAACGTGGGTGATGATGGAGCGCGACAGCGTGGAGTTGATCGACGCATTGAGCAGATCCTCCATCGGCATCTTCTTGTAGCGCCGCAGCAGCTCGCGGATGCGGTCGTAGATCACCACCGTGTCGTTGAGCGAATAGCCCAGAATCGTCAGCAAGGCGGCGATACTGGTGAGGTCGAAATCGATCTGCGTCACCGACATGAAGCCGATGGTGAGCACGATGTCGTGGACGTTGGCGACCATCGCGCCGAGCGCGAACTGCCATTCGAACCGGAACCAGAGATAGATCAGGATGCCGACGATGGCGAGCATCAGGCCGACCGTGCCGAACGCCAAAAGCTCGCCGGACACGCGCGGTCCGACCACCTCGACGCGGCGATATTCGATGCCCTCGCCCAGCGAGGAACGGACCTTCTGGATCGCCGCCTGCTGCGCGGCATCGCCGCCGGGTTGCTCGGCAATGCGGATCAGGACGTTGGACGGACCGCCGAACTGCTGAAGCTGGACGTCGCCAAGGCCAAGGCTGCCGAGTTGCGTGCGCAGCTTGGCGATATCGGCGGGGCCGGACTTCTCCTGGATCTCGAGCAGCATGCCGCCGCGGAAATCGATGCCGAAATTCAGGCCATGCACGAAATACAGCGTGATCGCGATGATGGTCAGCACCGCCGAGATCGGGAAGCTGAACCGGCGGAAGTCCATGAAATGGAAATTGGTGTTGTCGGGGACAATCCGCAGCGCGGGAATGACGCCGTAAACGCTCAGCACCGTCAGAACGACGATGAAGACCGCAAGCCCGATGATAATCGTCTGTGTCACGACGGCAGCTTCCTCAAATCGGCACGGTTTTCGGCCGCTTCCAACGCACCCAGGTCGCAACAATGAGACGGGTGACCGTGAAGGCCGTGAACACCGTGGTGATGATGCCGATTCCGAGCGTCACGGCGAAGCCGCGCACCGGGCCGGTGCCGATATAGAACAGCACCGCGGCGGCGATGAAAGTGGTGATGTTGGAGTCGAGAATGGTGGCAAGCGCGCGGCTGAATCCGGCATCGATCGCCGAGATTGCGTTGCGGCCGGCGCGCAGCTCCTCGCGAATGCGCTCGTAGATCAGCACGTTGGAGTCCACCGCGATGCCGACGGTCAGCACGATGCCGGCGATGCCCGGCAGCGTCAGCGTGGCATTGAGCAGCGACAGAACGCCGAAGATCATCGCGACGTTGACCGCAACCGCGATATTGGCGAACAGGCCGAACAGACGATAGGTCAGCGTCATGAACACGATCACGAGGATCGAGCCGACATAGGACGCCAGCTCGCCGGCCGCGATCGAGTCCTGACCGAGACCGGGACCGACAGTGCGTTCCTCGATGATGGTCAGCGGCGCCGGCAGCGCGCCGGCACGCAGCAGGATCGCAAGATCGTTGGCCTGCTGCACGGTGAAATTGCCGGAGATCTGGCCAGAGCCGCCGGTGATCGGCTCCTGAATCACGGGCGCCGAGATCACCTCGTTATCGAGGATGATCGCGAAAGGCTGCTTGACGTTCTCGGTGGTGGCGATGGCGAATTTGCGCGCACCCGAGGTATTGAACTTGAACGAGACGATCGGCTGGCCGTTGCGCTGGTCGAAGCCCGGCTGCGCGTCGGTGAGATCGGCGCCGGACACCAGCACCTGCTTCTTCACCACATAAGGCACATGCGGTGCTTCCATGCCGCGCAGGACTTCGGAGTCTGACGGCACCCGGCCCTGCAGCGCGTCTTCCGGCGACACCGTGGTGTCCACCATGCGGAAGTCCATCTTCGCCGTCTTGCCAAGAATTTCCTTCAGCCGCGTCGGATCCTGCAGACCCGGCACCTGCACCAGGACGCGGTCGAGACCCTGCCGCTGGATCAGCGGCTCCACGGTGCCGAGTTCGTTGACGCGCCTTTCAATGATCTGGATCGACTGCTCGACCGCCTGACGCAGCCGATCGTTGATCGCCGCCTGCGGCACGCTCAGCCGGATCAGGCCGCCGCCCGCATCGGACACCTCGACGCTGCGCTGGCCGCTGCTGCCGAGCAGACCACCGAGGGGCTGCGACAATTCGCGGAGCTTGGAGAGCGCGGTCGCCTGATCGGCCTCCTTGACGCGCACCTCGACATTGTCGCCCTTCACGCCAAGGCCGGTGTAACCGATCTTGGCGTCACGCAAGGTGCGGCGAACGTCGTCACGGACCTGATCGAGCTTGTCTTTCTTGACCGAATTGGCGTCGACTTCGAGCAGGATGTGGGAGCCGCCCTGCAAATCGAGGCCCAGCACCAGGCGGCGCTGCGCCCAGTTCGGCCAGGTCTTCACAGTCGCCTCGGAGAAGAAGTTCGGAACGGCGCACAGGCACACCACGAACGCGGTGAGCACGACCGCGAGCGCTTTCCAGCGGGTGAAGTACAGCATCGAGAATACCCGTCAGGTCATTGATGTGCGGCGCCGGCGAACGTCAGCTCGCGGCGTCTTCCTTGGCCGGCTCGCCCTTGGTCCGGACGCCGGTGATCATCTGCCGCATCTGGCGGATCTTCACGCCATCCGAAATTTCCATTTCCACCTGATCGTCATCCACCACCTTGGTGACTTTGCCGACCAGACCGCCATTGGTGATGATGGTGTCGCCGCGGCGGATGTTCTTCACCATCTCGGCATGGGACTTCACCTTCTTCTGCTGCGGACGCAGGATCAGGAAATACATGATCACGAAAATCATCGCGAACGGCAGCAGCGACATCAGCATGGAGTTGGCGTCGCCGCCCGCGGCAGCCTGGGCGTAGGCAGGAGTAATGAACATCAGCAAGGGTCCTTAATGAGGGTGCCGCCGGCCGTTGAAAACACGCCGGCGGCAAGCCATTGGGGGCGAATTTGCGCGGACTATAACGGCCAGCGCCCCAATTGCAACGCCGCCCAGCCCCTCGTTTTCAACGACTTGCCGGCCTCCTCATGCCTCGCATAGGGTGCCCTCCAACGAAGTGGAACGAAGCCAGCCCATGCCTAAAAAAGCCCGGAAAACACCCTCCCGCACCCCCGCCAAACCCGCCTCCCGGAAAGTCCGCAAGCCCGCGACAAAACGCACCGCCCCTCCCGCGAGCGGTGTCGAGGAGCGCATCGCGCGCGCGCTCGAGGCCATCGCGGCCGGCCTGCCCGGCTCGGCGGAGAAGCCGTCCACACCCGATTCCCTGGAATCGGCGGAGGCCTTCATCTGGCAGCCCAATGGCCGCCTCGTGCCGGTGCCGCGGGTCAGCCGGGTCGATCTCGGCCTGCTCAAGGGCGTCGACCGGATGCGCGACATCCTGATCGAGAACACCGAGCGATTCGCCAAGGGCCTGCCCGCCAACAACGCGCTGCTCTGGGGCGCGCGCGGCATGGGCAAGTCCTCGCTGGTCAAGGCCGCGCATGCCACCGTCAACGCCATGGTGAAAGGCCGGCTCAAGCTGATCGAAATTCACCGCGAGGATATCGAGACACTGCCGACCCTGATGGCACTGCTGCGGCAATCTGACTTCCACGTCATCGTGTTCTGCGACGATCTGTCGTTCGACGGCAACGACGCCTCCTACAAGTCGCTCAAGGCCGTGCTCGAAGGTGGCATCGAGGGCCGACCGGAGAACGTCATCCTGTACGCGACCTCCAATCGGCGACACCTGCTGGCGCGCGAGATGATCGAGAACGAGCGTTCGACCTCGATCAATCCCGGCGAAGCGGTCGAGGAAAAGGTCTCGCTATCGGATCGCTTCGGCCTATGGCTCGGGTTCCACAAATGCAGCCAGGACGAATATCTGGAAATGGTCCGGGGCTATTGCCGGCATTTCGGCGTGCCGATCTCGGACGACGAACTCGAACGCGAGGCGCTGGAATGGGCGACCACGCGCGGCTCGCGCTCGGGCCGCGTTGCCTGGCAATTCGTGCAAGAGCTTGCCGGCCGGCTCGGGGTCAGGCTCGCCGGAAAGTAAAGGCCGTCCGTCAGAGCACGCTGCCATAGGTGGCCAGCACCTGCTCCATCGGAATGCAGGTACGCTGACGCGCGCGGCCGTGGATCGCGCCTCGCACCCGCATCACCATGCCGGGCGGACAGGCATCGGTTTTCACCAGAACCGAAGCATACGGTGCCAGCATCAGCGGTTCGCGTTTCAGAAAGCGCTCGGCCGACGCGTGAGCGGGCAACATCACCACGAAAATCACCAAAGCCAGGATACGCATGGCATTTTCTCGGGTCAGATCGGCGGGACAATCTGCTTCGGCAGATTTCGTTCCAGAGCGGATCAATAATCCGAAGCCATGACGGCCTGACGACCCTCCCGCCGGCGCGGCCGATGCCGGTCAGAAAAAATGCCCGGATCATCTCCGGGCATTTTGCAGTCTTGATCAGTTAAACCGGCTGGCACCCGGTCATGCACCGTTGAGGAATTGAAGCGGGTCAACCGGAGACGAGCCCTTGCGGATCTCGAAGTGAAGCTGCGGCGAACCCACCTCTCCCGATTGACCCGATTTGGCAATCACCTGGCCGCGCTTGATCGTATCGCCGCGCTTCACCATCAGCTCACTCGCGTGGGCATACGCGGTGACATAACCGTTGGAGTGCCGCACCAGGACGAGATTGCCGTAACCCTTCAACTCATTACCGGAATAGGCCACCACGCCATCTTCCGCGGCCTTCACCGGCGTGCCTTCCGGCACAGCGACGTTGATGCCGTCATTCTGCTTGCCATTGGCCTTCGCGCCATAGGCCGTGATCACCCGGCCGCGCACCGGCCAGCGGAAGGTCGGCAGCGCATTGGTCGCCTCCGCCGATTTCACCGGGGACTGCGTGGCCTCAATCTCCTTGGTCTCGGTCGCAAGGCGCGCCTTTTCCTTGTGAACCGGCTCGACGGCCGCGGTCACGACAGGCTTTGCGGGCATCGCCGGTGCCACCGCAGCAGGCGCGGTGGCGACGACTGGAGCCGCGGGAGCAGCGCCGGACGACGCGGGCACGTTGATCTTGCTGCCGAGCTTGAGTTGAGCCGTCACGGGCAGATTGTTGGCACGTGCAAGCTGCGCGACGCTGACATGATTGCGCCGGGCGATATTGTTGAGCGTGTCGCCATTGTTGACCACATGCACGCTGGACGGAAGTCCGGCCGCCGATCTGGTCGAGGGCGCGGCCGACAACGCCGGCGGCTGCATGCGGGCCGCCGCGTTCTGCTGACGCGGGATGATCAGGCTCTGGCCGGGCGAGAGCGCCCGCGGGCCATGATAGCCGTTGGCCTGCAGGATGGCCGAAGCCGGCACGTTGTAGCGGCGCGCGATGATCTCGAGCGTATCGCTGGTGCCGACGATGATCTTGGTGCCGCCCTCGCGGCTCCAGCCGGGTGGCGTCGCAGCAACAGAGCGCGGCGCGACGCTTGCCGTGGTCTCGATCGGCCGCGACGGCGGAGCGTAGGACGACATGCCGCGACCGCCACCGGACATCGCCGGCTGGCTGGGCTGCGACAGTGGCGCGGACACGATCGGCGCCGAAGTCGGCCGGGCGTATTGCGGCAATTCCCGCGGCTGATACTGGGCACGCGGGACCGAGCCCGTGGCCTCCGGAGCACCACGCGAGGTGAAGGGGTTGGAGAAATTGTCCGAGGAGAAGCGGGTCGATGTATCGGCGCTGCAACCACCGAAGGCCACCGAAACCAGCGCCAGAACCGCGATATGCGGGGTGCGGCGCAAGCCAAAATCGACAATACGGGACATGGTTACTCACACAATACGCAACTGGTACTGATTTGAGTAAACACGTCCCTAGTAAATAACCCTTTAAGCACCGGACCATGCCCTTGAAGATGTAAGGCAAGCTGGTTTCGCCGCCCTCAGAGCTCCCTGGCGATGCCGGGCAGCGCCGGCACGAACCGCACCTCCAGAAGGTCCTCCTGCTCGAACCCGTCCGGAGTGCGCCGCACCCGGATCAGGACCTGAACCCCGTCCTGCGGGCCGACCGGCGCGATCAGAATGCCGCCCGGCTCCAGCAATTCTTTCAACTGATCGGGAATGGCATCCATCGCCGCGGTGACGAGAATGCGGTCGAACGTGCCGGAGGCCGCCGGGATATCGAACCCGTCGCCGACAACGACCTCGACATTCCTGCATCCAAGCCGCGCCAGACGCTTGCGCGCTGCGTCCGCCAGCGTACGGAACCGCTCGATCGTCACGACATCGCGGCACAACCGCGACAAGATCGCCGCCTGATAGCCCGAGCCGGTGCCGATCTCCAGGGCCCGATCGGTCGGGCGCAGCCGCAACTGCTCCGTCATATAAGCGACAACAAAAGGCTGGCTGATGGTCTGGCCGCAGGCGATCCCCAGCGCCGTGTCGCGATAGGCGGCATCGCGATCCGCTGGATCGACAAAGACATCGCGCGGCACGTCATCCATTGCCCGCAAAACGGCCTGATCGCTGATCCCGCGCTGCCGCAAACCGAGCTGGAAACTCATCTTCGCAGGCGGCTGGGGCGGATTTGGCATCACGGGACGACTCGAGGCTTGCGGAAAGCAGGATGCCTGCCAGCTAAAATCGTTTGGAAGGAATGCGTCAACATCGATCCTGCCGGGAACCGGAACAGGTGACGAACGGATCAATTCAGCCTAGACTGCGCCCGCCGGGAACAGACGCCCCGGCCAAGCGGGGATTGAATGTCAGATCTGGGCAAGGCCGAACGGGGTCCGCGTTCGGTTTTTCTGGTTGAAGACGAAGTCATGATTCGGATGATGGTATCCGACATGCTCGAGGAACTCGGCTATCACGTCGCCGCCGAAGCCGGCGACATCGATGAAGCCGTGCGTCTTGTCCAGTGCACCGATTTCGACATCGCCATTCTCGACGTCAACGTCAACGGCAAGGTGATTTCGCCGGTGGCGGAGGCCGTGCAACTGCGCAAGCGTCCATTCGTGTTCGCCACCGGCTACGGCGTGCAGGGCCTGCCGGAGAAATTCCGCGATCGTCCCGCGCTGCAGAAGCCGTTCCAGATGGACACGCTGGCGCGCATGATCGAGGACACGCTGCGCGGCGTGGCCGCCTGAGCGCGGCCGCACGGCGTCCTCCGGTCACGCTCCGCTACGATGCGTTGAAAATGTTCGCGAGCCGTTCGGAGAACAGCATGTCGGTACGATCGAGCCGCAGCGGCGTCACCGACACGTAATTGCCTTCGAGCGCGGCGAGATCGGTGCCCTCGCCCGGCACATCTGGCACCGGAAACTTCTCGAAACCGATCCAGTAATACGGATTGCCGCGCCCGTCATAGTGACCGTCGATGCGCAGGAATCCCTGATTGCGCTTGCCCTGCCGCGTGACGACCACGCCCTTCACTTCATCGGGAGCGCAGGCCGGGAAGTTGACGTTGATCACCGTGTCGGTCGGCACGCCGATGGCCATCACCTTGCGGATCACGTCGGCGCCGAAGGCGCGGGCGACATCCCACATCGGCTTGTCACGATTTTGCGGACCGCCGAATTCCTGCGACAGCGCAAAGGACGGCAGACCCAGAATGGTGCCTTCCAGCGCGCCGGCGATGGTGCCGGAATACACGACATCCTCCGCGACGTTGCGGCCTTTGTTGACACCGGACAGCACGAGGTTCGGCTGCTTGCGGCCGAGGACATGGCGCGATCCCATGATCACGCAATCGGTCGGCGTACCGCGCACCGCGAAATGACGCGGGCCGATCTCGCGCAGGCGCAGCGGATCGTTCAGCGACAGCGAATGCGAGACGCCGGACTGATCGAGTTCGGGCGCCACGATCCAGATATCGTCGGACAACTGGCCGGCGATTTCCTCGATCACCTTGAGGCCTGGCGCATTTACGCCATCGTCGTTGGTACAGAGAATGCGCATGTCCTGGCCTTACTCTCTCCGTCATGGCCGGGCTCCCGGCCATCGACGTCTTGTTATGTCCCGCGCGATTTATCAAGACGTGGATGCCCGGCATGAAGCCGGGCATGACGCCGTTATTTTATCAGCGGTCCCGCTCAATCACTTTCAGCCCGCCCATGTAGGCCTGCAGCAGGTCCGGCACCGCGATCGACCCGTCTTCCTGCTGATAGGTTTCCATCACCGCGATCAGCGCGCGGCCGACCGCCGTGCCCGAACCGTTCAGCGTGTGCACGAAGCGCGGCTTGTTGTCCGGTCCGCGATAGCGCGCATCCATGCGCCGCGCCTGGAAATCGCCGCACACCGAGCATGACGAAATCTCGCGGTACATGCCGCCCTCACCCTGCCCCGGCATCCAGACCTCGATGTCGTAGGTCTTTTGCGACGCAAAGCCCATGTCACCGGTGCACAGCGTCACCACGCGGTAATGCAACCCGAGACGACGCAGCACTTCCTCGGCACAGGCCAGCATCCGCTCATGCTCGCGTTTGCTCTCCTCCGGCGTGGTGATCGACACCAATTCGACCTTGGTAAACTGGTGCTGGCGGATCATGCCGCGGGTGTCGCGTCCCGCCGCGCCAGCTTCCGCGCGGAAGCACGGCGTCAGCGCGGTCAACCGCATCGGCAATTCTTTTTCATCGAGGATGGATTCGCGAACGAGGTTGGTCAGCGGCACCTCGGCGGTGGGAATGAGCCAATATCCCTGCCCTTCCGCATCCAGAGATCCGGCCGCGAATTGATCATCGCGAAACTTCGGCAGTTGCGCGGTGCCGAACATCGCATCGTCGCGCACCAACAGCGGCGGATTGACTTCGGTGTAGCCGTGCTCGCCGGTATGGACGTCGAGGAAGAACTGACCGATGGCGCGCTCCAGCCGTGCAAGCCCCTTCTTGAGAACCACGAAGCGCGCGCCCGACAGCTTCGCGGCCGTCTCGAAATCCATGAAGCCGAGCCCTTCACCGAGCTCGACATGCTCCTTCGGCTTGAAAGCGTAGCTGCGGCGATCGCCGTATTCATGGTGGATGACATTGCCATGCTCGTCGGCGCCGTCCGGCACCTCGGCAAGCGGCAGGTTCGGCACCTGCGCCAGCGCGGTCTTCAAATCTTCTTCGGCGCGCTTGGCCTCGGCTTCCAGTTGCGGCAGCCTGGTCTTGAGCTCGCCGACCTCCGCCATCAACGCATCGGCGCGGGCATTGTCCTTGGCCTTCTTCGCCTCGCCGATTTCCTTGGAGGCAGCGTTGCGCCGGGCCTGCGCCTGCTCGGCGGCGGCGATCGCCGTGCGCCGCTGCTCGTCGATTGCCAGCAGGCTCTTCGACAACGCCTCAAGGCCGCGGCGGCCAAGCGCCTGGTCGAAAGCTTCCGGATTGTCGCGGATCCACCTGATATCGTGCATCTCAAATTCCTGTCAGGCCGGCGGGGCTCCGGCCATCAATGTTCAGGGCTGCGTTATAGCGTTTTCGAGCGGCGTGGGTATCGGTCCACGCGAAGAAAACGCATGCGCAATACGAATAGGACCGCCGAATCGGCGATGGCCGTCACATCATAAAGCAGGCAGCCGGTTCATTCCGCTGCGGGGAGCGCCGGAGGCGGGCTCGGCGCTTCGGGCGGCGTCGGCGGGCTCGCCGGCGGATTGCCAGCGCTCGCCTGCGCGGCGGCCTTCTTCTCCACCATGCCGACGGCGATGATCGCGCCTTCATACAAAAGCAGCAGCGGGATCGCGAGCGAGGCCTGGCTGATGACGTCCGGCGGCGTCAGCACCGCGGCGATCACAAAGGCAACGACGATGAAATAGCGGCGCTTCTCGCGAAGCTGCTTGGCGGTCAGGACGCCGATCCGCCCGAGCAGGGTCAGGATCACCGGCAACTGGAAGGCGATGCCGAAGGCGAAGATCAGCGACATCATCAGCGACAGATATTCGCCGACCTTGGGCAGCAGCGCGATCTGCGCGGTCTCGTCGCCGCCGACCTGCTGCATGCCGAGCGAGAAGCGGATCAGCATCGGCAGCACGACGAAATAGACCAGCAGCGCGCCGAGCACGAAGAAGAACGGAGTCGCGAGCAGATACGGCAGGAAGGCGTGGCGCTCGTGCTTGTAGAGGCCCGGCGCCACGAATTTATAGATTTGCGTCGCCACGATCGGAAACGAGATGAAGCCCGCGCCGAACATCGCGAGCTTGAGCTGGGTGATGAAGTATTCCAGCAGCGCGGTATAGATGAACTTCGAGTTTTCCGGCCCGGCGACCCAGACGAACGGCCACACCAGCACGTTGTAGATCTGCTTGGCGAAAACGAAGCAGAGAATGAACGCGAGCCCGAACCCGAGCAGAGCCTTGATCAGCCGCGAGCGCAGCTCGATCAGGTGCTCCATCAAGGGCGCCTTGCTGGCCTCGATCTCGTCGGTGCTCATGAGGCTTTGGCGTCCGGTGTTGCCGGGGCCGGCGCCGCGGGCGCCTCCGCCGGTTTCTCGACCATCAGGGCGTGAGCCTCACCTTCGGTGAAGGTGGACGAGGTCTCGGAAGTGGGCGCTGCCGCCGCAGATGCGGGCTCGGCCGAGGTGGCCGCCCCGCTGCCGGCGGGCTCGTCCATCTTCAGCATGTCCTCGGCATCCTTGGTGATCGAGGTGAGAAGATTGGTCGGGTTGAGGTCTTTGGCGGCGGCGGAGACATCGTCGAACTGCTTCTTGATGTCGGCCATCTCGGCCTCGCGCATCGCCTCGTTGAACTGGCCCTGGAAATCGGCCGCCATACGGCGCGCCTTGCCGATCCATTGCCCGACCGAGCGGAGCACGCCGGGCAATTCCTTCGGGCCGATGGCGATCAGCGCCACAACGCCGATGACGACCAGTTCACTCCAGCCGATGTCGAACATGGATCATTCCGCTCTGCGAGGGCAGCCCTCGCATTCGTCCGCTCAGTGCGAAGGCGAAAGCTGCGTTCGCAGCTCAGACAACCTTGCTGCCGACATCGGAGCGCGGCGCCGTCGAAGACTGGTTGTTCTCGATCGTACGCACCGGCTCGGACTTCTCGGCGGTCTTGTCGTCATCCGCCATGCCTTTCTTGAAGGCCTTGATGCCCTGCGCCACATCGCCCATCAGATCGGAAATCTTGCCGCGCCCAAACAGCAGCAGGACGACCGCGATCACGACGATCCAGTGCCAAATGCTCATCGAACCCATACTGACGTCCTCCAACTCATAACCGGTCGCGCCGGCAATTCTGCCCTGAAACTAGGCGGCGCAGGTGTCAAAAACAAGGACTTAAGCCAACACTGCGACAGGACAGCCCGATCCCTTGACCGGAACGTTAATGATCCGGCCGTCCGCCCGCAAAACCGCGATGCATCTCTGGTTCAGGTCTGTTCGCTTGTTTCAGGATCGGGAACAGGCGCCAGCGCCAGCTCGAGGTCGCCCGCCTCCAGCGGCTCCTCGTCCTCGCGCAGCGCCGGATCGTCCGACGGCACCGGAACGTTGAATCCGGTCGGCAGGCGGGAATCCAGCAGTCCCGCTCCTTTCAGCTCGTCGAGACCCGGCAGATCGCCCAGGGCTTCGAGCGAAAATTGCGACAGGAAGGCCTCGGTGGTGCCGAAGGTCAGAGGCCGACCCGGCGTCTTGCGCCGTCCGCGCGGACGGATCCAACCGGTCTCCAGCAACACGTCGAGCGTCCCCTTGGAGGTCACGACGCCGCGGATTTCCTCGATTTCCGCCCGCGTCACCGGCTGGTGATAGGCGATGATCGCCAGCACCTCGATCGCAGCGCGCGACAGCCGCCGCGTCTCGGTGCTCTCGCGGGTCATCAGCCACGCCAGATCGCCCGCGGTGCGGAAGGTCCATTTGCTGGCGACGCGCACCAGATTGACGCCGCGCATCGCGTAATCGGCCTGCAACTGCTCCAGCGCCGCTTTCACATCGACGCCATCGGGCAGCCGCTTGGCGAGCGCCGCCTGATCGAGCGGTTCGGTCGAGGCGAACAGCATCGCTTCGAGGAGACGCAATTCCTCCGGCCGCGCAGCGGGTTCCTGCGATCGGTCTTCAACCTCGACGGGCTTCTGCGCCAGACTGGTCGACATGGCTCGGTCTCCTTCTTCCACTTACTCCACCGGCACCTGAGGCGTTTCCGCCTGGTCCGCTGCCGCATCGCCCGCATGCCTGCGGAAATAAATCGGCGCAAACGCCTGCTTCTGATGCAGATCGATCACGCCCTCGCGCACCAGTTCGAGCGCGGAGGCGAAACTTGACGCAAACACCGTCGCCTTTTGCGACGGGTCAATCACATAGTGGACGAGATAATCGTCGAGGCAGCTCCAGTCCTCGGCGACACCGACCAGCCGCTCCAGCGAGGCGCGGGCCTCGGCCAGCGACCACACCGTGCGCTTGGCCAGATGCACGTTCGCCAGCACGCGCTGCTGGCGCTGCACCGAATAGGCGGTCAGCAGGTCGTAGAGCGTCGCGTTCCACTTTGGATGCCTGATCTGCGCAATTGCCTCCGGCAGGCCGCGCGGGAAGATGTCGCGCTTGAGCTGCGGGCGCGTCATCAGACGGTTCGCCGCCTCGCGGATCTGCTCGAGCCGTCGCAGCCGGTTGGCGAGCGCGGTCGCCATGTCCTCGGCGCTCGGCCCGTCCTGGGACGGCGGCTCCGGCAGTAGCAGGCGCGATTTGAGATAGGCCAGCCACGCCGCCATCACCAGATAGTCGGCGGCGAGCTCAAGCCGCAGCTTGCGGGCGGCCTCGATGAACACAAGGTACTGGTTGGCGAGCGCCAGAATGGAAATCTTGGCGAGATCGACTTTCTGCTGCCGCGCCAGAGCCAGCAGCAGGTCGAGCGGGCCTTCATAGCCCTCGACATCGACCACCAGCGCCGGTTCGTCCTCGGCGCGTTCGGCCGGCTGGCCGGTCTCAAACGACAGAATTTCCGCGCTCATGCGTTCAATCTTCCCGCTTGGTCGATCCATCGATCCAGTTCGGCGCGTCCCGCCTCCCGGTCGAACGGCTGGGGTGCCTTGCGCGAGGCCAGCGCCCGCTCCGCACGCGCCAGCGCCTCGCCGTTCAGCTCCGGAGTCCGGCTGACGACCTCCCGCATCTCGTCGAGCTTGCCGTTGCAATGAAGGACCATGTCGCAACCCGCCGCGACGATCGCCGCGGTGCGCTCGGCGATCGAGCCGCTCAATGCGTTCATGGACACGTCATCACTCATCAACAAACCCTGGAAGCCGATCGCACCGCGAATCACCTCCGTAATGATTGTCGCAGATGTGGTCGCCGGTTGGGCGGCATCGAGCGCGCTAAACACAACATGTGCGGTCATCGCCATCGGCAGGTCGGCAAGCCGCCGGAACGGCTCGAAATCGGTTTGGGCCAGTTCCTCGCGCGGCGTATCGACTGTCGGCAACCTGAGATGGCTATCGGCCGTGGCACGGCCATGGCCTGGAATATGTTTCAGAACCGGCAAAACGCCACCGTCCGATAGGCCCTCCGTGACAGCGCGGGCGATGACCGCCACCTGCTCCGCATGGGTGCCATAGGCGCGGTTCCCGATCACCGCATCGGCCCCCGGAACCGGAACGTCGGCCAGCGGCAGGCAGTCCACTGTGATTCCAAGTTCGGAGAGGTCGGCCGCGATCAGCCGGGAACTCAACCAGGCGGCCCGCAAGCCATCGGCCGGGTTGCGCTCATAGAGCGTTCCGAACACCGATCCCGGCGGATAGGCCGGCCAGTGCGGCGGACCGAGCCGCTGCACCCGTCCGCCTTCCTGATCGATCAACACCGGGGCATCTGGGCGGCCCACGGTGTCGCGCAATTCCTCCACAAGCCGAGCAACTTGCGCGGGTGTGTCGACATTGCGCTTGAACAGGATGAAGCCCCACGGCCGCTGCTCGCGCAAGAAAGTCCGCTCGTCGTCGGTCAGAGCAAGGCCGGAGACGCCGGCGATGAAGGCACGGATGGTCATTCGGGGCGATTAGCCCGCGCACCCTTGAGGGTCAACCAAACTCCGGAAAACAGCCGTTAATTCCTTTGGACGATGCACTTCCCGCCGGCGGACTGCAGATTCACGCAGAACTGCGTCGCGTCGTCGTTGGTGCCGAACGGCCCCACCAGAGCGCGGTAATAGACGCCCTTGCTGCCAAGATCGGCCCGCCGAACCACGGCCGAACGCGAGCCGAGAATACCGGGATACTTGCCCTGCAGGACCTTGTAGGAGGTCAGCGCGTCATGCTCGGTCTTCTGCGACGAAAGCTGGACATAGGCTCCACTGGCCGGCGCGGAAACCGAAGGATTGACGGACGCCACGCGGGCACGCGGCGCGGGCTGGCCTGCCGGCGCATCCTGCGGGGTCAGGGCCATCGGAGCATTCGACGGCGCGGGTGCGGTCCGGGAGGCGGCTGCCGCAGGCGGCGCCTGACGGGCCTGCGGCGCGGCGGCCGGCACCATCACATCGGGCTGATCGGGACGGATGCTCAAGGTGCGGATCTTGCGCGGCTCCTCCCCGCCGAGCGTGCCGTTGGCAACGCCCGGACCGGTCGGCCGGTTCGCCGGAGAGACGGCGGCCGTGGTCGGCGGCGAGGCATTCTGGGTCAAGGGCGGAAACACCACGCGCGGGCCGCTCTGACTCGTCACCTCGACCGGCTGCTCCTCGCGCGACACCATGCGCTCGGCGCCCTTCTCGCCGACCCGATCGTAAATCTGCTTGCCCTCGCCCGACTGGCTGTTCGCCGGCACGATCTTGTTCGGCCCGGCATCGGCCTTGATGATCGGCGGCTCGCCGCTGCGCGGCGATCCCACGAAGGAGCGATAGGCAAAGGCTCCCGCGGTGCCGAGCACGGCGAGCGCAAGCACAGCGCCAACAGTCATCATTCCGCCGCGGCGCTTCGCCGGAGGCTCGTCTTCATAACCTTCATCGGCATAGCCGTCGGCGGCGTAGCGCGGATCGTCGGCATAAGGCGGCTCGGGATACTGGTCCGCCGGAATCTGGCCGTACAGCACATCGTCGTAGCGCGCGCCGCCGGTATCGTAACCGCCCTGCTCGAAACGCTGCGGGGCCGCGTAAGGATCGCCATAATGCGCCGACTGATCGTAGCGCGGCGACAACGCCGGATCGGTATGCTGAAAGCCGCCGGAACGGGTGTCGTAATGGCCCTGCTGGCCATAATCCGGTTGGCCGTAATCCGTCTGCTCGGTGCGCTGTGCCACATTCCGCATCCATGCCGGCGGACCGGGCGGCGGCTCGTCCGCGGCCGGCTCGTTGCCGGTGTCGTCGGCATAGCGCGGCCGCTCGCTGCGCGGCAGCACCGGCGCGGCTCGCTGCGGCGCGCTTTTGTGTTCAAGACCGAAATTGGAGAACGGATCGGTCTGGCCAATCAGGCGCGCAAGCTCGGCAAGCGGGTCGTTCTCTTCCGGCGACGGCGCATGAGCGCTACGCCCGTGATCTTCGTAGGACCTGTTGTCGCGATATCGATCCGCCAGATACCGATCTGCCATGTGTCTGCATCCCCTTCGGGAACGGGCGCTCGACATCCTATCGAAACAACCGCCACTTGCAGCCGCCGCATCTTCCCGTGCAGACGGCTTATCCCCTACCGCATCTCGTCCGGAGCATGCACACCAAGAACGGCGAGGCCGGATGCCAGAACCGAGACGACGCCCTGAACCAAAGCCAGACGCGCAATCGTAATTTCTGCATCATTCTGGATAATGAAGCGTAAATGAGGCATGTCGCGGCCCTTGGTCCAGAGCGCGTGAAATTCGCTGGCCAGATCATAGAGATAGAACGCAATCCGGTGCGGTTCATGGGCCAGGGCGGCCGCTTCCAGCATCCGCGGATAAAGCGCGAGCTGGCGGATCAGCGATAGCTCCACCGGATCGTCGAGGCGCTCCACCGCGGCCTGCCGCAGAAACGCGATCCGCGCCGCCGCCTCTTCCGGCAGCGATGGAACCACCTCGCGGGCATTCCTGAAAATCGAATGACCGCGGGCGTGACCGTACTGCACGTAGAACACCGGGTTGTCCTTCGACTGCTCCAGCACCTTGGCAAGGTCGAAGTCGAGCACCGCGTCATTCTTGCGGAACAGCATCATGAAACGCACGGCGTCGGAACCGACCTCGTCCACCACTTCGCGCAACGTGACGAAATCGCCTGCGCGTTTGGACATCTTCACCGGCTCGCCGCCACGCAGCAGCTTGACGAGTTGCACGATCTTGACGTCGAGCTCGCCCTCGCCGCCGGTGACGGCCTTGATCGCCGCCTGCACGCGCTTGATGTAGCCGCCGTGATCGGCGCCCCACACATCGACCATGTTGTGGAAGCCGCGGTCGAACTTGGTCTTGTGATAGGCGATGTCGGACGCGAAGTAGGTGTAGGAGCCGTCCGACTTCTTCAGCGGCCGGTCCACATCGTCGCCAAAGGCGGTGGCGCGGAACAACGTCTGCTCGCGATCCTCGTAATCTTCGACCGGCGCGCCTTTCGGCGGCGGCAGGCGGCCTTCATAGACATCGCCCTTGGCGCGCAATCCGGCGATGGTGGCGCTGACGCGATCCTCGCCGGCGGTCAGCGAACGCTCGGAGAAAAATACATCGTGCCGGATGTTGAGGGCGGCGAGATCGCCCTTGATCATGTCCATCATCATCGCGATGGCGGTGGCGCGCACCACCGGAAGCCATTCGGCCTCCTGCTGCTTCAGCAGTTTGTCGCCATGCTCTTTGGCCAGAGCCTCGCCCACCGGCTTGAGATAATCGCCGGGATAAAGCCCGTCGGGAATTTCGCCGATCGCCTCGCCGAGGGCCTCGCGGTAACGCAGGAACGCAGACCGCGCCAGGACATCGACCTGCGCGCCGGCATCGTTGATGTAATATTCGCGCGTGACGTCATAGCCCGCGAACGCCAGCAAGCTCGCCAGCGCATCGCCGAACACCGCGCCGCGACAATGACCGACATGCATCGGCCCGGTCGGATTGGCGGAGACGTATTCGACGTTGACCTTCTCGCCCGCACCGATCGTGACGCGGCCATAGGCATCGGCGTCGCGCAGCACAGCGCGCAGCGCGTTCGCCCATGCCGCCGGCTTGAGCACGAGATTGATGAAGCCCGGCCCGGCGACATCGACGCGGGCCACCAGGTCGTCGGCGCGCAGTTTGATCGCAAGGGCTTCGGCCAGATCGCGCGGCTTGGCCTTGGCGTCCTTCGCCAGCACCATCGCGGCGTTGGTCGCCATGTCGCCATGGCTCGGATCGCGCGGCAATTCCACCACGACGCGCGACAGATCGGCGTTCTTCGGCAGTACCCCTTCATCCATCAGCACGCGGCAGGCGGCGCCGACCCGCGCCAGCATGTCCGCGAAAAGATGCAGGGATGAAGGGTGTGAAACTGTCGACATGGGATGCCTTGAAAGGGGTTCCGGGAGCCGCCCGGCTGGGGGGCCGCCTAACGCAAATCGGGGGTCGAGTCAAAGAGCCGCGCATGCTCGATCATGGCGTAGCCATCGGTCATGCCGGCGATGAAATCGCCGATCCGGCGCACCCGGTCGGTCTCGGTCTCGTCGTTCTCGTGCGGTCCCCATTCGGGAGGAAGATCGTCCGGCCGCTCGCGGTAGCGGGTGAACAGATCGGTAACGATGCTCTCGGCATCGCGCATCACCCGCATCACCCGCTCATGGCGGTACATATGCTCCCAGAGGAATGACTTGATCGCCGTCTCCGCCCCGGCCGCCTCCGGCGGAAACGCCACCAGCGCATGGTCGAGATGGCGGACATCGTCGGCCGACTGCGGCCTGGCGCGGGCCACCCGCCGCCCGGTCTCCTGACAGACCTCCTCGATCCAGTGCGAGATCAGTTCCCGCACCAGCTCGGCGGTGCGGCGCGCATCCTCCAGCGCCGGATAACGGTCGGAGATCCGCCGGTTGATGGCGGAGATCAGCGGCACCACATTGAGATCGTCGCGGGTGAACAGGCCGGCGCGCAAGCCATCGTCGATATCGTGGGTGTTGTAGGCGATGTCGTCGGAAATCGCGGCGACCTGCGCCTCGACCGAGGCGAAGGTGGCGAGATCGAGATCGTGCTGCGCGACATAGTCCGCGATCCCGATCGGCACGCCCTGCTCCGCATAACGCGCGGTCGGATGGCCCGCCGCATCGATCAAGGGACCGTTATGCTTGACGATGCCCTCCAGCGTTTCCCAGGTCAGGTTGAGGCCGTCGAATTCCGGATAGCGCCGCTCCAGCAGCGTCACCACGCGCAGCGACTGGGCATTGTGATCGAAGCCGCCGAAATCCCGCAGGCAGCGGTCCAGCGCCCGCTCGCCAGCATGGCCGAAGGGCGGATGCCCGAGATCGTGCGCCAGCGCCAACGCTTCGGTAAGATCCTCATCGACACCGAGCCGCCGCGCCAGCGAACGGGCGATCTGCGCCACCTCCAGCGAGTGGCTGAGGCGGGTGCGATAATGGTCGCCCTCGTGGAACACGAAGACCTGGGTCTTGTGCTTGAGCCGCCGGAAGGCGGTGGAATGGATGACGCGGTCGCAATCACGCCGGAAGTCGCTGCGATACGGGCTGCCCGGCTCGGGGAAGCGGCGGCCTCGGCTGCGGGCGGGATCGCAGCCATAGGGTACTGGCGGCGCCGCCATTCCAACCGACATCGCGATTCAATCCTTTTGGATGTTTGATTCTGGTCAAATCAGTACTTAACTATGCCCGAGCGGGCGCTCAAACCCGACTCGGTACGGAGGCCATCCATGACCACATCCGACACGCTTGCAAGTGTCACCATCTCGGAGCGGGCTGCCCGGCGGATCGGAGAAATCCTGAAAAGCGAGGGCGACGGCGCCAAGCTGCGGATCAGTGTCGAGGGCGGCGGTTGCTCCGGTTTCCAGTACAAGTTCGATGTCGACCGCGCCCAGACCGAGGACGATATCGTGATCGAGCGCGACAACGCGGTGGTGCTGGTCGACTCCGCCTCCGCGCCGTTCCTCGCCGGCTCCGAGGTCGATTTCGTCGATGACCTGATCGGCGCGTCGTTCCGCGTAGTCAATCCGAACGCGACCGCATCCTGCGGCTGCGGCACCAGCTTCTCGGTCTAGTTCTTCCCGCTTTTTGTAAGACGCGGGCTTGACCCGCGCGGGCGTCGAGAGAACAAGGTCTCGATGAGCAGCCGCGACCCAGCGGCGACGACACCGGATAATCCACTCATGCGCATCGCCACCTGGAACGTGAACTCGATCCGCCAGCGGCTGGATCACCTGCTGACGTGGCTGCAAGAACGCCAGCCGGATATCGTCTGCCTGCAGGAGATCAAATGCCTCGACGAGGCGTTTCCGCGCGAGCCGATCGAGGCGCTCGGCTACAACGTCGTCACCCACGGCCAGAAAACCTTCAACGGCGTCGCATTGCTGTCGAAATATCCGTTCGACGAAACCCGCCCTCGCCTGCACGGCGATCCGGAAGACGAACACGCGCGGTTTCTCGAAGGCGTGGTCTCGCACCGCGCGGGCACCTTCCGCATCGCCTGCCTTTATTTGCCGAATGGCAATCCGGTCGATACCGAAAAGTATCCCTACAAACTGAAATGGATGGACCGGCTGCGCGCCTATGCGCAGGAGCGCCTCGCGATGGAGGAGCCTTTCGTGCTCGCCGGCGATTTCAACGTCATCCCGACCCCGGACGACGTCTACAATCCGCAAGCCTGGATCAATGACGCGCTGTTCCTGCCGCAGACCCGGCAGCGTTTCCAGAGCCTGCTCAATCTCGGACTGACCGACGCTTTCCGCGCCGTCTCCGACACCCCGCATCAATATACGTTCTGGGATTATCAGGCCGGCGCCTGGCCGAAGAACAACGGCATCCGCATCGACCACTTGCTGCTGTCACCGCAGGCCAGCGACCGCCTCATCGATGTCGGCATCGACCGTCATGTGCGCGGCTGGGAGAAGGCGTCGGATCACGTGCCGGTGTGGGCGGATCTGGAGTTCGCCTGAATGGCCTACCCCTCATCCTGAGTACCTGACCGGAAATACAGGCTGCGTTTTCAGGATGTTTTCCGTCATCGACGGAAATTTTTCCTCCCATCGTCCCGGCGCAGGCCGGGACCCATCAGCACAGGCCTTTCGGGAAGAATACCGGGCCTGCCATGCCCAAATCATCGACCGGGATTATGGGTCCCGGCCTGCGCCGGGACGACCCTTTTCCGGTCAGACTCCGAGGAGCGCGTCTTGCGCGCGTCACGACTTCTCATGGCTCGAGACGTCGCTTCGCTCCTCCTCACCATGAGGAGTTGGATTGTCCGGTCGGTCCGGCCGCCTCGCCTGCTTAGTCCCGGCGGCCCTGCACCCAGCGCTGCAACAGCTGAAGCGCCATCGCACGGTCGTCCTCGGAGGCCTTGGCCATCGCGGTGTTATAGCTGTCGTGGATCCAGGTCTCTTCGGGGCTCGCGCTTTCTTGCGCCAGCGTCAGCCACATCAGGCCGCGCGCGGCCTGGCGCTGCAGATGATCGCCGTTGAACAGCATCTTGCCGAGCAAGGCCTGCGCCTGGTGCTGGCCCTTCTGCGCGGCAAGACCCAGCCAGCGCACGCCGTATTTGGTGTCGCGCGACGTGCCGACGCCGTTGAGATACATCCGGGCGAGATTGTACTGCGCCTCGGCGTTGCCGAAGTAGGACGCGGCGTAGGAGAACATCTCGCGCGCCCGCTCCGGATCGGCCTTGATCCGGGTATTGGCGATGCCCGCCGAATAATAACGGCCGAGCGCGACAAACGCGTTGGCGACGATCGAGGCCTGCGGCGCCGAGGGGCTGTCCTCGGCGTGCTGGTTGGCGATCTTGCTGAAATATTCGAAGGCGCGAAGGTCATCGCGCGGCACGTTGACGCCGGTGGCGTACATGCGGCCGAGCTTCCACTGCGCAGCGGCGTGACCGTCTTCCGCGGCGTATTGCAGCGCCGTCAGCGAGGCCGACTCCGGAATGTTCGGAATATTGGCCGGCGGCACGATCTTCTTGACCACGGCGACGCCGCCGGTCGGCGCGGCGACAACGGCGAGCGGCGCCGCCCCGCTCTGGGGATCCGCATCCGCGGTCCCGTCGAACGCGCCAGACGGCCTTGTCGCGAAAATCGCAACCGTGACGCACGCAAAAGCAACGATACGCCTAGATGTCCGCATAACAGTTCTTCTCGCCCGCGCTGCCCGGATGGGTGACGGCGCCCTTGACCGCCGGTCCCACTTGCTGCGCGTATTTCCAGAGGACGCCCGACCCCGCCGCGTTTTCACGCGGCTTCCAGCTCTTTTTCCGTTCCGCCAATTCGGCGTCGGTCAATTTGACATTGAGTGTGCCGTTCTCGGCATCGAGTTCGATGATGTCGCCGTCGCGAAGCAGCCCGATCGGGCCGCCCACGGCAGCCTCGGGGCCGACATGGCCGACGCAGAATCCGCGCGTCGCGCCGGAAAAACGGCCATCGGTGATGAGGGCAACCTTGGAGCCCATGCCCTGCCCGTAGAGCGCGGCGGTGGTGGCGAGCATCTCGCGCATGCCGGGACCACCCTTCGGTCCCTCATAGCGGATGACGATGACGTCGCCTTCCTTGTAGGTTCGCTTGTTCACGGCCTCGAACGCATCTTCTTCGCAATCGAAGCAGCGCGCGGGTCCGGTGAACTTCAGGACCGACATGCCGGCGACTTTCACGATCGCCCCCTCCGGCGCGAGATTGCCTTTGAGACCGACGACGCCGCCGGTCACGGTGATCGGCTTGTCGGCGGGCCGCACCACGTCCTGATGCGGATTCCATTTCACGCTTTTCAGATTCTCGGCCATCGTACGTCCGGTGACGGTCAGACAATCACCGTGCAGATAGCCGTGATCGAGCAACGTCTTCATCAGCAGCGGTATGCCGCCAGCCTCGAACATATCTTTGGCCACATAACGACCGCCGGGCTTCAAATCCGCGACATAAGGTGTCTTTTTGAAGATTTCGGCGACGTCGAACAGATCGAATTCAATACCGCACTCATGCGCGATTGCCGGCAGATGCAGCGCGGCGTTGGTCGAGCCACCCGAGGCGGCGACCACGGCGGCGGCGTTCTCAAGCGCCTTGCGGGTGACGATGTCGCGCGGCCGGATGTTGGAGGCGATCAGCTCCATCACCTTCTCGCCGGCGGCCGTGCAAAAGGCATCTCGGATTTCGTAAGGAGCTGGCGCGCCAGCGGAATAAGGCAGCGCAAGGCCGATCGCCTCGGACACCGTGGCCATGGTGTTGGCGGTGAACTGCGCGCCGCAGGCACCGGCCGACGGACAGGCGACGCGCTCGATTTCGTCGAGGTCCTCATCAGACATGTCGCCGACCGAGTGCTTACCGACCGCCTCGAACATGTCCTGCACGGTGATCTGCTGGCCGCGGAAATTGCCGGGCAGGATCGAGCCGCCATAGATGAAGATCGACGGCACGTTGAGGCGGCACATCGCCATCATCATGCCGGGCAGCGACTTGTCGCAGCCGGCCAGACCGATCAGGGCGTCATAAGAATGCCCGCGGATGGTCAATTCCACTGAATCCGCAATGGTTTCGCGCGACGGCAGCGACGAGCGCATGCCCTCGTGGCCCATCGCGATGCCATCGGTCACGGTGATGGTGCAGAACTCGCGCGGCGTCCCGCCGCCAGCGGCGACGCCCTTTTTCACCGCCTGAGCCTGGCGCATCAGCGAGATGTTGCACGGCGCGGCTTCGTTCCAGCACGAGGCAACGCCCACGAAAGGCTGGTGAATCTGCTCCGTGGAGAGACCCATGGCATAGAGGTAGGAGCGATGGGGCGCGCGCGCCGGCCCCTCCGTCACGTGACGGCTGGGCAATCGCGACTTGATGTTGGTCTTTACGTCCATCGTGAACCTCTGCCGGTCTCGGGAGAAGCTTCCAAAACCCCTCGGAAAGAAGGGTTTTCCGCGATCTCCACAGCATGCACGGCATTTCAACTACGGAGATACGATGCATGGAGGCGTGTGGCTAAATCGCGGCGCGTGCAAGGGCTACATGCGGCCACGGTTAAATGTTCAGGAACTGTGGCGAGCCAGCAACATCCGTTGCAGCCGTGCCACCATCCCCCGGACACCTGCGGCGGAGGAAGGACCAAGCGGCGGCCGCGCGCGGCAACGTGAAATCAATATGAACTCAGTATTACGGCAACCTTTCCTGTCATGTTGGAAGCTCCCGACAGGGGCCGATGCGTCCGGCCAGGATGATCGCCGCATGGTGCAGCGCAAACCGCCGCCCTCGAAGACCACGGACAGGTCCGGCCACGGATCGAAACCGCCGGGACAGACCGAGAGGCACACCCCGCCCGGTCTTGTCTCCGGTCGAGACCTAGTCTGCCCCGAACACGCTCTTGGGCAGGATGGCGTGCACCGCCCAGTTGCCGTCCACCACCTGCGAGACGCCGAAATCGACCGCCACCGAAATCAGGGTGATCGCCTCGTCCTCGGACAGGCCGCGCGTCGCCATCAAGAAGCGGCGGATCTTCCGGAAGGCGTCCTTCATCGCCAGGTCGAGCGACGAGGAACGGTAGACCTCGCTCTGAGCCTTCTCGCCAAGCTCGGCGAGATAGTCGGGATGGCTGAATCCGAACAGGATCCATTCGGTCCCGGTCTCGATCAGCGGATAGGCCAGATCGACCAGCGGGCTTCCCGCGAGACGGTCCTTCTTGTGCAGAACGATGTCGAACACGCCGGTCAGCGAGCATTCGATCGCGGTGCCGTCGAGTTCGGAATCGCCCTGCGTCGCATGCGGGTCGCCGACCGAAATCAACGCGCCCGGCACCGAGACCGGCAGGAAGATCTTCGCGCCTTTCGCCAGCCGCCAATTGTCGAGATTGCCGCCGAAATAGGCCGGCGGCACCGAATCGATCAGTCCCGCCTCGCGCGGCGCGCAGCCGATCACGCCGAAATGCGGCCGCAGCGGAATGCTGACGCCATCGAGAATGTCGTTCACCCGGGTGACGGTGGCGTGATCGACCGGAATGCCCGGATAATCGATGGTCGGATGCACCTGACCGAACGGATCGGTCTGCGGCGTCCAGCGGAAACTGTAGAGCGCCCTGGCGAAGGGCGGCGCGGCATCGAACATGCACTCGTAGATCGTCACGACCTCGCGCTGTTTCGGCTCGGTCATCAGTTCCTGATAATGCAGGCCCCACCACGCCGCGGCGTTGGAGCCGAAGCAGCGCCCGGCAAACTCCGGACTGGCGCTGCGCCGGGGAATAATGTCGCGAATGCCGATCTCGACCACGTCGCCGGGCATCGCGCCGATCACCGCGATCGGACCGGTCATGATATGGACGCCGAAGCCCTCGCCCGCGCCGCGCCCGTAGATCGACGCATCCATCGGGCCCGCACCGCGCCGATCCACGGCCTTTTCGTCCTTGGTCCAGTGGAACACGGCTTCGGCGCCGGGATCGCCCGCGATCATCTTCTCATGATCGTCGGAGGCGTGTTGGGTCAGCGTCTCGATCGTCACCGTGTCGCCGGAGTTGATCACCGCGACCGGCGGCAGGTTCTGGCTGAAATAACCCCAGTGCACGGTCTTGTCGTTGGCCGGGATGTAATGGGTCTGACTTCCTCCCTCCACCGCGGCCGAGCCATCGGAGGCCAGCAGCGGCGGCGCTTCCACCGGACTGCTTTCCGATGCGCGTGGCGGGCGGCCGCGATGCTGGGCTTCCACCGCGCTGTTCTCGATCTTGCGGATATTGAGACGGTAGTCGCGCGGCGACATGCCGTATTTGTCGCGAAACACCCGGCTGAAATGCGCGGCGTCGGTAAATCCCCAGCGGAAGGCGATGCTGGAGACCGACGTGGAATCGTCATCGGGCTTGGCGAGTTCGCCGCGGCAGCGCTCGAGACGCCGCTCGCGGATGTAGCGCGTGAAGTTTCCGTTCGCCGACTCGAACAGCTTCTGCAGATATCGCGGCGAGACGCGCTGCGCCTTCGCTACTTCGGCAAGGCTGAGATTGCTGTCGCCGAGCCGCGTCTCGATGAACTGGCAGATGCGATGCAGGATCGCCGCCTGACTCGACGAGGTGCCGCCGGTGTCGCTGCGCTGGTTGAGCGTGGCGACGATCAGATCCGAAATGGCGATCTCGATGGCGGACAGCTCGTCGTCGTCCAGTTCCTGCAACGAATCCGACACCGAGCGAAGAAGCTGCGACAGCACGTGACCGAGCCCGCTGTCGCCCGCGATTGGCAGAACCCGAAACGCCTGCGGCGGCAACATCCGCCGGCTGAACGCGATGCTCGGCAGGCGAAGCCAGACCTGACGGAACGATCCGTCGCAGACCAGATCGAAATCCACCCCGGCCGGAAAGATGGCGAAATCGCCGACCGCGAGTGCGTGCGCCTGCTGATCGTTCTGCAGCAGCGCCTTGCCTTCGAGATGCAGCACGACCAGCATCGCGCCGTCGTCCTGCCCCAGCGAACGGAAGCGCTGTGATCTTGCGGATACAATGGAAAACGATCCGCCAAGCGGCGACAGACGGTGATGGGAATGGGCGCGCAGATCCTCCTGGCCGGATTCCGCGCTCAGGCCGGCGCGCTCGATCGCCGCGCGCCATGCGGTTTCGCGCAAGGTGGACGGATAGTCATCACTCGCGAAGTGCCATGACTGCACGGCGTCTTTCCCCATCGGCCGCATTCCATACTGCAATTATGACAACTCTACACCTTTTCTCAAACCAATGCTCTGGCCCCGTTTTTCCGGGCCATTCGGACCATGGCGGAATCCGAATAAAGGGGAGGAAACACGTGTCCTCCCCTCTGTTCGTCATCGGTGTCCGATTACGGTCGGCGCAGATCGCGTCGCACCGCCATGTGCGCGCCCTTCACGCCGTCCACCACCTGGGTGACGCGCAGGTCGCCCGCGATAGAGCAGATCGAGTAGGCTTCCTCGCGCGAGATGCCCCATTTGCGCTGAAGCAGGCCGATGGTTTCCAGCACGCACTCGCGCACCGCCTCGTCGAGGTCTTCGCTGAAGCCGTGACAAATCCACTCGCGGGGGGTCTCCAGCACCGGGTTCTTGCCGGCGCTGCCCTTGTGCAGGATGAGCTGGATAGTGGCGTTGACATGCGCCTCGATGGCGGTGCCGTTCACCTCGCCGTCGCCTTCGGCGAAGTGGGTGTCGCCCGCCCAGAACAACGCACCCTCGCGGTGCACCGGATAGAACATGCTGGTGCCGGCGATGAACTCGCGGTTGTCGACGTTGCCGCCATGCACGCCCGGAGGCACGGTGCTGATCTTGCCGTCGGCCGCCGGACACACGCCCGCGGTGCCGAAATGCAGGCGCAGCGGCACCACGACGTTCTCCAGCGCCGGCTTGCGCTTCTTCGGATCGGGCGGCGTGATCATGCCGGGATACGGCTTCTCCGGCGTGTCGTATTCATAGGTGAACACGGCGCGGGCGAGCTGCGATTCAACGTCGGCTTCGTAAATGAAGACGTGTTCCTTCTTGCCGAATTCTTCATGCAGCAAGCCCCAGCTCGCGATGAAGTTGACGCCGTACTTGATGCGCGGCTCCATGTGCAGCACGCGGCATTCCAGCGTGTCGCCGAGCTCGGCGCCCTCGACATAGATCGGGCCGGTCAGGATGTGCACGCCGGGGGTGCGGCTCTCCGGCGGCACCTTCTCGTAAATCTCGCGGATCGCATCGTCCATCAGCAAGTCGGGCGCGTCGCCGGCATGGTGGGCAAGGCACTCGATGTTGACGATATCGCCGGAATTGACGTGCAGAACCGGATCGATTGCACCGTCAAACGCACCCCACTGAATGGTTTCCAGCGTCGCCTTCAGCTCGTGAAGCTGCGGCGCGGTTCTATCCTTGGTCACGGTCTTGAGCATGAGAACAATCTCCTTGGGATCAGAATACGAAAGTCAGTTGGTGGCGCATCGCGGCGACAGCGACCAAACCGATGAAGGTGCCGATAATGGCGAAGATGCCGCCGAGCACGTTCGGCGCCGGGATCGGCGCATTCACCGCCGTGTAGAGAACTCCGGTGACGAGACCGACGATGGAAGCCTGCAACTCAACGAGGCCAAGGCTGATCTGAAGCATGTGTTTTCTCCCGAATTTTCGATGGTTAGATTTCGGCCCGCGCGGAGCGAGAGTTCGGCCGCCCGAAGGTGATCTGCTTGCGGACAAGCTTGACGATCACGTAGCCGGCGAAGGTGAAGATGATCGCGAGAATGCCGCCGAGCACGTTCGGCGCCGGGATCGGCAGGTTCAGCAGCGAGTACAGGAATCCGGTGACAAGCCCGACGACAAGGGCAACGAGCTCGTTACGGCCGACGTAAAGATATTCCATGTGTTTCCTCCTCATTGACACGGGTTGAATGCGTCTTCACTTGCGCCGGACAAACGTCTCCCTGCCGCGGGAATCCCCACGGTTGTCGCATCATCAAGGATCTGAGCAGTCCGGCCGCTCCGCCCGTCAGCGATTCAAAATCGGATCGGGAGCGAGTGGCGACGTGCGATCGCGTTAGGTGCGATCAATCACGATTGTTTGGGTCATGTTGTCCTCCGACGTTTCTTATGACGTGAAGCTTAGCGAGCGTTTCGACGACTGCAATGTGGAACGGCGCGGACAGTCATGTGCGCGCGCAACCGCATCGCGTTGCGCGCAACGAAAATAAACTCGTGATTTCAATATTCTGCCGGGAAGAAAAACGCGCGCGCGGTGCGATAGACGGCGCGTGCGTGTGCATATGGTCAAGTTTTTCGGCGCGTGCGGTCAACGGCCGAAGCCGGATCAACACACGCGAACGCCGGTTCCGGCGCGTTATCGCCGCCGAAAGGCTACAGAGTCGTTCGAAACCGGATCGCCACAGGAAAATTCGACGAGGGGAAAGAGAAAGAAAGAGACACGCGGACGCGCGCCTCTCTCCATTCACATGTTGAGCGTGCGACCGTAGGCGTCGAGCACCGCTTCCTTCATCATCTCCGACAGCGTCGGATGCGGGAAGATGGTGTGCATCAACTCTTCCTCGGTGGTCTCAAGATTCATCGCCACCACATAACCCTGGATCAATTCGGTAACTTCCGCGCCGACCATGTGGGCGCCGAGAAGCTGTCCGGTCTTCTTGTCGAAGATCACCTTGATCAAGCCCTGATCCTCGCCGAGCGCGATCGCCTTGCCGTTGCCGGCGAACGGGAAGCGGCCGACGCGGATGTCCTTGCCCGCCTCTTTCGCCTTCGCTTCGGTGAGACCGACGGAGGCCACCTGCGGATGGCAATAGGTGCAGCCCGGAATCATCTGCTTGTCCATCGGATGCACATGCAGACCCTTGATCGCCTCGATGCAGATCACGCCCTCATGCTCGGCCTTGTGCGCCAGCATCGGCGGACCGGCGACATCGCCGATGGCATAGATGCCCGGCACGTTGGTCTTGCCGTAGCCGTCGATCACGATGCAGCCGCGATCGGTCTTCACGCCAAGTTTCTCAAGTCCGAGATTTTCGATGTTGCCGACCACGCCGACCGCCGAGATCACGCGATCGGCGGTGATCTGCTCAAGCTTGCCGCCGCCGAGATCGATGGTCGCGGTGACGCTGTCGGCCTTCTTGTCGAGCTTGGTGACTTTCGCGCCGGTGAGAATGCGGATGCCCTGCTTCTCGAACTGCTTGCGCGCGAGGCCCGCAATCTCTGCGTCCTCGACGGGCAGGATCTGCGGCAGCACCTCGACCACCGTCACCTCCGCGCCCATGGTGCGATAGAACGAGGCGAACTCGATGCCGATCGCGCCGGAGCCGACGACGAGCAGCGACTTCGGCATCGTCTGCGGCACCATCGCCTCGAAATAGGTCCACACCAGCTTCTTGTCCGGCTCCAGACCCGGCAGCACGCGCGGCCGCGCGCCGGTGGCGACGATGATGTGCTTGGCCTGATAGGTCCCTGCCCCGAGCGTACCCTTCGGCGCCTCGACCGAACCCGCCTTCACCGTGATCTTGCCGGGCGCGTCGATGCTCGCCTCGCCCCAGATCACGGTGATCTTGTTTTTCTTCATCAGGAAGCCAACGCCGTCATTGAGGCGCTTGGAGACGCCGCGCGAGCGCGCGACCACGGCCTTGGGGTCGTAGCCGATCTTCTCGGCGGTGAGGCCGTAATCCTTGGCGTGCTGCATGTAGTGATAGATTTCCGCCGAACGCAGCAGCGCCTTGGTCGGGATGCAGCCCCAGTTGAGGCAGATGCCGCCGAGATGCTGCTTCTCGATGATCGCGGTCTTGAAGCCGAGCTGCGCGGCGCGGATGGCGGTGACATAACCGCCCGGCCCCGATCCGATCACGACAACGTCGAACGATGTATCAGCCATGATTGCCAACCTGCTTCCGTTTGATTGCCTTCCCCTTCCCTTGCGGGAGAGGAAAAACACACATCTTCCTACCGCTCAGGCCGAGGCCTCAGCACTCCGTCACGCCGCGGCTTTCTCGCGACCGCTGAGAAAGCGCCGCACCATCCACCATAGCGAAACCACGACGGCCCAGAACGGCAGCGCAAGCTGCAGCGCCTTCGTGAGAACGAATTTCTTCTCCGCGCCGGGCGATGCGTCCGCCGCGAGGCCGACGATGATCAGCACCACCGGGATCAGCAGCAACAGCCGCACCGAATAGAACATCGCCTCCCGCCAGCGCGACCGCGTCGCCGCGACGCCAAACACGCCCATGCCGAGAAGCGCGTAAAACGGCATCAGGGCAAGCTGCTGGGTATCGCCGAGACCGCACGCTCCGCTCACGCAGGCCGCGAGCGCCGACAGCACCAGCGTCGCCACGCCCCCGACCAGCATGGAGACGAGACCTGCGAGGATGATGGTGCCGAACAGCTTCATGGATATCCAGATGCGAGGCGCCGCCTCACACCACCATCATCACCGGATTTTCGATCAGCATCTTGAAGGCACTGAGGAGCTGCGCGCCGAGCGCGCCGTCCATCGCGCGATGATCGCAGGTCAGCGTCACCGTCATGATGGTGGCGATCTCGATCTTGCCATTCCGCACCACCGGACGCTCCTCGCTCATGCCGACGGCGAGAATGGTGGTCTGCGGCGGATTGATCACGGCGGTGAACTGCTTCATGCCGTACATGCCCAGATTGGACACCGCCGTGGAGCCGCCCTGATATTCGTCGGGCTTGAGCTTGCGCTCCTTGGCGCGCTTCGACAGATCGCGCATGTCGGCGGAAATTTGCGCCACCGATTTAGAATGCGCGTTGCGGATGATCGGCGTGATCAGCCCGGTCGGGATCGACACCGCGACGCTGATGTCCGACACCTTGTGATGCAGCATGGCCTCGTCGGTCCATGTCACATTGGCGTCCGGAACGCGCTGCAAGGCCAGCGCCAGCGCCTTGATGACGAAATCGTTGATCGAGAGCTTGTAGGCCGGCTTGCCGTCCCCGCCCTTCGGCGCCAGCGCGTTGATCTCCTCGCGCGCCATGACCAGCTTGCCGATGTCGCAATCGGCGGTGAGGTAGTATTGCGGGATGTCGCGGTCCGACGCCGACAGACGCTGCGCGATCACCTTGCGCATGTTGTCGTGCGGCACGGCCTCGTAGTTCTCGGGCTTGAACAGCGAGAGAATCTGCGCGTCCGACGGTCCGGGCGTGAAGGACGGCGCCGCCGCAGCCGTCGCCGCGGCAGGCTTCAGCCCCTTGCCGGACCTCGCGTCCGCGATGTCGCGCGCGACCACGCGGCCGTGCGGGCCCGAGCCGTTGACGCGCGACAGATCGATGCCCGCTTCCCTGGCGAGACGCCGCGCCAGCGGCGAGGAGAAGGTTCGCGCGCCATTGCTGGCCGCAGTGGGAGCCGCCGCTACCGGAGCGGCAGGTTGAGGTGCGGCCGGCTTGGCTTCGGGTGCCTTGGCGGGCGCAGGCGCAGCGGACGCCGCAGGCTTCGCCGGTTCGGGTGCCTTCGCGGCCGGCGCGGGGGCGCTGCCCGCCGCCGCGCTGGCGGCCTTGACGTCCTCGCCATCGGCGGCGAGCACCGCGATCATGGTATTGACCGGAACATCGGCGGTGCCGGCGGGCACCAAGATCTTGGCGATGGTGCCTTCGTCGGTGGCTTCGACTTCCATCGTCGCCTTGTCGGTCTCGATCTCGGCGATCACGTCGCCGGATCTGACCTGGTCGCCCTCTTTCTTCAGCCACTTGGCGAGGTTGCCCTTCTCCATGGTGGGAGAAAGCGCGGGCATCAGAATATTGATGGGCATGATCGGACCCTGTTCTCAGCGATAGGAAACAGCTTTCGCCGCAGCGACGACTTCTTCAGCCGAGGGCAGCGCGAGCTTTTCGAGATTGGCGGCATACGGCATCGGCACGTCCTTGCCGGACACGCGCGCGACCGGCGCGTCGAGATAATCGAACGCCTGCTCCATCAGCCGCGCCGCGATTTCCGCGCCGACGCCCGACTGCTGCCAGCCTTCCTCGACCACCACGCAGCGGCCGGTCTTCTTCACCGACGCGACGATGGTTTCGGTGTCCATCGGGCGAAGCGTGCGCAGATCGATGACTTCGGCCTCGATGCCCTCCTGGGCCAGCATCTCGGCGGCCTTGAGCGCATAGGTCATGCCGTTCGACCACGACACCACCGTGACATGATCGCCATGACGCGCGATCCGCGCCTTGCCGATCGGCAGCACGAAGTCGTCGAGCTTCGGCACTTCGCCGCTGTGGCCGTAAAGGATTTCGTTTTCGAGGAAGATCACCGGGTTGGGATCGCGGATCGCGGCCTTGAGCAGGCCCTTGGCGTCGGCGGCGGTGTAAGGTGCGATCACCTTGAGGCCTGGGACGTTGGAGAACCAGGCCGTGTAGTCCTGGCTGTGCTGGGCGGCGACGCGCGCGGCGGGACCGTTGGGCCCGCGGAACACGATGGAGCAATCCATCTGGCCGCCCGACATGTAAAGCGTCTTGGCCGCGGAGTTGATGATCTGGTCCATCGCCTGCATGGCGAAGTTGAAGGTCATGAACTCGACGATCGGCTTGAGCCCCGCCATCGCCGCACCGATCGCGACACCGGCAAAGCCGTGCTCGGTGATCGGCGTGTCGATCACGCGCCGGTCGGTGAACTCCTGCAGCAGGCCCTGGGTGATCTTGTAGGCGCCCTGATATTCGGCGACTTCCTCGCCGATCACGAACACGTCCTCGTCGCGGCGCATTTCCTCGGCCATGGCGTCGCGCAGCGCCTCGCGCACCGTCATCTTCACCATCTCGGTGCCGGGCGGAATGTCGGGATCGGACGCGGCGACGACACTCGGGGCCTGCGGCGCGGCGGCGGCGGCAACCGGCGCGGGCGCTTCGGCCTTCGCCGCTGCGGGCGGCGCGGATTCGGCGGCCTTCTGCTGCGGCGCCGGAGCGGCGGCCTTGTCCAGATCGGCGGCGCTCTCGCCATCGGCCAGGATGGTGGCGATCGGCGTGTTCACCGCGACATCGGCGGTGCCTTCGGGCACCAGGATCTTGCCGAGCGTACCCTCGTCGGTGGCCTCGACTTCCATCGTCGCCTTGTCGGTCTCGATCTCGGCGATGACGTCGCCGGATTTGACGGCCTCACCTTCCTTCTTGAGCCATTTGGCGAGGTTGCCTTTCTCCATCGTCGGCGAAAGCGCGGGCATAAGAACTTGAATCGGCATGATCGCTCCGGACCTGTCTTAAAAAAACGCGCCGCCTGATCGAGGCCGGCGGCGCGCCCGCTTATCGATAAATATCGGTGTAAAGCTCGGCGACGTCCGGCTCCGGATCGCGCTGGGCGAAATCGGCGGCTTCGTTGACGATCTCGCGCACGTCGGCGTCGATCGCCTTCAGATCGGCCTCGCTGACCTTCAATTCGAGCAGACGGTTGCGCACCTGCTCGATCGGGTCGTGATCGAGACGCATCTTGTCGACTTCCTCGCGCGTGCGGTACTTCGCCGGGTCCGACATCGAGTGGCCGCGATAGCGGTAGGTCTGCATCTCGAGGATGTAGGGACCGTTGCCCTCGCGGCACCACTGCACCGCGCGCTCGGCGGCGGCGCGCACCGCGCGCACGTCCATGCCGTCGACCTGCTCGCCCGGAATGTTGAAGGCGAGACCACGCTTGGAGAAGTCGGTCTGCGCCGACGAGCGCGTCACCGAGGTGCCCATGGCGTAGCGGTTGTTCTCGACCACGAACACGACCGGCAGCTTCCACAGCTCGGCCATGTTGAAGCTCTCATAGACCTGGCCCTGATTGGCCGCGCCGTCGCCGAAATAAGCGAGGCTGACATGATCGTTGCCGCGATAGCGGTTGGCGAAGGCAAGGCCGGTGCCGATCGGCACCTGCGCGCCGACGATGCCGTGTCCGCCGTAGAAATTCTTTTCCTTGCTGAACATGTGCATCGAGCCACCCTTGCCTTTGGAGTAGCCCGAGCGGCGGCCGGTCAGTTCGGCCATCACGCCCTTGGGGTCCATGCCGCAAGCGAGCATGTGGCCGTGATCGCGATAGCTGGTGATGACCTGATCACCCTGCTTCAACGTCATCTGCATGCCGACGACGATGGCTTCCTGCCCGATATAGAGATGGCAGAAGCCGCCGATCGCGCCCATGCCGTAAAGCTGGCCCGCCTTCTCCTCGAAGCGGCGGATCAGCAGCATGTCGCGAAGCGCCTTCAGCTCCTCGTCCTTGGTGAATTTCAGATTGGTGGGGCGGCTCGTGCCGTTCCCGGCATCCTGCGCGCCGCCTTTTTTAGCCAGCGCCGTATTTTTTCCAGATGGCATGACATGTCCGGATGAGAGTGCCGATCCCCTTCTCTACTCCAACTCCCAGCGCCTTGAAAGCACTGCGTGACGCAGCGACGCCGCGCGGCGTTTTGCAGCGCACCGGCGCGAAATTTATGCGATTGATTTGGACGGTTTTTGAAATTTACGAATTTCAGTTCGCCGGAAGCATGCGAACCAGATCGCGCGGACTTGCATAACCGAGCTGGAGACGCGCCTGTTCGTCGAGCATGTCCGGATCGACGCGGTCCGAGCGCAATGATGACACGCGCTGTTCGAGCTTGAGTCGCTCCGTCTTCAGCTCGGCAAGCTCGCCGGTCCGCGCCGCGATTTCCTGATCCAGATCGACGCGCGCATCGAGGCCGTAGCGGCCGGTGTAGGCATTGATGCCGAAATAGGCAATGAAACCCGCCGCGATCGCATAGAGCGCGATGCAGGTCAGAACAGCCTTGAGTCGGGCGCGCGAAACCATGCGCCACGATGCGACAACGCGGTTAATTCCTCGCTAACGATCGAGCCGTCTCGCTGTCCGGGGCAGTCTGCAGCATCCGATAGGATGATGCGGCAGGCGCGGCCGCTGCCGGTCCGCGCCGCCGGAACGGACCTCAGCCCTTGTTGCGCTCGACGAAGGCGGCGAACTTCTCAATGTATTGCGTCATCACCGTTTTCAGCGCGTCCTTGACGAGATCGCCATTGGCGTCGAACGCATCGCCCACCTGGGTCAGATAGATTTCCGGCTGCTGCATGATCGGCCCGCAATAGCCGGGCAGGATCTGCTTGAGGTTCATCGCGGCACAGACGCCGCCGAGCGGACCCGGCGAGTTGCCGACGATGCCGATCGGCTTGCCGAGGAACGAGCTTTTGCCGGGCGGGCGCGAGGCGACGTCGATGGCGTTCTTGAGCACGCCGGGGATCGAGCGGTTGTATTCCGGCGTCACGAACAGCACCGCGTCCGCCTTCTGGATCTTCTCGCGAAACGCCACCCAGTCGGCCGGCGGATTGGCCTCGAGATCCTGATTGAAGAACGACAGCTCATGCAGGGTCGCGATGTCGAGCTTCAGGGACGCCGGCGCCAGTTTGGCGAAAGCCCTGGCGAGCTTGAGCGTGAACGCCTCCTTGCGCAGGCTGCCGACGATGACGAGGACTTGATGGGCCATGGACGATCCTTTGGTGATGAAACAAGACGACGCGGCGCGAGGCTGCCCGATTCAGGTAGCCTCTCCGGAAACAAGATGCAAGTGCATGAATATTGGACAATGGTCGCCGGTTCGGACATACCGGCGACATCGCATCCGCGCCGCCTCTGCCCCGATGGCGGATACGAATATGCCCGCGCGAACGCGGGCATAGGCCGATGTCTTGCAGTCCCGCTAAAGCGGGCCCTGCCTTGCAAGCGGACCGGGCTCAGGCCAGCGCCTTGAGCGCCGACCGGCCGGCGTAGATCGCCTGATTGCCGAGCTGCTGCTCGATGCGCAGGAGCTGGTTGTACTTGGCGGTGCGGTCCGAGCGCGCCAGCGAGCCGGTCTTGATCTGCCCGCAATTGGTGGCGACCGCGAGATCGGCGATGGTGGAGTCCTCGGTCTCGCCGGAACGGTGCGACATCACCGCGGTGTAGCCCCATTTGTGCGCGAGTTCGACCGCCGCCAGCGTCTCGGTCAGGGTGCCGATCTGGTTGACCTTGACCAGGATCGAGTTGCCGCGGCCCGCCTTGATGCCCTCGGCGAGGCGGGTGACGTTGGTGACGAACAGATCGTCGCCGACAAGCTGCACGTTCTTTCCGATCAGGTCGGTCAGTTCCTTCCAGCCGTCCATGTCGTCCTCGGCCATGCCGTCCTCGATCGAGACGATCGGATAGCGCTTGGCGAGGTCCTGCAGGTATTTCGCCTGCTCGGAACGCGAGCGGGTCTTGTTCTCGCCCTCATAAACGTACTTGCCGTCCTTGAAGAACTCGGTCGAGGCGCAGTCGAGCGCCAGCATGACGTCGTTGCCCGCCTTGTAGCCGGCCTTGCCGATCGCGCTCATGACGAAATCGAGCGCGGCGTCGGCCGACGGCAGGTTCGGCGCGAAGCCGCCCTCGTCGCCGACATTGGTGTTGTGGCCGGCCTTCTTCAGTTCCGCCTTCAGCGTATGGAAAATCTCCGCGCCACAGCGCAGCGCCTCGGCGAAGCTCGCCGCGCCGACCGGCATCACCATGATTTCCTGGAAGTCGATCGGGTTGTCGGCGTGGACGCCGCCATTGACGATGTTCATCATCGGCACCGGCAGGGTGCGCGCCGAGGTGCCGCCGACATAGCGATAGAGCGGCATGTCGAAGGAATTGGCTGCGGCCCGCGCCACCGCAAGCGAGACGCCGAGAATGGCGTTGGCGCCGAGGCGCTTCTTGTTCGCCGTGCCGTCGAGCGCGATCATGGCGGTGTCGATCTGCACCTGCTGCTCGGCGTCCATGCCGCCGATGGCATCGAAGATCTCGCCGTTGACGGCTTCCACCGCCTTCTGCACGCCCTTGCCGAGATAGCGCGCCTTGTCGCCGTCGCGCAGTTCGACCGCCTCATGCGCACCGGTCGAGGCGCCCGAGGGCACCGCCGCGCGGCCGATCGAGCCGTCCTCCAGCACGACATCGACCTCGACCGTCGGGTTGCCGCGGCTGTCCAGGATTTCGCGGCCGATGATGTCGACAATTGCGGTCATGTTGCGCCTCATTTTCACGGGATTCGGATCGATAAGGCAGCTTCTAGCGCAAGGTGTCCGGCGGGAAAAGGCCGCGCCGCGCATGGCTCGTGACGGCGCAGACGGATTTGGCTATCAGGTGGCGAGGAGAACAGATCATGTCACGAAAGCCCCGCAAAACCGCCGTCGAGGCGTCACCCTTGCAACTCGGCCATCAGGTGGGACTGCCTGCCTCACCAGATGAGGCAAAGCTGGACCGCGTGCCCAATCCGCACCCGGACACCAACTATCTCGTGCGCTTCACCGCGCCGGAATTCACTGCGCTGTGCCCGATCACCGGCCAGCCGGACTTCGCGCATCTGATGCTCGATTTCGTGCCCGGCGACTGGCTGGTCGAATCCAAATCGCTGAAACTGTATTTCGGCAGCTTCCGCAATCACGGCTCGTTCCACGAGGGCTGCACGGTGTCGATCGGCAAGCGCATCGCCAAGGAAATCAAGCCGCGCTGGCTGCGTATCGGCGGCTACTGGTATCCGCGCGGCGGCATTCCGATCGACGTCTTCTGGCAGACCGGCAAATTGCCGAAGGATGTCTGGGTGCCGGACCAGGGCGTGCCGCCTTACAGAGGACGGGGCTGAGCCGGCTCGCGCCGCCGCTTACAGCGCGGGCTTGCGGTTCAGCAGTGTCGCCGACACGATCCCGAGTATCAGAATGATGGCCGCGCTGACGAACAGCGTCGGCTGCGTGCCGAAATGCGCCAGCCCGAAACCGTAGACGACCGGCCCGGCCGCCTGCCCGAGAAAGAAGAAGAAGGCATGCAGCGATACCGCCGAGGCCCGCGCCTCGGGGGCCAGTTCGCTGGCGAACACCTGCAGCGATCCGTGCAGCGAATAGAACCCCCACCCGATCAGCACGAAGCAACCTGCCTGAACGCCCCACCACGGCCCGAAGGAAATGGCGATGAACTGGATGGCCATCACCGCCGCGCCGCCGATCATCAGCTTCTTGACGCCGATCAGCGGCAGCAACCGGGACACGCTCATGGTGTAGAACAGCCCGCCGATGGCGAACATGCCGATGACGATGCCAGGGATCGACGAGCGCGTTTCGCCAAGATCAAACAGCAGCGCAGCCACGAAGGGAAAGAAGCCGAGCACGCACAGCCCCTCGACGAACACCGAAGGGTAGCAGACGGCAGTGAGCGGATTGGACATGATGACGCGATAGCCGCGTCGCAGCGCCGCGAAATTCATGTCGCCACGCGCGGCCGCGACCCCCGCACGGCGGAATCCGACAACCACCACCACCGCCGCCGCGAGCATCAGCACGCCAAGCAACCCCGGCACGCCCCGCCAGCCGAGCAGATCGCCGATCACTCCCGCCGCCGATGCTCCGAGCAGGTTGCCGGCCATGGATCCGGCCAGGATGCGGCCGAGCGCCACCTGCCGCCGGTCTGGCGTGACAAGGTCGCCGACCAGTCCGATCGCGATCGGAAACGTGCCGCCCGCAGCAAGACCGCACAGGATGCGGGAGACGAACAGCAGATCGAACGACGTCGCGAGCGCGCCGACGATGTTGACCACGCCGAGCAGCACGAGACACACCACCATCAGCCGCGGCTTGCCGAACATGTCGGCGGCGGCGCCGAGAACCGGCTGCACCAGCGCGTAGGTCAGCGCCATCGCCGCCGACAGGCTCGCCGCCACCGCGACGGTGACGCCGAAATCGCCGGCGACCAGCGGCAGCACAGGCTCCATCGAGCGCGCCGACAGGCTGGCCGCGAAGGTCGTGACGGCGATGACGTTGAGGATCGGCGGCATCAGGACTTCATTCGTTCCCTTGGCTCCACGCCGGTCAGGACGGCCTCAGCGCGGTGCGCTTGTTCCACCATCCCCGTCGCCGCCCTTCGCCAGCGCGTCGAACGCCATCAGGGTTCGCAACAGGCCTTCGAAATCCTTGAGCGGCACCATGTTCGGGCCATCGGAGGGCGCGTTGTCGGGGTCCTGGTGGGTCTCGATGAACACGCCGGCGACGCCGACCGCGACCGCGGCGCGCGCCAGCACCGGCACGAATTCGCGCTCGCCGCCGGATGAGGTGCCCTTACCGCCGGGCTGCTGCACCGAATGGGTGGCGTCGAAGATCACCGGCGCGCCGGTGGTGCGCGCCAGGATCGGCAGCGCGCGCATGTCGGAGACCAGCGTGTTGTAGCCGAACGAGACGCCGCGCTCGGTCACCATGACACGGGTGTTGCCGCCGCTGGTCAGCTTGGCAACGACATTGGCCATGTCCCACGGCGCGAGGAACTGGCCCTTCTTGACGTTGACCACCTTCCCGGTCGCCGCGGCGGCGAGCAGCAGGTCGGTCTGGCGGCAGAGGAACGCCGGGATCTGCAGCACGTCGACCGCCTGTGCGACCTCCGCGCACTGCCCGGCATCATGCACGTCGGTCAGCACCGGCAGCCCGAGCGTCTCGCGGATTTCGGCGAAGATCGGCAGCGCCTTCGCCAGCCCGATGCCGCGCTCGGCGGATGCGCTGGTGCGGTTGGCCTTGTCGAAGGAGGTCTTGTAGACGAGCCCGATCTTGAGCCGCGCCGCGATCTCCTTCAGAGCGGACGCCATCTCCAGCGCATGCTGACGGCTTTCAAGCTGGCACGGCCCGGCGATCACCGCCAGCGGCAGCGCGTTGCCGAAAGTGACATTGCCAATGGAAACCGTCTTCGATGCCGTGGACAAGGACTTGATCCTTCAGGTTGCGGCCCCTTTTGCCGGGAGCGCGGGGGAAGATCAAGGCGGTCATGGATTCAAACCCCATCGGAACAGGGAGTCCTTTGCGTCGTCATGCCCGGCCATAGCAGTTCGAAGAACGGCGTCGCTTCGCCCGCTTGTATCGCGGGGATCCACGTCTCAAGAAGGATCGGCAGGAAAAGGCGTGGATGGCCGGGTCAAGCCCGGCCATGACGACAAAGGGCTGGGACTCGCCCCGTTTCCAGTCTGATTTTTAGGAAACTTCTTCGAAAACCAGCGTCGCGCCGAGCGCCGCTTGCGGCGGGATCACCAGGCGGCCGACATGACGGTGATGCGCGACGCCGCCGCCCGTCAGAACAGTTTCGGTGTCGGCGAGCGAGCGCGTCGCGAGCCGCAGCCCCGCCAGCCTCATGCCATCTCCCTCGACACCCAACGTGACGCCGAAGCGGTCCCTGAAGCTGCGCGGGTCCATGATCTCGACATCGCCGCGCGGCGTCGAGGCGACGACGCCGGTCGAACTCGATTGCAGCACGCGCACGCCGGTGAAGGCGCTGAGAAAGATGTGATGATCGGCCGGATTGTCGGCCACCAGAATGGCGGCGACGACACCGTGCGCGCCGTTGGGATGGCGCTGATAGTCGCTGTTCCAGAACGCCTGCGGGTTGCTCTGCCGGCACAGCGCAAAGCCGGTCTGCGGCGAGCGCTCGTCGCGCGCGAACGCCAGCGTGAAGCCGATGGTCGTGGTGCCGCCGTCCGGCAGCTTCGCCTCGCGCGTGAACGGCAATGCCGGCGAGGAGCCGATCTTGTGGCGTGCAAAATCCTCGACATCGGCGGCGATGTCATGACTCTCCAGCAGCAGGAACGAGAAGCCGTCGCCGCGCGCGATGGCGTCGCGGTTCGGAATCCCGAAATGCCGCGTCAGCCCCTCCCCGGTCAGTTTGTCCGGCGCGGCGACCGTCAGCAATTCGATGAAGAAGCCATCGAACTGCACGACATGGTTCTGCGTGCCCCACGGGTGAGTATTGCGCGCGCCGACCTGAAAGCCGGCGCGGGCATAGAATTCCGCCGCCGCGCCCAGATCGCGCACGGCGTGAGCGATGTGATCGAGGCCGCGCGGCCGCGATCCGATATGTGCTAGTTCGCTCAAACGATCACTTCACCGACGAATACGACGTCGGCACCAGGAAGGAGCTGGCGATGTTGGCGACGATCTGGCCTTCCTTCTCGGTCTCGGCGCGCGCCGCGATCCAGGCCGGATCAGACTGGAAGGCGTTCCATTTGGTCTCGCGCTCGGCCAGCGAGTCCCATTCGAGCAGATAAGTCAGTTCCTGGTTGGATTCGCCGATCAGCGTCGTGAAGAAGCCGGCCTGCCTGATGCCGTGCTTTTCCCAGATCTTGAGGGTCTGGGTCTCGAACCGCTTCGACAGCGCCGGCAGGCGGCCGGGCAGACAGGTGTAGACGCGCAATTCGTAGATCTTGCTCATGGGACCTCGTTGGCCGGGGCGCGGGAGATACCGCCGATGCCGGCTGCGCGACAGGTATAGGGGGCGAGCGGTGGCGCGATCAAGCACCAGACTTGCACGACATGGTGCACCAAAAGCCGCGCGCGATCGGACCGGGCAACTCGGGAAACCGCAAGCCGTGCTCAGTTCGCCGCGAACCGCTGCGTCGACAGTTTGAGATCGAGCGCTTCGCTCTCTTTCAGCCAGCGGATGTCCCGCGAGGCGGACATGGCTTGCAGGATCGCCGGCGAGACGCCCATCCGCGTGATGTATTCAAGGATCATCCCGGTGGTGCGCTGGGTGTCGGCCACGATGTCGCGCCGGGAGTCGTCCTGCGCGATATCGGCGGTGAACTGGTGGACGCCGAGCGCGGAGCCGGGAAACGCCTCGCGCGCCACGCCGCCGGCATAGACCAGCACGCAGGCGCTGGCGCAGGAGGACGGGCGCACGCGCCCTTCCACGTCGAGCGTGCCGACCATCGTGATCAAGCCGCGCGCCCGGATCACCTCGCCCATGATCAGGCCCTGATCGAGCCGCCCGCCGGGCGACGACAGCAGCACCATGTCGCCGGAAGAGAGTCTGGCGTCATCCAGCCGTTCGCGAAACCAGGTCGCCGCGGCGGCGCCAATCGGCCCTTTGATCGCAAGCACCCTCCGGGTGCGTCCGTTCGCCTCGATCGTGCCAACCGATGAGGTGAGCGACGGCGAGACGTAGAGGTCCTTCCAATAGGTCCATGCCGCGGGCTGCGACAGGTCCTGCCAGGCATGGCCGCCCCACAAGGCGATCAGCAGTATCGCGAACAGGATCGACCCCAGCGTTCCGCGACTGAACCAGCGGCCGCCGCCGGACTCGAAAGACGAATCCCTCTCCGACGCGGGCGTCTCGCGCGCGGGTTTTCCCCACGGCCCCGCCGCATCGTCCGGCGACGGGCCGGATGGAGGTTTGATCTTGGGAATCATCAGCGGTCCGCAGCGCCTCCCCGGAAGTAGTCCGGCAGAGGCTTATCTGGCGACGACGCCCCTCAAATGAAAGGCCGACCGATCAGACCAAACGGCTCTGCGCCGCCGCCGCCGCAACGAAGGACGCGAATAGCGGGTGCGGCTCGAACGGCCGCGATTTGAGTTCGGGGTGATACTGCACGCCGATGAACCAGGGATGGTCCTCGTATTCGACGATCTCCGGCAGCACGCCGTCCGGCGACAGGCCGGAGAAGCGCAGGCCATGCTGCTCGAGGCGGTCCTTGTAGGCGGTGTTGACCTCGTAGCGGTGGCGGTGGCGCTCGGAAATCTCCAGAGTGCCGCCATAGATTCGCGAGACCCGGCTGCCCTTCTTCAGCGCCGCCGGATAGGCGCCGAGCCGCATGGTGCCGCCGAGATCGCCCGCTTTGGTGCGCTTCTCAAGCTCGTTGCCGCGCAGCCATTCGGTCATCAGGCCGACCAGCGGCTCCCTGGTCGGACCGAACTCGGTGGAGTTGGCGTCCTTGATGCCGGCGAGATTGCGCGCCGCCTCGATCACCGCCATCTGCATGCCGAAGCAGATGCCGAAATACGGCACGTTGCGCTCGCGCGCGAACTGCGCCGCCCGGATCTTGCCCTCCGCGCCGCGCTGGCCGAAGCCGCCCGGTACCAGAATGCCGTTAACGTGCTCGAGGAACGGCGCGGGGTCCTCGTTCTCGAACACCTCGCTCTCGATCCAGTCGAGATTGACCTTCACCTTGTTGGCGATGCCGCCATGGGACAGCGCCTCGATCAGCGATTTGTAGGCGTCCTTCATGCCGGTGTACTTGCCGACAATGGCGATGGTGACGTCGCCTTCCGGATTACGGATGCGCTCGTTGATCTCGTGCCAGCCGACCAGAGCAGGCGACTGCGGCGCCTCGATGCCAAACGCCGCCAGCACCTCGTCGTCGAGCCCGGCGGCGTGATAGGCCTCCGGCACCGCGTAGATGTTGTCGACGTCGCGCGCCTCGATCACCGCGCTCTCGCGGACGTTGCAGAACAGGCCGAGCTTGCGGCGCTCCTCCTTCGGAATCTCGCGGTCTGTCCGGCACAGCAGGATGTCCGGCTGGATGCCGATCGAGCGTAGCTCCTTGACCGAATGCTGGGTCGGTTTTGTCTTGAGTTCGCCGGCACTTGGAATGAAAGGCAGCAGCGTCAGGTGAATGTAGATCACCTGCCCGCGCGGCATGTCGTTCTTGATCTGGCGGATTGCCTCGAAGAACGGCAGACCCTCGATGTCACCGACCGTGCCGCCGATCTCCACCAGCACGAAGTCGTAGTCGTCGTTGCCGCTGCGGATGAAATCCTTGATGGCGTTGGTGACGTGCGGGATCACCTGGATGGTGGCGCCGAGATAGTCGCCACGGCGCTCCTTGGTCAGGATGTCCTGATAGATCCGTCCGGTGGTGATGTTGTCCTGCTTGGTGGCCGGACGTCCAGTGAAGCGCTCGTAATGGCCGAGGTCGAGATCGGTCTCGGCCCCGTCATCGGTCACGAACACCTCGCCGTGCTGATACGGCGACATCGTTCCGGGATCGAGGTTGAGATAGGGATCGAGCTTGCGAAGACGGACCTTGTAGCCCCGCGCCTGCAGCACCGCGCCGAGAGCGGCGGATGCGAGACCTTTTCCGAGCGAGGAGACCACGCCGCCGGTGATGAAAATATACCGCGCCATGGGAGCCTACCTTTATCGCTACGATCTCGATTCGCAAAACGAAACGCGGCGAAAAGCCGGGATTTCGCTAGCCTGTGGGTGACGTTGATAGTTCAATCAAACCAATGCTTTTCCCCGGCTTGCTGAGACAATATCGCAAGCCGGGACGGCATCGATCGCCCGCTTTATTTGGACTGCGGCGCCTGCGGACCGGCAGGTGCCGCCGGAGCCGGAGCCTCGGGCTTCTTCAGCGAGTCGAGCAGACCGCCCTGCGGGGTCGAGGTCGGCGCGCTCTGGCCGGCCGGAGCGGTCGTCGGGATGATCGAGCTCGGCGCGCGGTCGCGCGTCGCGATCCACGACAGCAGCAGGCTGGTGATGAAGAACCCAGCCGCGAGGATCGCGGTCGAACGGGTGAGCAGGTTGGTGGTGCCGCGGCTCGACATGAATCCGCCGCCGCCTCCACCGCCGATGCCGAGCCCGCCCCCTTCGGAGCGTTGCAACAGCACGACGCCGGTCAGGGCCAGCACGAGCATGAGATGGATGACAATGACGACTGTCTGCATCGATACCTTCCGTCACAAGCGATCGCGCCGGGTCACCGGCCGAAACGTGCTTGCGGGAGTTGAAGTTGGCGGCTGTCTACACGATCGCAAACGGGATTGCCACCCCCGGGAAGCGAGGCCCTGACCGTCAGTGTGAGCGAAGCGGGTCCGGCTTCGCCAGCTCGATGGCAGGCTCCGAAAATCGGATTGAAAAAGGCTGGATGGCTTCGTCGGCTCCGCCTCCTCGCAATGACGGAACCCGAAATCGCGCCTCAGGGACACCCCGCCGCGATCGCCAGAAAATCGGCCGCCTTGAGGCTGGCGCCGCCGACCAGCGCGCCGTTGACATGCGGCACCGCCATCAGTGCGGCGGCATTCGACGGCTTCACCGACCCGCCATAGAGGATGCGGATCCGGGCCCCCTCCTCGTTCAGGCGTTTGGTGAGGGTCTCCCGGATAAAGCCATGAACTTGCTCGACATCCCCGGTGGTCGGGGTCAGGCCGGTTCCAATCGCCCAGACCGGCTCGTAGGCGATCACCAGATTGGCGGCGTTCGCCCCGTCCGGCACCGAGCCGGCAAGCTGGCTGCCGACCACGTCGAGCGTCTGCCCGGCGTCGCGCTGGGCCCAGGTCTCGCCGACGCAGATGATCGCGACCAGACCGGCGCGCCAGGCCGCCTCAGCCTTGGTCCGCACCATGGCGTCGGTCTCGTGATGGTCGGTGCGCCGCTCGGAATGGCCGACGATCACCGCGCTCGCCCCGGCATCGGCCAGCATTTCCGCCGAGATATCGCCGGTATGGGCCCCGGAAGGGTTGGGGTGGCAGTCCTGCGCGCCGATCGCGACCTTGGAGCCGATCGCCACCGCCGCCGCCGTGAACAGCAGGGTGGCCGGCGGGCAGATCAGCAGGTCCACCTTGCGCCACAGCCCGGAGGCGCCCTGGGCGATCGCCCCAAGCTCGCTCATCGAGGCCTTGAGGCCGTTCATCTTCCAGTTGCCGGCGATCAGCGGACGGCTCGTATCGGTCATCTGCACCCCCATTTCGCGAAACGCCCTGCGCTAGCAGAGCCACCTCGCGGACGCCAGCCCGCCCAATTGTGGCGGCTGCGACGTCAACCGCTTCAATGGGTCGCCGCGATGCCGGTTGCCCGGGGAAGAACGCCGTTTTATATGAAACGGAACAATGCGGTGGCGCCTTTTAATTAGTCAGCGCGCCGGTCCCTCCTGAACATAAGTTGGATTCATGCTTCGAGGAATACGCGACGCCTCATCGGGCAAGTTCGGCAAGGCCATCATGTCGGTCCTGTTCGGCGTTCTCATTGTCTCCTTCGGCCTGTGGGGCATCGGCGACATCTTCAAGGGCTACGGCCAGTCGAGCCTTGCCAGCATCGGCAAGACCGAGATTTCGACCGAGCAGTTCCGCACGCTCTACACCGACAAGCTGCAGCAGATCGGCCGCCAGATCGGCCGCCCGATGACGCCGGATCAGGCCCGCCGCTTCGGGCTCGACCGTCAGGTGCTGCAGCAGATCATCGCGGAAGCAGCCCTCGACGAGGAAGCCCGCCGTCTCGGCCTCGCGCAGTCGGACGCCGCCATCGTGCGCGAGATTTCGGCCGATCCGAACTTCGCCGGCGCCGATGGCAAATTCGATCCGCAGCGCTTCGCCTATGCGCTGCGCCAGTTCGGCTACACCGAGCAGCGTTACGTGGCCGAGCAGCGCCGCACCACTTTGCGCCGCCAGATCGCCGGCAGCTTCACCGCCGGCATCGCGCCCTCCAAGACCCAGCTCGACGCCCTGACCCGCTATCAGAACGAAGAGCGCACCATCGAATACATCCAGCTCGGTCCCGACCAGGCCGGCAAGATCGATCCGCCGACCGCCGAGCAGTTGCAGAGCTATTTCGACGAGCGCAAGGGCCTGTTCCGCGCGCCGGAGTACCGCAAGATCGCGGTGCTCACGGTGACGCCGGAGGAAATCGGCAAGAAGATCACGGTGTCGGACGAGGACGCCCGCAAGATCTTCGAGCGCGACAAGGACAAATACGCCAAGCCCGAACGGCGCGAGATCAAGCAGATCGCCTTCCCGACGCTCGAGGCCGCCAAGGCCGCGCGCGAGAAGATCGCCGGCGGCACCTCGTTCGAGGATCTCGCCAAGGAGATGAAGCTCACCGACAGCGACACCGATCTCGGCCTCGTCACTCAGGCCAGCGTCGGCGATCCGGCGATCGCGGCCGCCGCCTTCGCGGCGCCGCTCAACGAGGTGAGCCAGCCGGTGAAGGGCGCGCTCGCCACCGCTTTGATCAAGGTGACCAAGATCGAGCCCGGCACCGCCGCGAATTACGACGCCATCGCTCCGGAAATCAAAAAGCAGATCGCGACTGACCGCGCGCGCGGCGAGTTCCAGGACATCCGCAACAAGGTCGAGGATGAGCGCGGCGGCGGCGCCAACGTCGCCGAGGCCGCCAAGAAGCTCGGCCTCGACGCCATCACCATCGAGGCGGTGGACCGCTCCGGCCGCGCTCCCGACGGCCAGATGGTCAAGGGCCTGCCCTCCGGCGTCGATGTGCTCACCCCCGCTTTCGCCAGCGGTGTCGGCGTCGAAACCGATCCGATCAACTTCGACGGCGGCGAATTGTGGTTCGACGTGCTCGGCATCACGCCCTCGCGCGACCGCACCCTCGACGAGGTCAAGGATCAGGTCACCACCCGCTGGCACGACGAGCAGGTGACCTCGCGCCTGCGCGCCAAGGGCGGCGAGATCGTCGAGAAGCTCAACAAGGGCGAAGCCTTCGCCGCGGCGGCCGCGGCGCTGAAGATGGGCGTCAAGACAACCTCGCCGTTCAAGCGCACCGCCACCGTCAACGGCCTGTCGGAGCGCGTCGTCGAGACCGCCTTCCGCACGCCGAAGGACAGCGCGGGCCAGAGCGAAGGCGCCAGCGGCAACCAGTGGGTCGTGTTCAAGGTGACCGGCATCACCGTGCCGCCGGTCGATCCGGATTCCGAGGACGCCAAGAAGCTCAAGACCGCGATCACCAACGCCATGACCGACGAGCAGGTCGCGTCCTATATCGCGCATCTGGAGGACGAGATCGGCGTCACCATCAATCAGGCCGCCTTCGCCACCGCGACCGGCGCATCCACCAACCAGTGACGCCATGACCGACTTCAAGGCCATCATCGGCAAGGTCGCGAACGGCGAGACGCTGTCGCGCGAGGAGGCAACCGCGGCGTTCGACTGGATGATGTCGGGCGAAGCGACCCCGGCGCAGATGGGCGGCCTCCTGATGGGGCTGCGGGTGCGCGGCGAGACCGTCGACGAGATCACCGGCGCGGTGACCACGATGCGCTCCAAGATGCTGCGCGTCACCGCCCCGCCTGACGCGGTCGATGTGGTCGGCACCGGCGGCGACGGCTCGGGCTCGGTCAACGTCTCGACCTGCGCCTCCTTCATCGTCGCGGGCGCCGGAGTTCCGGTCGCCAAGCACGGCAACCGCGCGCTGTCCTCGCGCTCCGGCGCAGCCGACGTGCTGGCCGCGCTCGGCATCAACATCGACATCACGCCGGAACAGGTCGGCCGCTGCATCGCGGAGGCCGGCATCGGCTTCATGTTCGCGCCGACCCATCATCCGGCGATGCGCAACGTGCACGCCGCGCGCGTCGAACTCGCCACCCGCACCATCTTCAACCTGCTCGGCCCACTGTCGAACCCGGCCGGCGTGACGCGACAGATGGTCGGCGTGTTCGCGCGCCACTGGGTCGAGCCGCTGGCGCATGTGCTGCGCAATCTCGGCACCACCTCCGCCTGGGTGGTGCACGGTTCCGACGGCCTCGACGAGATCACCCTCACCGGCCCGACTTACGTCGCCGCGCTCGAAGGCGGCGCGATCCGCACCTTCGAGGTGACGCCGGAGGACGCCGGACTGCCGCGCGCCACCGCGGCGAAGCTCAAGGGCGGCGACGCGCAGACCAATGCGGTTGCGCTGCGCGGCGTGCTCGAAGGCAAGCCCGGCGCGTTCCGCGACGTCGCGCTGCTCAATGCCGGCGCGGCGCTGGTCGTCGCGGGCAAGGCAGTCAATCTCAAGGAAGCTGTTGCGCTCGGCGCCAAGTCGCTCGACAGTGGCGCGGCGGCGCAGAAGCTGCAGCGGCTGATCGCCGTCTCCAACGCCTGAAGGAGATTTTTCCGTTGTCCGACATCCTCGCCAAGATCGAAGCCTACAAGCGCGAGGAGATCGCCGCCGCCAGGCGCGCCCGCCCGCTCGCGGAGGTCGAGGCGCAGGCAAAGGACGCGCCCGCCCCGCGTGGCTTCGCCAATGCGATCCGGACCAAACTCTCGCGCGGCGAGACCGCGCTGATCGCCGAGATCAAGAAGGCCTCGCCCTCCAAGGGATTGATCCGCGCCGACTTCGATCCGCCGGTGCTGGCCCGTGCTTATGAGGACGGCGGCGCGGCGTGCCTTTCCGTATTGACGGATACACCCTCGTTCCAGGGCCATCTCGATTTCATGGTGGCGGCGCGCGCGGCGGTGAGCCTGCCGGTGCTGCGCAAGGATTTCATGTACGACACCTATCAGGTGGTCGAGGCGCGCGCGCATGGCGCCGACTGCATCCTGATCATCATGGCGGTGCTCGACGACGCAGCCGCGCGCGACATCGAGGATGCCGCGCTCGCGCTGGGCATGGACGTGCTGCTGGAAGTCCATAACCGGCCGGAACTGGAGCGGGCATTGAAGCTGCGCTCGCCGCTCGTCGGCATCAACAACCGCAATTTGCGCACCTTCGAAACCACGCTGGCGACCAGCGAGAACCTGGCGCCGCTGGTTCCGGCGGATCGCATTCTGGTCGGCGAAAGCGGCATCTTCACGCCGGCCGACATCGCGCGGCTCGGCAAGGTCAACATCCACACGTTCCTTGTCGGCGAGAGCCTGATGCGGCAGGCCGATGTGAGCGCGGCGACGCGCACGCTGCTCGCGCTTGATGAATCGCAACGTGCGGCCCGCCGCGCCGGGGCATAGTGGCGCGCCAATGACCAAGAGCGACCTCACCCATATCGACGCCAGGGGCGAAGCCCACATGGTGGACGTCTCCGCCAAGCCTGCGACCGAACGCGTCGCGGTGGCCGAAGGCCGCGTCGTCATGTCGAAAGAAACACTGGCGCTGATCGAGAGCGGCAACGCCAAGAAAGGCGACGTGCTCGGCACCGCGCGGATCGCCGGCATCATGGCGGCCAAGCGCACCTCCGAGCTCATTCCGCTGTGCCACCCGCTGGCGCTATCCAAGGTCACCGTCGAGATCACACCCGACGCCACGCTGCCCGGCTGCCATGTCGAGGCCACCTGCAAAGTCACCGGCCCCACCGGCGTCGAGATGGAGGCCCTGACGGCGGTCTCGGTCGCCTGCCTCACCATCTACGACATGATCAAGGCGGTGGAGCGCGGGGTGCGGATCGAGGGTATCCGGCTCGTCGAAAAACAGGGCGGCAAGTCCGGGCATTACAAGGTGGAGCGTTGATTTCATCATGCTGAAGATGAAGGCAGGCAACAGGCCGCTGATGCCGGTGGCAGAGGCGCTGGCGGCCGTGCTCGACGGCGCGGCGACGCTGCCCGAGGAAATCGTCGCGCTCGAGGATGCCTTCCGCCGCACATTGTCGCGCGATGTCGCTTCGCTGCGGACCCAGCCCCCCGACGCGATGTCGGCGATGGACGGCTATGCGGTGCGCCTCGCCGACGCGAAAGCCGATGCGCGTCTCAAGGTGATCGGCGAGAGCGCGGCGGGCAAGCCGTTCCAGCAGCCGGTCGGCCCGGGCGAGGCGGTGCGGATCTTCACCGGCGGCGTGGTGCCGCCCGGCGCGGAGACCGTCGTGATCCAGGAAGACACCGGGCGCGAGGGCGACACCGTCATCCTTGCCGAGACGATGCTGACCCCGCGCCACATCCGCCGCGCCGGCTCCGATTTCCGCGAAGGCGACGTGCTGCTGCGCCAGGGCACACGCCTGACCGACCGCGACCTGTCACTCGCCGCCAGCATGAACCACCCGCGCCTGCCCGTGCACCGGCGGCCGCGGGTTGCGATCCTCGCCACCGGCGACGAACTGGTGATGCCGGGCTCGACGCCCGGCCCCGGCCAGATCGTGTTTTCCAACGCCTATGCGCTGGCGGCACTGGCGCGCGCCGAAGGCGCCGAGGTGATCGATCTCGGCATCGCGCGCGACACCATCGAGGACACCGCCCGCGCCGTACGGCAGGCGCGCGACTTCAAGGCCGACATCCTGGTCTCGACCGGCGGCGCCTCGGTCGGCGACCACGACGTGGTCAAGGACGCGCTCGAATCCGAGGGCGTCGCGATGTCGTTCTGGAAGATCGCGCTGCGCCCCGGCAAGCCGATGATGCATGGCCGGCTCGGGCCGATGAAGGTGATCGGCCTGCCCGGCAATCCGGTGTCGTCCTATGTCTGCGGCTTCATCTTCATGGTGCCGCTGATCCGCGCGATGTCCGGCTGCACCGTGGTCCATCACTTGTTGGAAGCCGCCGCGCTCGGCGTTGCGTTGCCCCAGAACGATCACCGCCAGGAATATCTGCGCGCGCGCTGCGGCCTGCGCGAGGACGGCATGCCGGTCGCCATTCCGGTAGACCACCAGGATTCATCGCTGCTCGGCAACCTGTCGGTGGCCGATGTGCTGATCGTGCGCCCGCCGCATGCGCCGGCCACGCCTCCAGGCGCGCGCTGTACCATCATCAGACTGCCGGCCTGATTTTCCCGCGCACCTTCATCAAAATTTAACCGTTGCGGAACACATATGGAACATATAGTGTCCGTTCATGATTTGTTTCGACCGAGTCGTGGCGTTGTTCGCCTTTCGCCTGAGCCCGATATCCCCGCCGGCTGCCACGCGCAGCATCGGCCGGGCGGCGGGACGGCGCGGCCCGATCGGAGCATCGGGACTGCCGGAATCGGGCCGCTGGAATTGAGGAAGACCTGAAGATGCTGACACGCAAACAATACGAGCTTCTGCGCTTCATCAACGAGCGGCTCAAGGAGTCCGGCGTGCCGCCCTCCTTCGACGAGATGAAGGACGCGCTCGATTTGCGGTCCAAGTCCGGCATCCACCGTCTGATCACGGCGCTGGAGGAACGCGGCTTCATCCGCCGCCTCGCCAATCGCGCCCGCGCCATCGAGGTCATCAAGCTTCCCGAGGTCGGCCATGGCGGCAACGCGCGGCGCGGCTTCACCCCGAGCGTGATCGAAGGCAATCTCGGCAAGGTGCGGAGCGCTCCGGCGGCCGTGGAGGACAGCGGCGAGCAGCCGGTCGCCGTGCCGGTGATGGGCCGCATCGCCGCCGGCACCCCGATCGAGGCGTTGCAGACCCGCAGCCACACCATCAGCGTGCCGCCCGACATGCTCGGCTCCGGCGAGCACTACGCGCTGGAAGTGCGCGGCGACTCGATGGTGGAAGCCGGCATTCTCGACGGCGACATGGCGCTGATCCAGAAGAACGACAGCGCCGACACCGGGGACATCGTGGTGGCGCTGATCGACGAGGAGGAAGCGACGCTGAAGCGTTTCCGCCGCCGCGGCGCCTCCATCGCGCTGGAGCCGGCCAACGCCGCCTACGAGGTCCGCATCCTGCCGCCCAACCGCGTTCGCATCCAGGGCAAGCTGATCGGGCTGTACCGGAAGTATTGAGAGGCGGCGTTCTGAGAGCCGCTTCCTCATGTGCGATTGTTGCGCAGCTTGGGGCTCGCTCCTCATCCTGAGGAGCATCGCTCCGTAGCCAAGTTTACGCGGACTATGCCTGCCATGGCGATGCGTCTCGAAGGATGAGGCCGCGATGGTCCGCGACATCATGGCCCCATGGTTCGAGACGCGAGGCTTTCGCCTCGCTCCTCACCATGAGGAACCGGCAATAAGCCGCCCCTCGCATCTCACTCCTCCGCCTGCAGATCGCCGGCATCCGGCGTGGCATCGACCGGACGCGGCGTCGGGCGCCGGATCAGCCCGGCCCGCCCTGCGCCGGAAGCCATCCCCCCTTCCGCATCCACCATCGCGCGCGCCCATGGCCGGTCGGCGCCGGGCGGATTGACCATCGTCACACCATAGCCCTCGCTTGTGCGGCTCACAGCGGTCGCACCCTGCCGCCGCAACGTGTCCTGATCGAACACCAGCGCCGCGCAGTCGCCGGGTGGCGCAAACATCGACACGACGATCGCGGCGTGGCTGCAATCGTCGCCCAGCGCCTCCGGCCTCTTCGCCAGCGCCACCAGCCTGCCATCCGCCGCCGCGACCACGCAGCCCGCCTCGTCGCAGGACACGCCGTCATGGAGCGCGGGATCGGTGACGACGCGCGGATCGGCGTCGGCCGCAAGCCATTGCCGCACCGTGAATGCGTCGGTCGAGGTCCGCATGATGCGCAGCGCCCCGTCCCTGCCGCGCACCGCGACGCTGTGACCGTCCGATGCGATCAGGATATCGGGCTGCCGCGCGCTTGCCGCCCACAGCGAGCCGGCGACGATCAGCATCGCCCCGCACCAGCGCAGCGGCGTACGCAAGAGGCCGAGCGCCACGATGCCGGCGGTGACGACGAGCAGCGGCGCGGTGCCGAACGCGCCGATATGGCCGACCGCGCCCGGCATCGCCGCCACGGCCTGCGTTACCGCGATCATCCAGTCGATGCCGACGCCCATGATGCGCCAGAACACGCCGTCGAAACCGAACGGCATCGCCACGATGCCGAGCAGACCCGCCGGCATCACCACCGCCGAGATCACCGGCATCGCCGCGAGATTGGCGAGCACGCCATAGGGCGCGAGGCGATGGAAGTGGAAGGCGGCGTAAGGCGTGGTGGCAAGGCCCGCGACCAGCGACGCCGCCGCCAGCATCACAATCTCGCGGCCGCCCCACAGCGCGGCGCGCGCCGCCGTTGAGCTGTCCGGCGCCCCGAACAGGCACGGCGCGCTGATCCGCACCATCGCGACCAGCCCGAGCGTCGCGGCGAACGACATCTGGAAGCTGGGATGCACCAGCGCTTCCGGCGCGAGCGCGAGCACGATCATCGCCGCGAGCGCCAGCGTGCGGAAGGTGATCGCCTGCCGGTCGGCCATCACCGCGAGCAATACCACCGCCGTCATGAAGAACGAGCGTTGCGTCGCCACCTCCGCGCCGGACAGCAGGAGATAGAACAGCGCCGCGACAAGGGCAGCGGCGGCCGACCATTTCTTGATGGCGAAGCCGGCCGCGAGCGCGGGCGACAGCGCCAGCAGCGCGCGCACGGCGAAGAATACCACGCCCGCCACCACCGCCATGTGGTAGCCGGAGATCGACAGCACATGGCCGAGGCCGGAGACGAACATCGCGTCGTTGACCGGCGCGGAGAGCGCGTCGCGCCGCCCGGTGAGTAGCGCGGTGGCGATGGCCCGGTTGTCGCCGGACAGCACGACGCGAATGCGGGCATCGATGCCATCGCGCGCCTGCTGCATCCAGCGCGCATAGCGCAGCGCGAGGCCTTCGCTATGCGGCGGCGGCGTTGCCGCGATCGCACCGAGCACGAAACCCGACGCGCCGATGCCGGCGAAATACATGTCGCGGCCGAAATCGTAGGAGCCCGGCAGCGCCGGACGCGGCGGCGGCCGCAGGCTGGCTTTCAGCGTCACGAAACTGCCGACCGCGGGCGCCGTGCCCTTGCGCACCGACAGCCGCACCCGCGTGAGCTTCGGCGCCTCGCCGCGCGCCACGCTCAACTCCTCAACCCGCAGCACGAAACGGTCGGTGCGCTCGCGCTCCTCGCGCGTCTCGACGAAACCTTTCACAGCCACGGCCGTCACCGGCCGCGCCAGCACCTCATGCGCCAGCCGCGCGGTCTTCAACGTCGCGGTGGCGAAGCCCGCGAAAAATGAAGCGATCAGCACCATGACCGCGAACCAGCGCCGGCGCCGCGCGAGAAAGGCGACAAGCACGAACACCAGTGCGACGGGGACAACGACAGCGGCGACGGGTTCGTGGTCGGCCGCGAAATACAATGCGATGCCGGTGCCGAATGCCACCGGCACCCATGGCAGCAGGCGGCCGGGTCCGGCCTCGGCACGCGTCCAGTCGCGTGTTGTTTCAAGGAAGGAGTGCCACAGGCCGAGATCGGAGGCAGCAGGCACCGCCGCCGTCTCGCGCGGCGGCCATGCGATGGCCCTGCCCGCGCCCGGCCGCTTCTGCTGCAAGCCCCCGTCCGCCATTGCGCCGCCCGTGCCGGCTGTCCCTCGCATGATGCTAGCGGATGGGAGCCGAACTAGGCCATTGGAGACCTCAGCGTTGACGACTTAAAAAATCGAATAAAAGGTAAGCGTTCCTGACTTAAATAGTTCCGATGCAACCTCTAATTGAAAGGCTCCAATAATTCACAGGAGCAATTTAATGTCTCGCATTACCGAATCTCAGGTTGGAAACGCCGTTCTGCACATCCTAGCCTCGCGATCAAACGGGCGTGCCACCGTAAGGGTTCTGAAAAACGAGATGCCCAACTACCTCGCCTTGTCTGCCGAAGATAAGGTAAGCTCGGACACACGGACGAATGAAGAGATTTGGGAGCAACAGGTACGAAATCTGAAATCCCACAAGAATGTTGATGGGAACATTTTTCACAGCGGCTACGTTGTAAGCGTTGGCCGTGGTGTTTGGCAGATTACTGACGCGGGTCGTCGCCGGATTGCTAAGGCAGCTTAAGAATAGCGCGCTTTATAACCGGGTTTAAACCATTTCAACTCGGTTGAACTCGGCCCGTCCTTATCCCAAACAAACCACGCGTATGCGGTCGTACCGCTGCCCTTGGGCTCAATACCGCTTGGGTAAAATGTAATGCGTTCGCTAAATACCCAAACACGCGAAGGTGGGGTTCTAGCAAAAATTGTGTTTGCGCGGTTCGCCCCTTCAAGAAAAGCTAGCCTTAGCAGCAGTGCAAATTTTTTCTTTGAGTGCTTCACACCACTCGACACAAATCCTTCAGCACAGTTGTAGGGCGGGTTGGTGACAATGTTATCCGCAGTTACTTGCGGGGATAGAAAGTCGATGCCAGGCTCCCCGTACCCACGATCGTAAAGATCTGAACTGCGCACTCGTTGCCCAGTCTTCTCCAAAACGCGCGACATGCTTCCGTCACCACAAGCGCTCTCCCATATCTCACCATTGAACTCCTCGTTCTCGATCAACGCGAACGTTGCCCATCGCGGCGTTGGGAAAAAATCTGGGCCGTTAAGATCAGCAAAGCGCTTCATGGTTGGCTTGAAGCCACCGTTCAGATTGTACGTTACGTCTGGCATGAGAATCTCCTGGACGCTCGACACTACCAGAGTCGCGAATTCTGCGCGCGATAGCAGCTAACCAGACGCCGCCACCTTGGCGTAGCTGTCGCGCAGGCCGACGGTGCGGTTGAACACCAGCCGCTCCGGCGTCGAGTCACGGTCGCGGACGAAATAGCCCTGCCGCTCGAACTGCACCGCGCCGTCCGCCGTATCCGTCTTGAACGCGGGCTCGACCTTGCAATCGGTCAGCGTCTCCAGCGAATTCGGATTGAGCTGCGCGGCGAAATTGCCCGGCTCCGGCTGCGGGGTCGCGAACAGAGTCTCGTAGAGCCGCACTTCCGCCGGCAGCGCATGCGCGGCGCTGACCCAGTGAATCGTCGCCTTCACCTTGCGACCGTCCGGCGCGTTGCCGCCGCGCGTTTGCGGGTCATACGTGCAGCGCAGCTCAACCACCTCGCCGGCCGCATTCTTGATGACCTCGCGGCAGGTGATGAAATAGGCGTAGCGCAGCCGCACCTCGCGCCCCGGCGCGAGACGGAAGAACTTCTTCGGCGGCTCCTCCATGAAATCGTCCTGCTCGATATAGAGCTCACGGCCGAACGGAATCTGTCGCGTGCCCTGCGCCGGATCGTCGGGATGGTTGATCGCCTCGAGCTCCTCGACCTGCCCCTCCGGATAATTCTCGATCACGACTTTCAACGGCCGCAGCACCGCCATGCGGCGCGGCGCGGTGCGGTTCAGCGTCTCGCGGATGGTGAAGTCGAACATGCCGATATCGACGGTCGAATTCGATTTGGCGACGCCGATGCGCCTGACGAAATCGCGCAAGCCTTCGGCAGGCACGCCGCGCCGCTGCAATCCGGCGAGCGTCGGCATACGTGGATCGTCCCAGCCGGAGACGTGCCCCTCACGCACCAGCCCGGTCAGCACACGCTTGGACAGCAGCGTATAGGTCATGTTGAGCCGCGCGAACTCGTACTGGCGCGGATGCGAGGGCACCGGCAGGTTGTCCAGGAACCAGTCGTAGAGCGGACGGTGGTCCTCGAACTCCAGGGTGCAGATCGAGTGCGTGACGTGCTCGATGGAGTCGGACTGGCCGTGGGCAAAATCGTAGCTCGGATAGATATTCCACGCCGTGCCGGTGCGCGGATGGTGCGCATGCAGGATGCGGTAGATCACCGGATCGCGCAGGTTGATGTTGCCCGAACCCATGTCGATTTTGGCGCGCAGCACGCGCGTGCCGTTCGGGAATTCGCCCGCGCGCATCCGCGCGAACAAGTCGAGGTTCTCCTCCACCAAGCGGTCGCGGAACGGGCTGTTCTGCCCGGCCTCGGTCAGGGTGCCGCGGGTCAGCCGGATCTCGTCCGGCGACTGGTCGTCGACATAGGCCTTGCCGGCGCGGATCAGGTCCTGCGCCCAGGCGTAAAGCTGCTCGAAATAGTCGGAGGCGAAATGCAGGTGCTCGCCCCAGTCGAAGCCGAGCCAGCGCACGTCGCGCTGGATGGCGTCGATAAATTCCTGCTCTTCCTTGGCCGGGTTGGTGTCGTCGAAGCGCAGATGGCAGCGCCCGCCGAACTCCTCGGCGATGCCGAAATTCAGGCAGATCGACTTGGCATGGCCGAGATGCAGATAGCCGTTGGGTTCCGGCGGAAAGCGCGTCACCACGCTTTTGTGTTTCCCCGAGGCCAGGTCCGCCGCCACAATGTCGCGGATAAAGTCGCGGCCCGCGTCCGGCGTCGATTCGTCAGTCATTTGCATCCTCTCAAGTTGCGCCCTATGTGCCAAATCCGCGCCGCCGCGCCAAGAGCAGGAACGTCGGAAGCGGCACCCCGTCCTGCCGGCAAGCAAAAACGAACTTTTGACCCTGCGGCGGCATTTGCATCCGGGATGCCGGGACAGTGCCCCGGCAGTATGATAAAGGCCCCGCCAGCCACCCTCTCCCAGAGCGATCGAACCATCTGAAATGACCGAAACCGTCGTCACCCGCTTTGCGCCCTCTCCGACCGGATTCCTCCATATCGGCGGCGCGCGCACCGCCCTTTTCAACTGGCTCTATGCCCGCAAGCGCGGCGGCAAGATGCTGCTGCGGATCGAGGATACCGACCGCGAACGCTCGACCGACGCCGCAATCGCGGCCATTCTCGACGGGCTGAGCTGGCTCGGCATCGAATGGGACGGCGAGACCATCTACCAGTTCAGCCGCGCCGCCCGGCACCGCGAGATCGCCGAACAACTCCTGGCCGAAGGCAAGGCCTATCGCTGTTACGCGACGCCGGAGGAACTGACGGCGATGCGCGAGGCGGCAAAAGCCGAGGGCCGCGCCATGCGCTACGACGGCCGCTGGCGCGACCGCGATCCGGCCGAGGCGCCGACCGGCGCCAGGCCCGTGATCCGCCTCAAGGCGCCGCAGAGCGGCGAGACCGTGATCGAGGACGAGGTTCAGGGCCGCGTGGTCTGGCAGAACGAGAACCTCGACGATCTGGTGCTGCTGCGCTCGGACGGCACCCCGACCTACATGCTCGCGGTGGTGGTGGACGATCACGACATGGGCGTGACCCATGTCATCCGCGGCGACGATCATTTGATCAACGCCGCCCGTCAGAAGCACATCTACGACGCGCTGGGCTGGAGCGTGCCGACCATGGCGCACATCCCGCTGATCCACGGGCCGGACGGCTCGAAGCTGTCGAAGCGCCACGGCGCGCTCGGCGTCGATGCCTACCGCGCGATGGGCTATCTGCCCGCCGCCTTGCGCAATTATCTGGTCCGGCTCGGCTGGAGCCATGGCGACCAGGAGATATTCTCGACCGAAGAAATGATCGCGGCATTTGATCTACCGCAAATCGGCCGCTCGGCGGCCCGCTTCGATTTCGCCAAGCTGGAAAACCTCAACGGCCATTACATCCGCACCACCGGCGATGCCGAACTGCTGGCCGCCATCGAGGCGCTGCTGCCGTTCCTTCCGCAAAATGAAACGATCGGCACCAAGCTGAACGACACCACCCGCACCCAATTGCTGCAGGCGATGCCGGGCCTGAAGGAGCGTGCCAAAACGCTGCTGGAGCTGATCGACGGCGCAAAATTCATTTTCGCCGACCGGCCGCTCGCCATGGACGCCAAGGCCGCCGCGGTGTTGACGCCGGAGACGCGGACGCTGATCGGCCGCCTGCACGAGACGCTGGCCGCCGTCTCCCCGTGGAGCGCGGCGACCACGGAAGCCGCGATGCGCGATTTCGCCGAGAAAAACAGCCTCAAGCTCGGCGCGGTGGCGCAGCCTTTGCGGGTGGCCCTGACCGGGCGGACCACCTCGCCCGGGATTTTCGAGGTCCTGGCGGTGCTGGGCCGTGAAGTCTGCCTCGATCGGCTGCGCGATCAAGCCGCCTGAGAGGTATGCCGCCCCCGACTTTGGCTATCTTGCAGCGCACACAGCAATACGCTAACCCCTTTCCCGCCCAACTCGGCGAGGCTGTCTCTCTTCATCTGAAGGTGCCTGATACGACCGACATAACGAAAACATCGGGGGTTATACGATGGATAATAAAGCCAACACCAAATCCGCAACGCTGACTGTCGACGGCAAGAGCGTTGAGCTTCCGGTCCACGCCGGGACGATCGGACCGGAGGTGGTCGATATCAGCAAGCTTTACGCCCAGACCGGCATGTTCACCTACGACCCCGGTTTCACCTCGACCGCAAGCTGCGAGTCGAAGATCACTTACATCGACGGCGACAAGGGGGTGCTGTTGTATCGCGGCTATCCGATCGAACAACTCGCGGAAAACGGCGACTTCCTCGAAACCTGCTACCTGCTGCTGCACGGTGAACTGCCGACCCCCGCGCAGAAGAAGGATTTCGACAGCCGCATCACCCACCACACCATGCTGCATGAGCAGATGGCGCGGTTCTTCCAGGCCTTCCGCCGCGACGCCCACCCGATGGCGGTGATGGTCGCCTCGGTCGGCGCGCTGGCCGCCTTCTATCACGACTCCACCGACATCAACGATCCGCAACAGCGCATGATCGCCTCGATGCGCATGATCGCGAAGATCCCGACGCTGGCCGCGATGGCCTACAAATACTCTATCGGCCAGCCGTTCGTTTATCCGAAGAACGACCTCGACTACGCCTCGAACTTCCTGCGCATGTGCTTTGCCGTGCCGTGCGAGGAGTATCAGGTCAATCCGGTGCTGGCGCGCGCGCTCGACAAGATCTTCATCCTGCACGCCGACCACGAGCAGAACGCCTCGACCTCGACGGTGCGTATCGCCGGTTCCTCCGGCGCGAACCCGTTCGCCTGTATCGCCGCCGGCATCGCCTGCCTGTGGGGACCGGCCCATGGCGGCGCCAATGAAGCGGCTCTGGCGATGCTGGCCGAGATCGGCAGCGTCGACAAGATTCCGGAATTCATCGCCAAGGTGAAGGACAAGAACAGCCAGGTCCGGCTGATGGGCTTCGGCCACCGCGTCTACAAGAACTACGATCCGCGCGCCAAGCTGATGCAGCAGACCGCGCACGAGGTGCTGAAGGAAACCGGCCACGGCGACGATCCGTTGCTGCATATCGCCATGGAGCTGGAGAAGATCGCGCTGAGCGACGAGTACTTCATCGAGCGCAAGCTCTATCCGAACGTTGATTTCTATTCGGGCATCACGCTGAAGGCGATGGGCTTCCCGACATCGATGTTCACCGTGCTGTTCGCGGTGGCGCGCACAGTGGGCTGGATCGGCCAGTGGCGCGAGATGATCGAGGATCCAGCGCAGAAGATCGGCCGTCCGCGCCAGCTCTATACCGGCGCGACCGAACGTAGCTATATCGGGATCGGCAATCGCAAGTAATCTTCAAGCCCTTGAGACCACCGAATGGCCGGAGCCTCTGCTCCGGCCATTTTGTTTTGCGCCCCGTCACGCGACGCGGACCGACCCAAGGAACTTGTTCACTTCCAGTTTGAGCCGGTTGCTGTCGCGCGACAGCGTCTTCGCGGCGGACAGCACCTGCGAGGATGCCGCGCCTGTCTCCTCCGCGCCACGCTGCAGATTGCCGACATTGGAGGACACCTGCTGGGCGCCCTGCGCGGCATGCTGCACGTTGCGGGCAACCTCCTGCGTGGTCGCGCCCTGCTCCTCGATGGCGGATGCGATCGCGGACGAAATCTCGGAGAGTCGCTCGATCGAACGGCTGATGTCGTCGATCGCCGCAACGGATTCCTGCGTTGCGCTCTGGATGTCGCCGATCTGCCGTCCGATCTCGCCGGTCGCCTTGGCGGTCTGCTCGGCGAGCGCCTTGACCTCGGAGGCCACCACGGAGAACCCGCGGCCGGCTTCGCCGGCCCGCGCCGCCTCGATCGTCGCGTTCAGCGCCAGCAGATTGGTCTGGCCCGCGATATTGTTGATCATCTCGACGATATCGCCGATGCGCGCCGCGGCATGCGAGAGCGTGCTGACGCGATCGGTCGCGGACCGGGCCTGATCGACAGCTGCGCCTGTCATGCGCGCTGCATCCTGTACCCGCCGGCTGATTTCCTGCACCGAAGAGGTCATCTCCTCGGTGGCGCTGGCGACCGAGGAGACGCTCGAGGAAGCATCTTCCGATCCGCCGGCGACGCGCGCCGCGAATTCCTGCGCATGATCGGCGGTGGACGCCAGCGTGCCCGCGGAAGCTTCGAGCTCGGTGGCGGACGAGGCGACGGCCTCGACAATCTCGCCAACGGCAGCTTCGAAGGCGTCCGCGATCTGGGTCATGTCCGACTGGCGCCGAACATCGGCGCGACGCTGGGTGGCATTGACTTCCTCGCGACTGAATCGAATGAGGGTCTGCACTGTCTGCAAATGGCGGAGCGCCTCGCCGATCTCGTCGTCGCGCTCGATGTTGATCCGGTTGTCGAGCTTGTCCTGTACGAGGTTCATCATGACCTCGTTCAGGTGCCGCATCGGGTTCTCGATGGCGCGAATGGTCTGGCGGCCCACAATTGCGCCAGCGACCATGCCGACGCCGGCGAGACAGGGCATGATCCATCCGGACATGCCGTCAGCGATCAGGCCCCAGGCGCCGAGCGCGAGCAGAAAAATCATTTCGATCGCGACCATCGTCATCAGGCGCGACTTCAGCGTGCGCGTGAAGATCGAAAAAAAATGGAAGACGGAGCGCTCGCGCAGGATGCCGGCATCGAGACGATAGCGATGCGGCTTGTTCTCGCGAATGGCGGCGTAGACCTGTTCGGCGATCGCGCGCTGATCCGCCGGCAATTTGGTGCGGATCGAGGTGTAGCCGGTGACCTGGCCATTCTCCCGAATAGGCGACGCGGTCGCGAGCACCCAATAGAACCCGCCGTTCTTGCGGCGGTTCTTGATCGCGCCGAGCCACGGCTTACCGGCCTTGAGAGTGTCCCACAGATTCTCGAACGCCTCGACCGGCATGTCCGGGTGGCGAACGATATTGTGCGGTTGCCCGATCAATTCATCAGAAGTGAACTCCGCCGCGTCAATGAAATCGTCATTGACGTAGGCCAGCTTCCCCTTGAGGTCGGTTTTGGAAACGATCAGCGTTTCGTCCGTGACGGGATATTCGGCGTCGGTCACGGGAAGGTTTCTACGCATCTTCAGCCTCTTCGCATTCTGCGCATGTCTTTGGGTCAAGCACGGCCAGAGCCCGACGACATCCCTTGCGAAGCATCGACCGAGTCACGTCCGATCACAGCCACGATGAAGCGACACGCTTAAAGTCCTCTAAATTTTCGCGGCGGTGAGAACAAATAGGTATTCTGACTTAGTCGGTTCCCCGACATTGCCGATACCGAATGCCATGCGGACAACATTGTTTCATTTCAGGGCCGTGGCCACGCCTTGTCTAGCCGAGCATCCTGATCACGATATCCGCGGCCGCCTCGCTCGGCGAACGCGCGCCGGGTTCCATCACCGCATCGAGCCGCGCGAAAGCTTCGAGTTCCCGCCGGCGCAGCGGCGTGTCGGCGAGCACCTCGCACAGCTTCGGCACGATGACCTCGGCGGCGCATTCCTCCTGCAGCAGCTCGGGAATGACGTTCTCGCCAAGCACCAGGTTGGCGAGGATGATCGACGAGACCCGCACCACGCGGCGCGCGATGAAGGCTTCGACCGCGCCGCCGCGATAGACCGTGATCATCGGCACGCCGGCAAGCGCAAGCTCGAGCGTCACCGTACCGGATTTGGCCAGCGCGGCCCGTGCGATCCGGAAGGCGGCACGCTTGTCGTCTTCGCCGACCACGATGCGCGGCTTCACCGGCCAGGTCGCGACCGATTCATTCACCGCCTCCAGCAGATGCGGCATGGTCGGCAGCACCGCCTCCAGCGCAAGACCCTGCGCCGCAAGCATCGCCAGCGTCTCGCCGAACACCGGCATGTGGTGGCGGATCTCGCCGCGGCGGCTGCCCGGCAGCAGCAGCAGCACCGGCGGCGATGCGGCTCGGCGCGCGGCCTCCTCCGCATTCGGCCGCAGCGAGGACAATTGCTCGATCAACGGATGACCGACATAGGTGCAAGGCGGCCCACCCAGCGCAAGATGTTCCTGCGGCTCGAACGGCAGCAGCGCCAGCACGTGATCGACATAGCGCGCCATCGCGCGGGCACGGCCTGGCCGCCACGCCCACACCGTGGGCGAGACATAATCGACGATCGGAATGGTGGGATCGGCGGCACGCACGCGGCGCGCGACGCGATGGGTGAAATCCGGACTGTCGATGATCACCAGCACATCGGGCCTGGCGGCGAGCACCGCCCGCGCCGCCTCGCGGATACGCCGCAGCAGCATCGGCAACTGCTTCGCCACGCCGGCGAAGCCGACAATGGCAAGGTCGTCGATCGGGAATTTCGAGACCAGCCCGGCCGCCGTCATGTCGCGGCCGCCGACGCCCTCGAACACCACGCCCTCGCCGAGGCGCGCGCGCAACTCCCGCATCAGGGCGCCGCCGAGATGATCGCCCGAAGCTTCGGTCGCGATCAGGAACACCTTGCGCGGCGCGCTCACGCCAGCACTCCGACCATGAACACGCCCGCTTTGTCGGCGGCTTCCACCATCGCCTGCGGCTCGGCGACCACGGCCTGACCCGCCGCGATCGCCGCGCCCGCGAGACCGGCGGCCGCAAGGCCCTCGACGGTGCGCGGGCCGACCGCCGGCAGATCGAGCCGCAGATCCTGCCCCTGCTTCGGCGCCTTCACCAGCACGCCGCGCCCGGGCTTGCCGCGCAGCCGCCCCTCGGCGCGCAGCCGGGCGACACGCGCCAGCAGCGCGTCGGTGCCCTCGATATCCTCGACACTGACGACATGACCGTCGATCACCACGGCGGCCTGCCCGACATCGAACGGGCTGATGGCGCGCAGCAGGTCGCAGCCCCGGGCGATATCGGCCTCGGCGTCTCGATCCGGCCGCGCCCGCGTCATGCAGCCTTCCGGCATCAACAGCTCGGGCGCGAGATCGCGAATGCCGAGCACGCGAAAGCCGCGCGATTCGAAGAATCCCGCTGTGGTGGTGAGCAGATGGTCGTCGCCGCCGCGCAGCCCCGCGATGAACGCCGGGATCAGCGCCAGCGCGCCGAAATCGAGCTTGAGGTCGGACAGCGAGGGCCGCACCAGCCCGCCGATCAACGTGATGTCGCGGCAGCGCTCGGCCTTCAGCAGGCTGACCAGCGCGCCGAACTTGCCGAGGCCGATCCAGTGATGGCGGAAGCGTTGCACCTCGCGCGGATCGCAAAATCCCTTGAGGGCGAAGATCACCGGCGCGGCACCGCGCTTTGTGAGCACGTCCGCGACCGCAAACGGCAGCACGCCGGTCCCCGCGATCAATCCAACCGGCGATGTCATGGCGGGTTGATCGGTCATGGCACGTGCCGCGATCAGGACTTGTCGGAGCCGGCCGGCAGGCACAATGCGCGGTGCTTGTCGGCGCCGATGAAGTCGAGAATTTCGGCAATCGCCGGATCAGCATCGCGCGAGGGCTGCACGCTCGCCAGCCGTTCGGCAAACACGCCGGGGCCGTGGAACAGCTTCTGGTAGAATCCGCGCACCGTGGCGAGGCGCTCGCGGGTAAACTTGCGGCGCTTCATGCCGACGATGTTGAGCCCTTCGAGATGGGCGTACTGGCCGTTGGCGAGGCCGAACGGAATGATGTCGCCGCGCACGCCGCAGATGCCGCCGACCATCACCTGCGAGCCGACACGGGTGAACTGATGCACCGCCGACAACCCGCCCATAAAAACGAAATCGCCGATCAGGCAATGCCCGCCCAGCGTGGCGGAGGTCGCGAAGATCACGTCATTGCCGACGATGCAGTCGTGGCCGACATGAGCGTTGTTCATGAAGTAGCCACGGTCGCCGACGCGGGTGATGCCGCCGCCGCCGACCGTGCCGGCGTTCATGGTGACGCCCTCGCGCAGCGTGCAGCCGTCGCCGATCACAAGTTTGGTCAGTTCGCCGCGATAGGCCAGCGACTGCGGCGCGGTGCCGAGCGAGACGAACGGATAGATCGTGCAGTTCGCGCCGATCGTGGTCTGCGCGGTGATGTTGACATGCGAAAGCAGCGTGGTGCCCGCGCCGATCACGACATGCGGGCCGACGATGCAATATGGCCCGATGGTGACGTCATCGCCAATGACCGCACCATCCTCGATGCGCGCGGTGGGATCGATCTTCGCCATGTGCGATCAATCCGCCAGCATGGCGCCGACGTCGGCCTCGGCCACCGTCACGCCATTGACCTTGGCCTCGCCGTGAAACCACCACATCGCGCGTTTCCGGTTCGCAAGGCTCATATGATATTCGATGGTGTCGCCCGGCCCCGCCGGCTTGCGGAATTTGCAATTGTCGATGGTGAGGAAATACACCGCCGTCGGCCGCTCGGTCTCGCCGGTCGAGAGCATGCCGATGATGCCGGCGGTTTGCGCCATGCCTTCGATCATCAGCACGCCAGGATAGATCGGCCGGCCGGGGAAATGGCCCTGGAACTGCGGCTCGTTGATGCTGACGTTCTTGATGCCGATGCCGCTGAAGTCGCTGCGGATGTTGATCACCCGATCGATCAGCAGGAACGGAAACCGGTGCGGCAGGGTCTTGAGGATCGTCGCGATATCGACGGACTCAAGCGTGATCGGTGCCTGCGATTCCATTAGGCTTTTTCCTCGTTGTCCGGTGCGGCGGACGTGGTGGATTTGGGCAAACCCTCGCGGCCCAGGCGCTGGACCTCGAACAGTTCGCGAAAGAATTGCTTGATCGGCTTGGCGGGCGAGCCGCCCCAGCGCACGTTCGGCGGCACCTCGCCGACCACGCTGGAGCGCGCGGCGAGCTGCGCGCCCGCACCGATGGTGGCGTGATCGCTGACGCCGACGCGCGCGCCGAGCACCGCGCCGTCCCCCAGTGTCGACGAGCCGGCAATGCCGCTCTGGCTGACGATGATACAGCGCCGGCCGATCGAGACGTTGTGGCCGATCTGCACAAGGTTGTCGATCTTGGTGCCCTCGCCGATCACGGTGTCGCGCAGCGCGCCGCGATCGACGGTGGTGCCGGCGCCGATCTCGACGCCGTTCTGAATCAGCACGCGGCCGGTCTGCGGCACCTTGAGATGGCCGCTCGCGGTCGGGATGAAGCCGTAGCCGTCCTGTCCGATGCGGCAGCCCGGATGGATGATGACGTCGTTGCCGATCAGCGCATGCAGCACGGTGGTGCCGGGACCGATGCTGCAATTGCGCCCGATCTTGACATGCGCGCCGATCACCACGCCGGCGCCGATCACGGTGCCGCTGCCGATCTCGACCTCGGGACCGATCACCGCCAGCGGATCGACGGTGACGCCGTCCTCCAGCCACGCCTCGGGATGGATCACGGCGGTGGGATCGATCCCTTCCCCCCCGAAGGCCGATTCGGGCCGTAGCGCGTCGGGATGCAGCTCCCGGCCGACCTTGACGAAGGCGACATAGGGATTGGCGACGCGGAGCGCCGCGATCCGCGCCGGCACGCTGGCCGCCAGCGCCGGGCTAACGAGGCAGGCCCCGGCATGGGCGCGCGCAAGCTCACCTGCGTATTTCTTGCTGTCGAAGAAGGCGAGATGCATCGGCCCGGCGGTGTCGAGCGTGGCAAGGCCGCTGATGGCGTCACCGGCACGCGCGGGATCGACGAGCTCCGCGCCGGTCAGCGCCGCGATCTCGGCCAGGGTCAGTTTCACCGGGGTCTTGAAAAATGTCGGCTGCGCCATCCCATCCGCCGATCCGGCAAAGTCGCCTGCCCGCTGACGTCCCATCGGTCCGCCGGCAAAATTGCCTGAATCATGGCTCCGGGCAAATCCCGGATACCAATATAATATTGAAGTCGGTTAACCCTTAAACCGGCCGCCCTGCAAGCACAAAGCCCTGCAAATCAGGGATTTGCAGGGCTTTGCCGGTGCTTGGACCGATTTTAGAACGTGGTGCCGCCGCCGAACCGGAATTCCTGGATGCGGTCGCCGGTGACCTTGTTGATCGGCACCGCGTAGTCGATACGCAGCGGACCAAACGGCGAGGCCCAGATCAGACCCACACCCACCGAAGAGCGGATCTTCATGGTGTCGGGATCGTTAAGAACGACGTTCTGCCCAAGATAGCTGGTAACGCCCTCGTAGCCCCACAGCGAGCCGACGTCGGCATAGACCGCGCCCTTCAGGCCCACTTCCTTCGGCAGGAACCAGAACGGCATCTGCAACTCGGCGGTGGCGCCCCAATACTTGGTGCCGCCCATCGCGTCCTGGGTCGTAAGCGGATTCAGGTCGCGCGGACCAATGCCGAGCGGCGCGAAACCGCGAACCAGATTCGGACCCATCTGGAAGTTATCGAGCATGCGGACGCTGCCGTTCGGATTGCCGACATTCGCCGAACCGCCGCCGCCCCAGCCATTGATGATACCGCCCTGCACGCGGATCAACCCGACGATATCCGACACCACCGGCTGGTAGAGCTTCACGTCGCCCGTGGTCTTGATATAGCGGGTGTCGCCGCCGGCGCCGGCGAAGTCCTGCGACAGGGTCGCGAGGATACCGGTGGTCGGATCCTTGTTGTTGTCGAGGGTGTTGTAGGTCAGCGTGTAGCCGAACGCCGAGGTCAACACCGCGCCATTGGCAAGGCCGGCCTTGACCGGAACCGAGGCTTCGCCGTCCGAAAGACAGCTCGTCGCAATACCGAAATCACCAGCCACAACCGGGAAGCTGTTCACGCCGTCCGGATTGATGTTGTTACAGTTCTGGTACTGCCACGGCAGTTTGATTTCCTGACGCGAGATCGAGTAGCGGACCTGCAACGCGAGGTCCTCGCGGAGCTGGAAGCCGAGACGCGGGCTGAAGCCGAGCGTTTTGGAATCGTAGGACAGATAGCGGTTGGCGAGCTGCTGGCGCTGATACAGGTCCATGCCGAGCGCGATCCGGTAACCCATCAGGTACGGCTCGACGAACGACAGCGAATAGCCGCGGGCATACTGGCCGTACTGCACCGACGCCTTGGCGTAGAGACCGCGGCCAAGCAGGTTGCGCTCGGCAATGCTGACTTCGCCCAGCGCGCCGTCGGCCGACGAGTAGCCACCCGAGACCGAGAAATCGCCGGTCGACTTCTCTTCCAGATCGACGTTGACGACGACGCGGTCCGGCGAGGAGCCCGGCTCCTGCGTCACCTTCACGGTCTTGAAGAAGTCGAGGTTCCTGAGGCGGCGCTCGGCGCGATCGATCAGCGCGCGGTTGTAGGCATCGCCTTCGGAGATATCGAACTCGCGGCGGATCACGTAGTCGCGGGTGCGGGTGTTGCCACGCACGTTGATGCGCTCGATGTAAACGCGCGGACCCTCGCTCGCGACGAACACGATCGAGACGGTGTGCGCCTCGAAATTACGGTCGCCGCGCGGCTTCACGCTGGCGAAGGCATAGCCGCGGCGCGAGGACTCGATGGTCATTTCCTCGACGGATTTTTCCACCGCCTCGGCGTTGTAGATCGAGCCGACGCTGACCCGCGACAGGCTGCGCAGCGCGTTGCCGTCGAAGCCGGGGATGGTCGATTCGAAATTGACCGAACCCACGCGGTACTGCTGGCCTTCCTCGATCTTGAAGGTGACGATGAAGCCCTTGTTGCCGGGATCATATTCGGTCAACGCGGCGACGACCTGCACATCGGCATAGCCGTTCTTCAGATAGAAGCGGCGGATCAGATCGCGGTCGGATTCGACACGGTCGGGATCGTAGATGTCGCCCGACGACAGGAAGCTGAGGATGTTCGATTCGCGCGTCTTGATGATGCTGCGCAGGCGGTAGGCCGAGAACGCGCTGTTGCCGATGAAGTTGATCGACTCGATGCCGGTCTTCTTGCCTTCGGTGATCTCGAACACGAGATCGACGCGGTTGTTCGGCTGCTCGATGTATTTCGGCACGACATGGACGTCGTAGCGCCCGCTGCGGCGGTAGATTTCGGTGATGCGAAGGGTATCGGACTGCACCATCGCGCGCGACAGCGTGCCGCGCGGCTTGGACTGCACTTCGGCCTGAAGCTGCTCGTCCTTGACCTTCTTGTTGCCTTCGAAGGCGACGCGGCCGATCACCTGGTTCTCGACCACGATCACCACGAGGCGCCCGCCCCGCTGGTCGATCCGCACGTCCTGGAACAGGCCGGTCTCGATCAGGGCCTTCAGGCCATCGTCGATCCGCACGCTGTCGAGCCGACCGTTCGGGCCGGGCTTGAAATAGGAGCGGATGGTGTCGGCTTCGATGCGGCGGTTGCCCTCTACCACGATGGAGGCGGCTGTCTGCGCATGCGCGGCAGAAATCCCGACGACGGACGATGCAACCACGGCACCGGTCACCGTCGCGGCAGGCAAAGCGCACATGACCAGGGCGGCGGCGAGACCGCCCTTCAGGGCTCGTATTCCAATCATCATGCGCGAGGCGCCCTTATCATTCCAAGCCGACCCGTCACCGGATCGGGAGATTCCCCAAACGTTGCCCGCTTGTAGCCAATTTTGGCAGCATGGCAAACGCCATTTCGACACGTAATTTCAGTTTCTTAATGAGACGTTGCCGATCAGCCACGCACATCGGAAAGCCTCAGGAACCCGCCAGGTGCAGGATGTCGTTATAGGTCGCAAAGACCATCAGCATCAGCACCAGAACAAGGCCCACGCGGAACCCCATTTCCTGCGATCTTTCCGACAACGGGCGGCCGCGGATGGCCTCCAGCGAATAGAACAAAAGGTGGCCGCCATCGAGCATCGGCACCGGAAACAGATTGAGCAGCCCGATCGAGACCGACAGCACCGCCGCGAGGTGGATCAGCGCCGACATGCCGAACGTCGCCACCTGCCCCGAGATCTGGGCGATTCGAATCGGGCCGCCGACCTGATCGGCGCTGGCGCGGCGGGTGAAGACGTCCCCGATATAGACGATGGTGCTCTTGGCGACGAACCAGGTTTCCTTCGCCCCCAGCCAGAAGGCGGTCGGCACGCTCACATGTTCGGTCGCAACCTCGCCGGGCTTGGCCGAGCGGGTGATGCCGAGAATGCCCATGCGGTGGGTGTTGCCGAAGGAGTCCTTGACCTCTTTCAGCTCCGGGGTCGCCGGCAGCGACAGCATCTCGGCGCCGCGCCTGACCGAGAACTGCATGACGTTTCCGGCATTGCCGGAGACCACGCGCTGCATGTCGGTGAAGCTCTCGATGGTCTTGCCGTCGATCGCCGTCACTACGTCGCCGGGCTGGAACCCGGCCACGGCCGCGGCGCTGCCGGGCTGGACCTGATCGACCCGCGCGCTGGTGTTGGGCTTGCCAAAGAAGGCGAACAGACAGCCGAAAATCACGACAGCCAGAATGAAATTCGCGATCGGCCCCGCCGCGACGATAGCCGCGCGCCGGGCGACATTCTTGTGGTGGAAGCTGCCGCTGCGCTCTTCGGCGTTCATCGCCTTGAGCGTCTCGGTCGCGGGCGTGCTGGCCTCCGAATCGTCGCCGAAGAACTTGACGTAGCCGCCGAGCGGGATGGCCGAGAGCTTCCAGCGGGTGCCATGACGGTCGTTGAAGCCGACGAGTTCCGGGCCGAAGCCGAGCGAGAAGGTCAGTACCTTCACACCGCACCAGCGCGCCACCAGGAAATGGCCCAGCTCATGGAAGAACACGACGATGGTCAGGACGAACAGGAACGGCACGATATAGCCGATCACGCCATGGCCCAGCGTATTGAAAATATTCAGCAAAAAATCCACGAACCAGTCCTCGTCCGCCAGGCCCGAAAGCCCGTTCCCCCACCCTCTACGATGCCTTTAAGGCAATTTCAGGCAAGAGGGTGGCCGCAGTATTTCGCGCGGTATGGTCAACGGCGAGCGCATCCTCGACATTGGCCGGCGCACCGGCCGTCCCTCCCCGCACCATCATCTCCAGTGTCGCTTCGACCAGACGCGCGATACCGCCGAACGGGATCTTCCGATCGAGGAAAGCCGCGACCGCCACCTCGTTGGCGGCGTTGAGCACGGTCGGCGCGGCGCCGCCCAATTCCAGCGCCTCGCGTACCAGACGCAGCGCCGGAAACCGCACCGGGTCCGGCGCTTCGAAGGTGAGCTGGCCGAGCTTGGCCAGATCGAGTTGCGTTGCCGGCCCCTCGATCCGCTCCGGCCAGGCCAGGCAATGGGCGATCGGCGTGCGCATATCGGGTGCGCCCATCTGCGCCACCACCGAGCGGTCGGCGAATTCGACAAGGCCATGGATGATCGACTGCGGATGCACCAGCACGTCGATCTGATCGGTGCGAAGTTCGAACAAATGGAACGCCTCGATGATCTCGAGCGCCTTGTTGAACATGGTGGCGGAATCGATGGTGATCTTGCGGCCCATGCTCCAGTTCGGATGCTTGAGCGCCTGCTCCACCGTCGCGGTCTCGATCTGCTCGCGCGTCGCGGTGCGGAACGGGCCGCCCGACGCAGTGAGAATGATGCGCACCAGATGTTCGGGCTGACCGGCGCCGAGCGCCTGGAAGATCGCGTTGTGCTCGGAATCGACCGGCAGCACCGTGGCGTTGTTCGCCGCGGCATGGCGCATGAACACCTCGCCGGCGCAGACAAGGCACTCCTTGTTGGCGAGCGCCACGATCTGGCCGCGTCCTGCTGCGGCCATCGCCGGCTTGAGACCTGCCGCGCCGCTCATCGCCGCCATCACCCAGTTGGCCGGGCGCAGCGCCGCTTCCACCAGCGCGCCCTCGCCCGCACCGACTTCGATGCCGGAGCCGGCCAACGCATCCTTCAGATCCTGATAGAGCGCCTCATCCGCGATGGCGGCATAGGTCGCGCCGAGTTCGCGCGAGAGCTTGGCCAGTTCAGCGACATTGCTGTGCGCGGTCAGCGCCTCGATGCGGAACCTGCCGTTCGAGCGCCGCACCAGATCGACCGTGCTCTGGCCGATCGAGCCCGTCGCGCCGAGAATGGTGACCACGCGCTCGCCCTGCGGCATAACTTCGCTTTTACGCAGCGGAACAGCATTCATCGCATCACCAAACCATGAAACCGCGGCCGACGCCATCGAGGCCGCCACGCATGAAACCAAGGATCGCGACGAAAACGATCGCCGCGACGAAACCGTCCAACCGGTCCATCAGGCCGCCATGGCCCGGAATGATCTGGCTGGAATCCTTCACGCCGAACCGCCGCTTCACCGCCGATTCGAACAGATCGCCGAGTTGCGACACCACCGACAGCAGGACGCCGAGAACAAGCATCGGCGCCAGACGGCCCCAGCCCAGCGCCACCACGACGAACGCGACGCCGATGCTCAGCACCACCGCGCCGATCGCGCCGGCCCAGGTCTTCTTCGGCGAAACCTGCGGCCACAGCTTCGGGCCGCCAATCAGGCGCCCGGCGAAATAGCCGCCGGTGTCGGAGGCCCACACCACCAGCAGCGTGAAGATCAGCGCGTGAAACCCCATGGTGCCGTCGAGCCGCACCAAAATCGAAGCGATCAGCGCCGCGCCCGCATAGGCAAAACCGGAGACGTTCCAGCGCGGATCGGGAGACAAGAACGCAATCGTCGTCGGGCCGACCACAGCGGCCGTCAGCGCGATGCCGGTCCAGCCGAACCACAGCGCCAGACCGATGATCTCCAGCGCGATCACGCCGATGGCGAACACCCGCTGGTCGCGCTCGGGATTGACGATCTCGTGCCATTCGAAAAACAGGCCGACCGCGATGGCGGTGGCAAGCAGCACCCAGAGCCAGCCGCCGGCGAACACGATGGCGATGGCGAGCGGCGCCAGCACGGCGGCGACGAGCACCCGCACCACAAGGTTGCCCGGGCCCTTGTCGGCGTCGGCCGCGCCGGCCGGTGCGTCTGATCGAACCGGCTCCACGCCGTTACGATCCGGTCTTGGCAATCAGGCCGCCGAAGCGGCGCTCGCGGGTGGCGTATTCGGCGATCGCATCCTCCAGCGCCGCCTTGTCGAAATCCGGCCAGTGGATCGGCACGAACACCAGTTCGCTGTAGGCCGCCTGCCACATCAGGAAATTCGACAGCCGCTGCTCGCCGCTGGTGCGGATGATCAGATCGGGATCGGGAATGTCCGGCGCATCGAGATAGCTGCCGAGCGTATCGGCGGTGATCGAGGACGGATCGCGCTTGCCCTCGGCGACCTCGCGCGCGAGACGCTGCGCCGCGGCCGCGATCTCCTGCCGCGAGCCGTAATTGAAGGCGACCACCAGCGTCAGGCGGGTGTTGTTGCGCGTCAGATCCTCGGCCTCGGTGAGCAGCGCGCAGATGTCGCTCTCCAGCCCTTCGCGCTCGCCGATCACGCGCACGCGCACGCCGTCGGCATGCAGCGCGGCCAGATCGTGGCGGATGAAGCGGCGCAGAAGGCCGAACAGATCGCCGATCTCGCTGGCCGGGCGCGACCAGTTCTCCGCGCTGAAGGAGAAGATAGTGAGATAGGAGATGCCGAGCTCGTGCGCGGCGCGCACCACCTTGCGCAGCGCCTCGACGCCGCGGCGATGGCCCTCGGCCCGCGGCAGGCCGCGCGCCGCCGCCCAGCGGCCATTGCCGTCCATGATGATCGCGACATGCCGGGGCGCGCCCTGCAGGTCCTGTCGATCAGTCTGTGGCGTGGCGCCGTTCGGCATCGTGTCTCTCAGACGGTGAGGATTTCTTTTTCCTTGGTGGCGAGCAGCTTGTCGACATCGGCGATGGCGGCGTCGGTCACCTTCTGGATGTCGTTGGAGAACCGCTCCTGCTCGTCCTCGGAAATCTTGCGATCCTTTTCCAGCTTCTTGACGGTGTCGAGACCGTCGCGGCGGACATGGCGGACGGCGACGCGGGCTGCCTCGGCATATTTATGGGCGACCTTCACCAGCTCCTTGCGCCGCTCCTCGTTGAGTTCGGGGATGCGCAGGCGGATGACCTGCCCTTCGGTCGCCGGGTTGAGGCCGAGATTGGAATTGACGATCGCGGTCTCCACCGCCTTCACCATCGACTTGTCCCAGACCTGCACCGACAGAAGGCGCGGCTCGGGCACGCTGACGGTCGCCACCTGATTGAGCGGCATGTGGCTGCCATAGGCCTCGACCTGGATCGGCTCGAGCATCGAGATCGCGGCGCGGCCGGTCCGCAAACCGCCAAGCTCATGCCTCAGCGACTCCTTGGCGCCATCCATGCGACGCTTCAAGTCGCCGATATCAAAACCGTCCACCGCCATAACCGCGTTCTCCTTCTCAACCTGCGACGATCGTGCCCCGGCCGGTGCCTTCCAGAATGGCACCGATCGAGCCGGGCTCGGCGATCGAAAATACGATGATAGGCAGCGAAGCCTCGCGGGCAAGCGCGAACGCTGTCGCGTCCATCACCTTGTAGCCGCCCTCCACCGCCTGGGCATGCGACAGACGCGCGAACCGCTTCGCCGTCTTGTCGGTCTTCGGATCGGCGCTGTAGACGCCGTCCACATTGGTCGCCTTCAACACCGCCTGGGCGCCGATCTCGGCGGCGCGCAGCACCGCCGTGGTGTCGGTGGTGAAGAACGGGTTGCCGGTACCGCCGGCGAGCAGCACGATGCGGCGGTCGGCGAGATAACGCAGCGCGATCTTGCGGGTGAACAATTCGCAGACCTGCGGCATCACGAAAGCCGACAGCGTGCGCGCCGACTTGCCCTTGCGCTCCAGCGCCGATTCCAGCGCGAGGCAGTTCATCACGGTGGCGAGCATGCCCATGGTGTCGCCGGTCGGACGCGACACGCCGCGCGAGGACACGTTGACGCCGCGGAAGATGTTGCCGCCGCCGACCACCACCGCGATTTCGACGCCGAGTTCGGTCGCGGCGATCAGGTCGCCGGCGACGCGGTCGAGCGTGGGCTGGTCGATGCCGAAAGACTGGGAGCCGGCGAGATACTCGCCGGACAGTTTCACCACAACGCGACGATAGGCCGGCTCACCCATGATGCGATCGCTTCCCCCAAGGACCGGCCCGACACCGCCGAACCGGCCTCCGTCGTTTGTTTCCATTCGACCATGATGACGGCGGCAAATCCGGCCTCGTCATCATGCCCGGGCGAACCGGAAGGGTCGCAGGTCCGCGATCAGCCCTGCCCGGCAGCCGCGGCGACCTCGGCAGCGAAATCGGATTCCTGCTTCTCGATTCCCTCGCCGAGAGCATAGCGCACAAATCCGGCAACCTTGATAGGCGCACCGACCTTGCCCTCGGCTTCCTTCACCGCCTGGGCGACCGATTTGCCGCTGTCGTGGATAAAGGCCTGCTCCAGCAGGGTCACTTCCTTGTAGTAGGTCTTCAGGCCCGATTCGACGATCTTCTCGATCACGTTGTCCGGCTTGCCCTGCTGACGGTACTTATCTGCCAGCACGTCCTTCTCGCGGGCCACCACCTGCGGGTCGAGACCGGCGGCGTCGAGCGCCTGCGGGTTGGACGCGGCGACGTGCATCGCGATCTGGCGGGCGAGCGTCGCGAGCTCGTCCTTCTTGCCGGTCGATTCGAGGGCGACGATGACGCCCATCTTGCCGAGGCCGTCGATCACGGCGTTGTGGATGTAGCTGCCGACCACGCCGTCCTTCACCGACAGGATCTGGGCGCGGCGCAGCGTCATGTTCTCGCCGATCGTGGCGATGGCGTCGGAAATCGCCGCCTCGACGGTGATGTCGCCGACCTTGGCGGCCTTGATCTTCTCGACATCGCTGCCGGCGTCGAGCGCGACCTGCGCGATCATCTTGACCAGGCCCTGGAACTGATCGTTGCGGGCCACGAAGTCGGTCTCGGAATTGACCTCGACGACAACGCCCTTGGTGCCGGAGACCAGCGCGCCGATCAGGCCCTCGGCGGCGACGCGGCCGGCCTTCTTGGCGGCCTTCGACAGGCCCTTCTTGCGCAGCCAATCCACCGCGGCGTCGATGTCGCCATTGTTCTCGTTGAGCGCCTGCTTGCAATCCATCATGCCCGCGCCGGTCTTGTCGCGCAGATCCTTGACCATTGCCGCCGTAATCGTTGCCATCGTGTGATGTCCTTATGCCTGTGCGGGCCGTGCGGCGCAGCTTGCGCTGGCTGGTGTGCGGAACACTCGCCGGAAATCGACGCGCAGGATTTCGTCCGTCTGAAAATGTCACGGCCGGATGATCCGGCCGTGAAAGGGTGTTCGCGCTTACTCGGCCTCGGCGACCAGCGCCTTGGACTGGGAGACCCAGGCGTCGGCGCGAGCCGGCAGACCGACCTCTTCGCCGATCTTGTGCGCGGCGTCGTGATCGAGTTCGGCAAGCTGCCAGTAATGGAAGACGCCGAGATCGTTGAGCTTCTTCTCGATCTCGCCGGACACGCCGGTGAGCTTCTTGAGGTTGTCGGCAACGCCACGCGGGCCGGCGAGGCCCTGGAAGCCGCCCGCCGGAGCGTCGAGCACTTCGGCGGCCGGGTTGGCCATCGCGCCGATATCGACGCCGGCGCCGCCCTGGGCGCGGGAAATACCGTCGATCACCGCGCGCGCGATCAGATCGCAATACAGCGTAATCGCGCGGCCGGCGTCGTCATTGCCCGGCACCACGTAGGAGATGCCCTTCGGGTCCGAGTTGGTATCGACGATCGCGGCCACCGGGATGTTGAGGCGGTTGGCTTCCTGGATCGCGATGTCTTCCTTGTTGGTGTCGATCACGAAGATCAAATCGGGCAGACCGCCCATGTCCTTGATGCCGCCGAGCGAGCGGTCGAGCTTGTCGCGCTCGCGCTGCAGCGTCAGGCGTTCCTTCTTGGTGTACTGCGTGCCTTCCGCCGAGGAGAGCATCTCCTCGAGCTGGCGCAGGCGCTTGATCGAGCCGGACACCGTCTTCCAGTTGGTCAGCGTGCCGCCGAGCCAGCGCGAGTTGACGAAGTACTGCGCCGAACGCTTGGCCGCGTCGGCCACGCTGTCCTGCGCCTGGCGCTTGGTGCCGACGAACAGCACGCGGCCGCCCTTGGCGACGGTATCGCTCACGGCCTGCAGCGCACGATGCAGCAGCGGCACGGTCTGGGCGAGATCGATGATGTGGATGTTGTTGCGGGCGCCGAAAATGTAATCGGCCATCTTCGGATTCCAGCGGTGCGACTGGTGGCCGAAGTGAACGCCAGCTTCCAGAAGCTGACGCATCGAGAAATCAGGTAGTGCCATCGTTGTGTTCTCCGGTTGGTTCCTCCGGAAGCGTTGTGAGCAGAACGATCCACCAGCGGATCGCCTGCCACCGGACGGCACATGCGTTGTCGGCAAAGTGTGAACGGTCTGGCGATAAGGATCTTGTCGATGCGACGCGACCCGGCGCGAAACCGGTTCCCACCCTGTTCGGGCGCACGAGCCATGCTTCCGTGTGAGATGGCGCGCTTATAGCCGCGCCCCTGCCCCAAGGCAAGGATATCCGGCCGCTTTTCGAGTTGCCGGGACCGATGAAAAACCGGCCGGATCGAGGTCCGGCCGGTGTGGTTTTCAGCGCCTGTCTAGCATCGCGGCACGTTGGGCGGGCACCTTTTGGCCGCTGGAGGAGCCGCGCGCGGCGGGGCCGCCGGCCGTGGCGGTGGCGCCGCCATCCGCGGTGGTGGGGCTGCCGGGCGGGCCATCGGCGGAGCCTGCCGGACCGGAGGCGCCATCCGGGGCGGCGGAGCCGAAGGCCGTGCCATCGGGGGCGGCTGCCGCATCGGCGGGGCCGACATGCGCGGCGGCGGTGCCGAAGGACGGACCATCGGCGGGGCCTGCCGCGGCGGCGGGCTCATTCGGGGCGGCGGCGCGGGCCGCTGCATCGAAGGCGCCGGACGCTGGATCTGCGGAGCGGCGCGCGGCGGGGTCATCTGAGGCGCGGCGTGCGGAGCCTCGCGCCGGCCGGGCATGGCGTCACGGCCGGGACGCGCTCCCGGTGCACCGTCACGCCCGAACCGGCCGGCCGGACCCGACGCATTCGGAGCGCCGGGCGCCTGACGCAGATTCGGCGCGGCACTGTTCGGAGCCGACGGACCTGTCGGCGCGGCCCCCGGCATCCCGGGACGCCGGCCACGCGCATCGGGCGGCAGCGTGGGCGCACCGGCCCTGCCCGGCACCGGCAGCGCGTTCGGGCCGCCGGGACGACCCGGCGACACGTTGGGACCACCCTGACCGGGCGCGCCAAGAGCGCCGGGACGGGCACCGGGCGTGGCTCCCGGTGCCGGAGCACCGGGCCTGCCGTTGGTTGCAGCCGGATTGGTGGCAAAGCCGCGCGGTCCGCGCGGCAAGCCGCGGGCCCCCGGCTGCCCGCCGGCCGGCGTGGTCAGATTGGTGCGCGCCGCAGGATTGATGCCGGCGCTTGGCGGCACCGGAGCCTTGCCTTGCTGGATCAGGCTGGCGCGCTGCGCCACCGACGCAGGCAGACTCGGGGTCGCGGCCAGCGGCGCGGCCGATCGGCCGCCCGGCGGACCTTTCATGCCGGGCGGGACGAACGCGCCGCGCGGTCCACCAAGCCCGCGCGCGGCGAGCTGATCCGGCCCCATCGGACGGTTGATCACGGTGTCGATCATCCGGCGGTTATGGATGTTGGCGAAGATGATGTTGCTCGGCGGCGGCGGTCGCACATAGAGCGGCGGCCGTATGAAGACCGGGATCGGCACGAAGAACGGCTGCGGCAGCATGTACAGGCCATAGACCGGCGGCGGCGGCGCGAGATCGATGAAATCTTCCGGCGGCGGCGGCAGGAAGAACAGCGGCGGTGGCGGCGGCGGCGCGAAGTCGAACTCCGGATCGGAGAACATCAGCACCGGCCGATCGACATAGACGATCTCGTCGGGCGGCGGCGGCGGCACGTCGTAATCGATCATCGCGAACGAATCCGGCGGCTCCGGCGCGGCGGCGAGGATCGACAGGCGGCGGCGTGCGTCGGCCGCATGCGGCCCGCGCGGATAGCGCTTCAGATAGGACCAGTAGGCATCCGCGGTGTCGGTGCGATAGGTCCGCCGCCAGGTGATCGCCTCGCGCCGGGCCGCGACGATCGCCCGCACCCGCTTGGCCATCGGGTCGGACGGATAGACGCCGAGGAAATCCTCGTAGCCCTGCAGCGTGTCGCGATCGAGCGCGGCGGCGTAGGCATCCTGCGCGCCGAGATCGCGGAGCGGCTTGTCGCGCAGCGCGGCGGTCTGATCCGGCGTCGCCTCCTTCGGCGCATCGGGCGCACGATCGAAGAACACGAACTGCGCCTCGACCTTCTGGGTATCCCACGGCACCTGCGCGCCCTTGGTGACCTCGTTGACGCGCAGCCGCACCCGATTGAACAGTTCGGGCAGCGGCAGGCCGCCGGAGCGGATCATCTCCGCCAGCGCCTGCGCATAGGCGCCGTACGCGCCCTGCTCTTCCGGCGCGACGGTGCCGGGCGCTGCGTTGAATGCGATCAGCAGTTTCGGATCGGGCTCGACCAGCGCAAGACCGCTGGCGATCGGCTGGCCGGTAACGAAGGGTTGCTCGCGCGCGGCGTCCAGCACCACGATACCGGCTTTCAGCGGCAGCGCCGACAACTGACGCATGTAATCGCTGATGCGCAGGCCTTCGGTCGGGATATCGACATCGCGGTTCAGCGTGGAGTCGACCGGGATGAAATAGTTCTCGCCGGCAAGCTGGATGCCATAACCGGCCAGATAGATCATCGCCACGGTATCGGGGCCGGAGCTTTCCGCCTTCTGCACGAAATCGCGCAGGCTCTTGCGCAGCGTGTCGCCGTCGAGATCGCGCGCGCCGACCACATCGAAGCCGGCCGCCTGCAGCGTCTGCGCGATCAGGCCGGCGTCATTGGCGGCGGTGGCGAGCGGCGCCTTCTGATAGGCGCCGTTGCCGATCACCAGCGCGATGCGCTTTTCCTGCTTGGCGTTATCCTGCGCCTGAGCCAGGACACCCTGCGGCCAGATGGCCGACAGACAAGCGAGGACCAGCCCCGCCGCGAGAATGAAGTTCGTTCCGGTCCGCCGCATGACACTCCGCCATTATCCATTCAGGCCACCATCGCATATTGAGCGCGAGGCTGCCTGAACAATGTTTGAACGAAAAACGCTTGCAATGAGGCGGCACGCATGGACAGCCCGCGTTGCGGCGTTTTGCCCGGCCTTCCTCAAATGGTCTGGACGTCGACGACGCCGGCTACCGCTTTGAGCGCGCCGGCGATCTGCGGCGACACCGGGAAACGCCCCGGCAGGCGCAATTCCACCTCGGTCTGGAGGTCGAGCATCATCACCAGCGTCACCTCGCCTTGCGAACTCGACGGCGCGGACACGGCCCCTGCATTAGGAAACCGGCCGGTGGTGCTGGCGGGCGCGAAGCCCTGCGGCTGCGCGGCGAGACGCTTGCGGATCGATTCCAGCGGCTTGTCGTCGCGCAGGAAGATCTTCAGCGCCATCGAGGTCTTGGCGGCCGCCTTGTCGAGCAGTTCGACGCTGTTGATGCGCGCGCGCACGTCCTCGCCCTGCAATTCTGCGGCGAGTTGCAGGAGCACCGCAAAGCCCGGCTCCAGCATTTCGCGGAATTGGCCGAGCGCCTCGGAGAACAGCACCGCCTCGAAATGGCCGGTCGGGTCCGACAATCCGATGATGCCCATCTTGTTGCCGGTCTTGGTGCGGCGCTCCATGCGCGAGACCACCGTGGCGGCGACCTTGCCCGCGGTGCGGCCGTTCTTCACCGCGCTGGCGAATTCCGCCCATGACTGCACGTTGAGGCGCTTGAGCACGACCTTGTAGTCGTCGAGCGGATGGCCGGAGAGGAAGAAGCCGATCGCGTCATATTCGCGCCGCAGCTTCTCGGCCGGCAGCCACGGCTCGATCGCCGGCAGGATGATCGAGGGGGCATCCGCCATGCCGCCGAACATGTCGTCCTGCCCCGACGTCAGCGCCGCGTGGTCGCGCTGGCAGGCGGCAAGAATGGCGTCGGCGCCGGCGAACACCGCCGCGCGATTGGGATTGAGCGTATCGAACGCGCCCGCCGCGGCAAGGCTTTCCAGCACGCGCTTGTTGATGGCGCGCGGCGAGACGCGGGAGGCGAAGTCGGCGAGCGAGGTGAACGCGCCGCCATTCTCCCGCGCCTCGACGATCATCTCCACCGCCTGGCTGCCGACGCCCTTCAGCGCCGCCAGCGCGTAATGGATGGTGTTGCCGCTGACCGTGAAGGTCGCGCCGGACAGGTTGATCGACGGCGCTTCGACCTTGATGCCAAGCCGCTGCGCCTCGGCGCGGAATTCGGAAAGCTTGTCGGTGTTGTTCATGTCGAGCGTCATCGACGCGGCGATGAACTCGACCGGATAATGCGCCTTCATGTAGGCGGTCTGGTACGACACCAGCGCGTAGGCGGCGGCGTGGCTCTTGTTGAAGCCGTAGTCGGCGAACTTGGCGAGCAGTTCGAAAATGGTCTGCGCCTGATCCTTCGGCACCTCGTGCTGGACCGCGCCACCGACGAAGATTTCGCGCTGCTTGTCCATCTCCGCGCGGATCTTCTTGCCCATCGCGCGGCGCAGCAGGTCGGCGTCGCCTAGCGAATAGCCGGCCATCACCTGCGCGATCTGCATCACCTGTTCCTGGTAGATGATGACGCCGAAGGTCTCCTTGAGGATCGGCTCCAGCATCGGATGCAGATATTCCGACTCCTCCTCGCCATGCTTGCGCGCGCAATAGGTCGGGATGTTCGCCATCGGGCCCGGACGATAGAGCGCAACCAGCGCGATGATGTCCTCGAAGCGGTCGGGCCGCATGTCCTGCAACGCGCGCCGCATGCCCTGACTTTCAACCTGGAACACGCCGACCACATCGCCGCGCGTCAGCATCTCGAAGGTGTCCCTGTCGTCGAGCGGCAGCTTGGCCAGATCGATGTGAACGTCACGCTGCTTGAGCAGCTTCACCGCGACGTCGAGCACGGTCAGCGTCTTGAGGCCGAGGAAGTCGAATTTGACGAGGCCGGCCGGCTCGACCCACTTCATGTTGAACTGGGTCACCGGCATGTCGGATTTCGGATCTCGATACATCGGCACGAGATCGGACAGCGGCCGGTCGCCGATCACGATGCCGGCGGCGTGGGTCGAGGCGTGGCGGGTCAGGCCTTCGAGCTTCTGCGCGATATCGAAGGCGCGGGCGACCACCGGGTCTTCTTCCGCGAACGCCTGCAATTTCGGTTCGCCCGCGATCGCGGCGGCCAGCGTCACCGGCGCGGCCGGATTCTGCGGCACCAGCTTGGTCAGCTTGTCGACCTGACCGTAAGGCATCTGCAGCACACGGCCAACGTCGCGCAGCACGCCGCGCGCCTGCAGCGTGCCGAAGGTGATGATCTGACCGACCTGATCGCGGCCGTAGCGTTCCTGCACATAGCGGATCACCTCGCCGCGACGATCCTGACAGAAGTCGATGTCGAAGTCCGGCATCGACACGCGCTCGGGATTGAGAAAGCGCTCGAACAGCAGGCCGAAGCGCAAGGGATCGAGATCGGTGATGGTGAGCGCATAGGCGACCAGCGAACCCGCGCCCGAACCGCGCCCCGGCCCGACCGGAATGCCCTGCGACTTCGCCCATTTGATGAAGTCGGAGACGATGAGGAAGTAGCCGGCATAGTTCATGCGGCTGATGACATCGAGTTCGAAGGACAGCCGCTGGCGATAGTCCTCTTCCGACAGATTCGGCGCGAGTCCGTGCCTGGCGAGCCGGTGCGCCAGCCCCTCCTCCGCCTGGCGGCGCAGCTCGGCGGCTTCTTCCGCAGGCGCATTGGCGGGATCGCCGTCCTCGCCGCGGGTGAAGCGCGGCAGGATCGGCTTGCGGGTGCGCGGCCGGAACGAGCAGCGCTCGGCGATCTCGACGGTGGACGCCAGCGCCTCCGGCAGATCGGCGAACAGCACCGCCATCTCGGCGCGGGTCTTGAAGCGATGATCGGGGGTAAGCTGGGCGCGGTCGGTGTCGGCGACCAGCCGGCCGCCTGAAATGCACAACAGCGCGTCGTGCGCCTCGTAATCCTCGACGGTGGCGAAATACGGCTCGTTGGTCGCCACCAGCGGCAGGCCGGCGCGATAGGCAAGATCGATCAGCGCCGGCTCGACCCGCCGCTCGCGGTCGAGATTATGGCGCTGCAATTCGACATAGAGCCGGTCGCCGAACAGCGCCTGCAACTGCCCACAGCGCGCGGCGGCCAGCGCGGCGTGATCGGCGGCGAAAGCGCGCGAGATCGGCCCGTCCGGACCGCCGGTCAGCGCGATCAGCCCGTCGCTCTCGCCGTCCAGCCAGTCGATCTTGATATGCGGCTGCTCGTTGACCGGCGTCTCGAGGAAGGCGCGGGAGTTGAGTCGCATCAGGCTGCGGTAGCCCTCCTCGCGCGCCGCCAGCAGCACGATGCGGGCGGGCGCAAGATCGGCGACGTTGCGCGCCTTCGGATCCTGATCGCCGAAATCCACCGCCAGCGCGCAGCCGACGATCGGCTGGATGCCGGACGCCGCCATCTTGTCGGAGAATTCCAGCGCGCCGAACATGTTGTCGGTGTCGGTCAGCGCCAGCGCCGGCTGGCGGTCGGCCTTGGCCAGATCACCCAGCTTGGCGATCTTGATCGCGCCTTGCAGCAGCGAATACGCCGAGTGGACGTGCAGATGGACGAATCCGGCGTTCGGCATGGCAGCTTCTTGGCTCTGAAAGGTGGGTGGGATCGCGCCGGCAGGCCGACTCGCGGTCCCGATCATACCCCAGACCCCGCGGCTGACAGTCCCCGGTGTGGCGCTGTCTGCCTTATCCCCAGCGTCACCGGGGATATCAAAGCCCCTAGAGCTGGGGGATCACCTGCGCCCAGACCGCAATGGTCCCGACAAACAGCACGATCGATGTCAGCGCCGCAGCCTCCTCGACAAAGGTCTTCAACATGGCCGATGCTCCTCTGATTACCCGACAGGACTCGCTAGAACATATGAAGAACATTGTTCTGTTTTCGTTCTCAGGTCAAGCATGCCCCGCGAAGTCGCCAAAACAGCCCTAACAAAAGGTAACGAACTGAAAGGCCGCACCGGAAATGAACTTCTCGCCGCAACGTGTGTTGTTCGTGGAACCGGGAGCGGCTACAGGGACAAGGTCCCGGGCGCGGTTCGAGTCCCGGTCCATGGAGATGACAATGCGCAGCCTGTTTTTCGCCCTTGTGGCCTTCGGCATCCTAGCCGGCGGATCGCCGACCCCGGCCGAGGCGCGGGACTATCCGTTCTGCATCTCGGGACGTGACTATGCCACCCCGATCGGCGACTGCAGTTACCCGACCTATGCGGCCTGCAAGGCGGCAGCCTCCGGCCGTTACGCCTATTGCCAGCAAAACCCGTTCTATTTCCGCGATGATTATAACGCCCCGCGCCGGCCGCGCCGGGGCTATCGGAGCGATTACTGATGACGACGACAACGCGGACATTCACCGCCCGGCGGCTGGCCGGACAATTGCGCCTGCTGCTTCTGCCGCTGGCGCTCGGCGCGATATTTATAGCGGCCGACGCCTCGCCGGCCCGGGCAGAGGTCGACTATCCCTATTGCATGCGGGTTTATACCCTGGGCGATTTCTATAACGACTGCAGCTATTCCACGATGGCGCAGTGCCGGATGAGCGCCTCCGGGCGGACGGCGGAATGCTATCGCGACCCGTTTTATGCGGGACGGCCGGGCAGCGCCTATGTCGTGAGAAAGCCGCGTTTCATGCCGGACCTGTCGGACGGCCCGGACAGCCCCTATTACGTGCCGCCGCATCCGCGGCCGAAAAAGCAGCATCACCGCACCAAGCGGCGGCAGCACAACAACTGACATCACAGGAACTGGATTAGACTTCTAATCCAGTTCGATGACCTGACCGTCGGCAAGAGACACACGGCGGTCCATCCGCGCGGCGAGATCCATATTGTGGGTGGCGATCAGCATCGCCACCTGCGTCGCGCGCACAAGCTGCATCAGCGCCTTGAAGACATAATCGGCGGTGTGCGGATCGAGATTTCCGGTCGGCTCGTCGGCAAACAGCACGCGCGGCGCATTGGCCACCGCACGGGCGATGGCGACGCGCTGCTGCTCGCCGCCGGACAATTCCGCCGGACGGTGAGCGACGCGGTCGCCGAGGCCGAGATAGGCCAGAATCTCCTTGGACCGCTGGATCGTTTCCTTGCGAGGCAGGCCGCGGATCATCTGCGGCATCATCACATTCTCGAGCGCCGAGAATTCCGGCAGCAGGCGGTGCGACTGATAGACGAAACCGATCTCGGTACGTCTGATCCGGGTGCGCTCCGCATCCGACAGGCCAGACGTCGCAGCGCCCCCGATATAGACCTCGCCTTCGTCGGGCTGTTCCAGCAGTCCGGCGATATGCAGCAGCGTCGATTTGCCGGTGCCGGACGGCGCGACCAGCGCTACCGACTGCCCCGCCCACAACGCGAGTTGCGCGTTGTCGAGAATGGTCAGGGTGTCCTCGCCCTGCCGGTAGCGGCGGTGGATCTGATGCAGAAACACCACCGGCGCGTCGTTGTCCCCCTGCTCCATGGTGCTCACTCGTACCTCAACGCCTCGATGGGGTCGAGCCGCGCCGCCCGCCATGACGGGTAAAGCGTCGCAAGGAACGACAGCGTCAGCGCCATGATGACCACGGCCGCGGTCTCGCCGGCATCGATCTCGGCCGGCAGCTTGGACAGGAAGTACAGTTCCGGCGAGAACAGCTCGGTGTTGGTGAGCCAGGACACGAACTGGCGGATCGATTCGATGTTCATGCAGACCACCAGTCCGAGAAGAAAACCGACCAGCGTGCCGACCACGCCGATCGCGGCGCCGGTGATCAGGAACACCCGCATGATCGAGCCCTGCGTCGCGCCCATGGTGCGCAGGATGGCGATGTCGCTGCCCTTGTCCTTCACCAGCATGATCAGGCCGGAGATGATGTTGAGCGCCGCGACCAGAACGATCAGGGTCAGGATCAGGAACATCACGTTGCGCTCGACCTGAAGCGCGTTGAAAAACGTCGCGTTGCGCTGGCGCCAGTCGACCAGGAAAATCGGCCGACCGGCCGCCTCCGTCACCGCCTTGCGATAGACATCGATCTTGTCGGGATTGTCCGTATAGATCTCGATCGAGGTCACGTCGTTGTTGCGGTTGAAATAGGCCTGGGACTCGGCGAGCGGCATGAACACGAACGCCGAGTCGTATTCCGACATGCCGATCTCAAACACCGCGGCGACCTTGTAAGGCTTGATGCGCGGCGTCGTGCCCATCGGCGTCACCGCGCCGCGCGGCGCGACCAGCGTCAGGGTGTCGCCCGCGCGCAGCGACAACTGGTCGGCGAGACGGCGGCCGATCGCCACGCCCTGCCCCTCGTCGAATCCTTCCAGCGTGCCCTGCTTGATGTTCTTGGCGATCGAGGTGAGGCTGTTGAGGTCGGCGGCGCGGATGCCGCGGACCAGCACGCCGGCGGCATTGAACGGCGAGGAGGCCAGTGCCTGCCCCTCGACGATCGGCGCGGCAAGCCGGATGCCTTTCACGTTGTTGATGCGGTCGGCGACGTCCTTCCAGTCGGTCAGCGGCGATTCCAGCGGCTGCACCAGAAGATGGCCGTTGAGGCCGAGAATCTTGTCGAGCAGTTCCTTGCGAAAGCCGTTCATCACCGCCATCACGATGATGAGAGTGGCGACGCCAAGCATGATGCCGAGGAACGAGAAGCCGGCGATGACCGAAATAAAGCCCTCTTTGCGCCGGGCCCTGAGATAGCGGGCCGAAATCAGCCACTCGAAAGGGGCGAAAGGCGCGGTCCGAACTGGCTCACTCATGTGTTCTTGTCCATCGCCCGGCGTCTCACACGATTCGGGCGAATTGTAGTCTTGCACGCACCGATCCGCGACCTGAGAGGTTGCGATTACTGTGCAAATCGCGGCGCCTCTTCGCGGACGGCAGCTTGGTGGCTCGATCAAGCATCATTCACGATGCGTCATACGCGGGCTGGACCGGCGTATCCATCCGTCTTGTGAAAATTAATGATGGATTGCCGGGTCGCGCCCGGCAATGACGGGCGGATCAATTCGGGCTGAATCGCTTCAGCGTCTCGTCCAGGCTGAGGAATTCGCGGCTGCCGTCGCTGCGCTTCTTGATTTCGACCTTGCCCTCGGCAAGCCCCTTCGGCCCGATCAGAACCTGCCAGGGGATACCGATCAGGTCGGCGGTGGCGAATTTGCCGCCGGGACGCTGGTCGGTGTCGTCGTACAGCACATCGACGCCCTTCGCGGTCAGCGCGGCATAGAGCTTCTCGCAGGCGGCGTCGGTGTCCTCCGCGCCCTGCTTGAGATTGAGGATCGCGACACGGAACGGCGCCACCGCCTCCGGCCATTTGATGCCAGCCTCGTCGTGACAGGCCTCGATGATCGCGCCGACCAGACGCGAGACGCCGACGCCGTAGGAGCCGCCATGGATCGGCCGCTCGATACCGTCCGCGCCGGAGACCAGCGCCTTCATGCTGTCGGAATATTTGGTGCCGAAATAGAAGATCTGGCCGACCTCGATGCCGCGGGTCTGCACCCGCTTGTCCGCCGGCACCTCGCTCTCGTAGCGCGCCGCGTCATGGACGTCCTCGGTCGCGGCGTAAAGCTCAGTCCACTGCTTGATGATCGGCGTGAGGTCGCCGTCGTAGTCGACGCCCTCGTCCGGGATCGGCAGATCGAGCACGTCCTTGTTGCAGAACACGCCGGACTCGCCGGTCTCAGCCAGCACGATGAACTCGTGGGACAGGTCGCCGCCGATCGGGCCGGTCTCGGCCCGCATCGGGATGGCTTTCAGGCCCATGCGCGCGAAGGTGCGCAGATAGGCCACGAACATCTTGTTGTAGGACAGTCGCGCCGCCGCCTCGTCGATGTCGAACGAATAAGCGTCTTTCATCAGAAATTCGCGGCCGCGCATCACGCCGAAACGCGGACGTTGCTCGTCGCGGAATTTCCATTGGATGTGATAGAGATTGAGCGGCAAGCTCCGGTAAGACTTCACGTAGGCCCGGAAGATTTCCGTGATCATCTCCTCGTTGGTCGGTCCGTAAAGCAGCTCGCGCTTGTGGCGATCGGCGATACGCAGCATCTCCGGGCCGTAAGCGTCATAGCGGCCGCTCTCGCGCCACAGGTCGGCGAGTTGCAGCGTCGGCATCAGAAGCTCGATGGCCCCGGCTCGGTTCTGCTCCTCGCGCACGATCTGCTCGATCTTCTTCAGCACCCGCAAGCCCAGCGGCAGCCAGGCATAGATGCCCGCGGCCTCCTGCCGCAGCATGCCGGCACGCAGCATCAGCCGGTGGGAGACGATTTCCGCCTCTTTCGGGGTTTCCTTGAGGATGGGCAGGAAGAAACGCGACAATCGCATGGGAAAGGCTCGGGGAATCGGAGGAACGGAACAGCCCGTCACTGAAACCGGATTGCCCGGCAAAACACAAGGGTGCCGGCCTGCCGGGCCGGCTTCCCGATTCCCCTTGCCTTGCCGCCCTACTTTGCCGCCGCCCCCTGAGCGGCGGACCATTTCTCCAGATCGGCGATCTCGGCGGTTCCCTCCAGCGTGGTGATCGACCCGTCAGCGGTCACCAGCAAGGTGCGCGGGATATCGCCCTGCCAGTTCGGATCGATCTCGAAACGCAGCCGCTCGGCAAAGCCGTCGAAGATCCAGTTCTCCGCGGGGCCCAGTCCGGCCTTGTCGAGCATCGCCTGCGCCGCTGCCGGCAAATTGGGCACGAGGTCGGCGCTGATGGTCACCATGTCGAGGCCCGGATGCTTCTTCATGAAGGCGCCGAGCAGCGGCAACTCGACCTTGCACGGACCGCAGGTAACGCCCCAGAAGTGCACGATGGTCGGCCGTCCGTTATGCGCCTTGAGGATGGTCTGCCAGCTTCCGCGCTCGAACGGCTTGAGTGCATTCGCAGCGGGAGCCGCCGACAACAATGCGAGCAGGAATCCGGCCGCGAGCCACGCCCGTTTCATGATCCGCCCTCCAGCGCCTGAAAGCGGTAGCCGTCCGCCTTGGTCATCCATGACAGAAACACCTTGCGGCCATCGCTGACCAGCAGCGGATGATCGGAGGCATCCGCCGTACTCGCAATCGCGCGCGGCTGCGACCAGGTCTTGCCGGCATCCCGCGAGGTCATCAGATGGACCGTGGTCGTCTCGCCGTCGAATTCCTTCCACACCAGTTGCGTGCCATCGGGACCGGCCAGCACGAACGGACGCGAGGGCGCGCGCGCAGCATCGCCGATCGGCATCGGCGTCGAGAAGCTGCGGCCGCCATCCTCGGAGCGGGCGTAGAACAGACCCTTGCGGTTCTTGCCGTTGGTGTACCAGGTGACGTGATAGGTGCCGTTCTTGGCGACCGCGAGGCTCGGCCCGTGATGCGGGCAGGCCGCGATCTTCCAGTCATCGACGCTGACGCGGTGGATCTCGCCCGGCGTCTTCAGATCGGAGAAGGTGACGATGGCGTGGTCGCGCACTCCGCCCTCGAAGATGTTGCGGAAGACCACGGCGGGGCGGCCCGGCCCCGCGAAGGCAAGCCCGAGCCGGCAGCATTCGCAGGTGTTGTCGCGCGCGACATGCGCTTCGGAATAGGTCGCGCCACCGTCCTTCGATGAGGCGAAGAACAGCGCCGCGCCGTCATACACCTCGCCTTTCTTGCGCGCCGGTCCGCGGTTGCGCTTGTCGAGCCAGGCCGCGAATACCGAACCGTCGCGATCGAGCGCCAGCGCCTGGAAGCGCTGGCTTTCCTTGCTGGCGGTGATCGGCTGCGGCGGCGCGAAGGTCTTGCCGCCATCCACCGAGCGCGTGGTGAACACCTCGCCGTTGAACGCCTTGTCGCGGAAGGTCGAGAACGCGACGACGATGCGTCCCTGCGGATCGACCACGATCTGCGGCCGCGCATCGGGGCCCCAGTCGAGATCGGTATTGCCTTTCGTGATCACGACCGGCGTCGGGAAAGTTTTGCCACCGTCCGCCGAGCTCGCGACCGAGAGCTGGCCGCCCGCCATCCAGATCGCCCACAGCGTGCCGCCCGCGTCGAACGTCGCCGTGACTTTCGAGGCGCACTTCAAGGCGACGTCTTCGCACGCCGCCTCGGAATTGTGCTGGTGCTTCATCTGCGCCAGCGCGCCGGACGAGCACAGCGCGATCGCCGCGAAAGCGACGAGCGCATGTCCGAGCCCGCGAATACTCAACACGTTGCGCCTCATCTGAATGCCACCTTCATTCCGGCAACGAACGTGCGCGGCGATCCGGCGTAGATCGAGCCGGTGCTGTTCGCCAGCACGCTGGCCGGGTTCTGTATCCCGCCCGCCGTGACGGTGTTACCGATATTGTTGGCGGACGCGACATAGGTGCGGTCAAACACGTTGCGGACCTCGAAATACAGATTGAGCGATTTCAGATAATCCGAAACCAGATCCGTCTTGTAGTGTACGTTGAGATTGACCAGTTCATAGCCCGGCGCCTTCAACAAATTGGCATTGTCCATGTAGAAGGAATCCTTCCACTGCACTTCGACGAAGCCGCCAAGGCCTCGAAGCGGCCCTGATATTTCGTCGTAGGACAGTCGCGCCGTCAATTCGTTGGGCGAGATGCCGGGAATCTTGTTGCCGGCGCGGTTGAAGCTGAAGCCCGCACCATTGTTCAGCACCTCGGTGTATTCGGTGTAGATCTGGTCGAGATAGGTGTAGGCCAGCGTCGCACGCCAGCGCGGATCGATCCGCCAGTCGGCGGCGAGTTCGACGCCGCGGTGCTCGGAGCGCGGTGCGTTGAAGGTGAAGCTGCCGTTCGGCGCGCCGACCGGCGTGGCCTGCGTCACAAGCTCGTCGCGAAAGAACTCGTAGAAGCCGGTGACACTGACCCTGACCGCGTTGTTCGGCGTCCAGTCGACGCCGAGATCGTAGCCGAGGTTCTTCTGCGAGGTGAGCTGGGTGTTGTTACCGTTCTGGCCGTTCGCCAGCACGAACAGATTGCCGACCTGCGGCGTGCCGTAGCCGGCCGCGACGCGCGCCCGCACCTGCCAGTCGTTGCTGATCCTGTAGAGCAGCGCGAGCTCCGGCGCGGTGTTGTCGAAGTGCTTGTCGGCATCGGTGATCTTCGTGCTGGTGACTCCGGTCGGCCCCGCATAGCTGTAGGCGGTGTTGGTGCCCCTCAGCACCGACCGCTCCCAGCCGATGCCGCCGATCGCGGTCAGCGTCTCGGTCAGTTTCAGTTCCTCGCGCGCCCGCAGGCCGTAGTTCGAATGCTCGCCCGTCACGTTGGACGACAAGCGCCCGAGCGTCGCATCGCCCCCAGGCATCAGCATGCGCGTGTCTCCGGACCAACTCAGCGTGTTGTAGAAACCGCCGAAATAGGTCGTCGAGTCCATGCCGAACAACTGACCACGACGGGTCACGTCGCTGATGAAATTATACGAAGGATAATCGCCGATCGCGCTGGTGGCGCCGGTCGGCTGGCTGATGTTGCGGTCGTCGAACACGAACTGGTTGCGCCATGTGGTCTGATTGTCGAAATCGTGCTCCCAGCGCCCGCCGACAATGGTGCGCCGGTCGGTGCGGCCAAGCCCGGCCTGCTCCGCCGTTTCCCTGTCGGTGCCGGCTGAAGTGTTGAAGCCGTTGTTGTTGAGCGTCACCGTGGCACATCCCGGCGCGGAGCCCGCGAACATCGCGCAACCGCGCTGGAATGGATTGAGGTTGAACTGGTTGAGCGACAGCCGGATCGGTAACCGCGCATCCAGATTGTTATTGATGAACTTGACCGTGAAGCGGTCATCCGGCGTCGCCTTGTAGGTGCCGAGGAAATTCACCGTCTGGGTGTTGAACCAGCTATTGCCGATGAAGCCGTCGCCGCGCGTATCGCTCGCGAACAGCGAGGCCTCGAAATTCCCGACCTTCTTGCCGGCGGCGAGATAGTTGTTGAGATAGCCGAAGCTGCCGCCGTCGATGCCGTACTCGATGCCGTCGATCTCGCCGCCCGGCCGGGTGCGGAAGTTCAGCGCGCCGCCGGTGGCATAGTTGCCGTACAGCGCCGAGGACGGCCCGCGGATCACGTCGATTGCGCCATAGGCGTGCGGGTCGATCAGGTCGGAACGCGACAGACCGTCGGGCTGCGTCACCGGGAAGCCGTCGTCGAAGATCACCATGTTGCGGATACCGAAACCGTTGCGCGCGTTCGAGCCGCGGATCGAGATGCCGAAATCGCGCGGGCCGTTGCCCTGCTTGACCGAGATGCCGGGGCTCTCGCGCAGCACATCCGCCACCGAGAAGGATGGGCGGTTATCGAACTGACTTCGATCGATCGTGGTCTGGGTCTGGCCCAGCGGCGCCTGACCGAGAATTGCCCGCGCTGCACTCGCGCTGACGGACCCGGCCCGGACCTGGGACGTGACCGGCGCTCCCTGCGCAACGGCAGGTTGTGCCGATTGCCTCCGGGCCGTGGCGGCGCGTTTCGGCTTGCGCGGCTTGGCGCGCGGCTGTGACGGCGCATCGACCGTCATCGCCGGCAAGACGTGACCGGATGTGTGTTCTGCAAAGGCTTGGGACATGGCCCCTGCCCCCAACGTGCCGCCGATCGCGAGCATGCTGACGCCACACAGCACGTGCGGCTTGAACGTCCTGAACATGATTCATTCCTGATGGCTGCATTCAGCAGCGTCGATCTACGTTTGCGGCCGGCGGCATGGGCTGCCGCAGCCACGTCGAGGTCGCGATCAGGAATGAAGGGGTGGAGCTCGCGCCTGCGCGAGGCGGCCGCCGTCGCGCGCGGGCGGCATCGGCTGGTCGGCCAGCCACAAAATGCGCTGATAGGACAGATGCAGCGCCACGAACGGCGCGTCGGGCGTCGGGACGGTCGCCGATCCGGCATGCACCAGCACGCACAAGGCGCAGCACGTGGTGGTCTGCGGCGCGCTCTGCCCCTGATCCGTCAGATCGATATCGGAATCGGAAGCCCCGTGAAGACTTGCGCAGATCGGCGCATTGGCGAGCGGATCATGCAGCGCGGCAGCAGCCCATGCCGCCCCGATCGGCGCAATCAACTGCGCCAGAATGGCGAACATCGCGACGGGAAGATATGTCCCCAGCCAGCGGCGCATCATTTTCACTCGTTGATCCCCGTGCCCGACTAATCACGCTTCACATGGGATGTCGAGAGACGCCGAAGGTTCCTAAGGGCTTCGTTTCATTCGGCCGTTTCAGAATAAAACGAGCATTTATCACCCCGTCTTTGTGCAGTGCAGTAAATAGGAGATTTCTTGCCGAAAAGGGTGACAACACGGCAACGTTCGGTTACACAGTCTGCCCGGACGAATGCGGCTTGCCAATTTCATCCGGTGGTCCAAGTGGCCGGTCCAAGTCTTGGGAGGAGGCTCTGACGCGCATAAGCAGCGTCGTTCCCGAATAAATACGGATAAATCCAAATCTCATCGGGAAATTAAGGAGTCGGAATAATTACAAGAGCGGGGCTGGGCCCTGCTCTTTTTTTGTCTGCTTATGTCTGCAATTATCTGCGGTGGGTCTCTGCCGCTGCCGTTTGGCCGGCACGCAAGCGATTGGAATCAGCGCGGAAAGCCGAGCAGATCGCCGAGCCGGTCGAGATTGAGATAGCCCTGCCGGTGGGCATAGAGACCGATCGCAAAAAGAACCGCGGACACGATGGTGGTCCACAGCACCTTCTGCGCCATGCGCGGCAAACGCGGCGCGCCGGGATCGGCTCCCGCCACCTCATCGCCGGCATCGCCCACCTTCTCGCGCACGCCGAACGGCAGCACCGCGAACAGCACCACCCACCACAACACGAAATAGATCGCCAGGGCGGAAGAAATGGTCATGGTCTAGACCTGCTTGATCTCAATGAGAGCACCGGAGAAATCCTTCGGATGCAGAAAGAGCGCCAGAGCGCCGCCAACGCCGACCTTCGGCTCGCCGTCGCCGAGCACGCGCGCGCCCCGCGCGATGAAATCGTCGCGCGCCGCGATGATGTCCGGCACCTCGTAGCACAAATGGTGAATACCGCCATCGGGATTACGCGCCAGAAACTTGGCGACCGGTGACGCCTCTCCCAACGGCTGAATGAACTCGATCTTGGTGTTGGGCAAGGTGACAAATAGCGCGACCACGCCGTGTTGAGGCGCCTCGACCGGCTCGCAGACCTCGGCGCCGAACGCGGTGCGATAAATCTCCGCCGCCGCTTTCACGTCGCGCACGGCGATTCCCACATGGTTGAGCCGGCCCAGCATCCCTGCCTCCATCACCAAATCGTCTCGTGACGATATCAGACGACCAGCACGTGAACCGTACAGATCGTCTTCTTGCCCCACTGCTCCGCGATCGAAGCGCGCACCGCGCGGCGCACCGCCTCCGACACCGCGTCCGGATCGCGTCGTTTGGCGCGCGGCAGATTTTCGACCGTCGCGACCGCCACATCGAACGCCTCGTCGGCGATCTCCTCGCCGGCGGCGTTGCGCTCCGGGATGCCGATCAGTTCGATCTCAGGATCGTCGGCGAGTTCGCCGCTTTCGGTCATGGCAATCGAGACCAGCGCGCAGCCGGCGAAGGACAGGCGGCGGCGTTCGACGACCGCACGCGCCTTCTGGTCCTCCAGAAGAATGCCGTCCTTGTAGGTGCGGCCCGCCGGCACCTCGCCCACGATCACGGGCTCGCCCGGTCCAAGCCGCACCAGATCGCCGTTCTTGCAGATCACGACTTTCGGCACGCCGCAGGCCCGCGCCAGCTTCGCGTGTTCCGACAGATGCAGCGCCTCGCCATGGGCCGGGATCAGAAGTTGCGGACGCACCCACGAGATCATGTCGCGCAGTTCATCCTGACGCGGATGCCCCGAGACGTGGACCAGATGGGTACGGTCGGTGATGACCGTCACGCCCTGCAGCACCAGATTGTTGATGATCCCGCCGACCGCTCGCTCGTTGCCCGGAATGGTGCGCGAGGAGAAGATCACGGTGTCGCCCTTGTTCAGCGTCACCAGCGGATGGTCGTCGTTGGCGATGCGGGCCAGCGCCGCGCGCGGCTCGCCCTGGCTGCCGGTGCACAGCGCCAGCACCTTGTCCGGTGGGAAATGGCCGTAATAGTCCGCACCACGGAATGCGCCGATGCCATCGAGATAGCCGGTCTCGCGCGCGACCTGAACCACACGCTCCATCGCCCGCCCGATCACCACCACCTCGCGGTCGGCGGTGCGGGCGGCTTCCGCGACGGCACGCAGACGCGCGACATTCGAGGCGAAAGTTGTTACCGCGACACGGCCCCGCGCGGCCTTCACCAGTTCGGTGATGGTCCTGGCGACTTCCTGCTCGGAAGGCGAGCGGCCGTCACGCACCGCATTGGTGGAATCGCCGACCAGCGCCAGCACGCCTTCGTCGCCGAGCTCGCGCAGGCGCCTCTCGTCGGTTGGCCGGCCGATGATCGGGGTCGGGTCGATCTTCCAGTCGCCGGTGTGCAGCACCGTACCGGCCTCGGTGCGGATCGCCAGCGCGTGCGATTCCGGAATCGAATGCGCCACCGGAATGAACTCGACGCTGAACGGACCGAGATCAATCCGCCCGCCCGATTCCACAACCGTGACCGGGATCTTCGGCGCGTTGCGCTCGGCGGCGCATTTGGCCTCGAACAGCGAGGCGCTGAACTGCGTCGCATAGATCGGGCATTGCAGGCGCGGCCACAGATCGATGATGGCGCCGAAATGATCCTCGTGGGCGTGGGTCAGGACCAGGCCGACGAGGTTCTTGCGTTCCTTTTCGAGGAAACGGATGTCCGGCATGATGACGTCGATGCCCGGCAGATGCTCCTCATTGCCGAACGACACGCCGAGATCGACCGCGAGCCAACTGCGCTGATGGCGGTTGCCAAGGCCGTAGAGCGACAAATTCATGCCGATCTCGCCAATGCCGCCGAGCGGCGCGAAGGTGAATTCGTCCGGCCGCGCCATCAGGCCGCTCCCGCCGACATCGCCGCGCCGAAATGCACCTCGCCCGCCGCGACCGTCATCCGCCTCCCGCCGTCTTCCGCCAGCACCAACCGCCCCTCCTCGTCGAGCGTCTCGAACGTCCCCTGCAAGGTCACGCTGCCGCTCCGCACTGCCATCGGTTTACCAAGCCCGGCGGCTCGCGCCAGCCACAAACGGCGGATCTGCTGAAAGCCGCGACCGTCATCCCAGAGCGTGACGAACTCCAACCACGCATCCGAGAGCGCGGCGAACACGTCTTCCGCGCTCGCCGTGATGCCGCAGGCGGCCAGCGAAGTCACCGGATACGGCATGCCGTCCGGCGCCGCGACGACATTGACGCCGATGCCGACCACGACAGCAAGGCCTTCCGGGGTCGTTTCTGTCTCGATCAGGATGCCGGCGATCTTTTTGCCATCTGCGAGCACATCATTGGGCCACTTCAGCGCGAACGACGCCGCACCCTCGCCCGCGATCTCACGCAACGTGCTGTCGAGCGCAAGACCCGCGGCAAAGCCGAGCGTGGCGACAACAGCCGGCGGCGCTTTAATGGTCTGGATGATGCTGGCGGCGAGATTGCCCGGCGGCGAAACCCATGCGCGGTTGCGCCTGCCGCGCCCGGCGCTCTGATGCGTCGTCGCCAGCCACAGCGGCCCGCGCTCGCCGGCGCGAACCCGCGCCAGCGCCTCAGCATTGGTCGAACCGATCGTTTCGAAGGCGGTCAGTCGGATTCCGGCGGTTTGTGCTCGCGGACCGAGCGCAAACGCCATCGTCAGAACAGTGACTTCGCGGCAAGCGTCGCCGCGTTCACCAGCGGAGCCGGGTAGACGAAGAACAAGAGGTTGAACACGCCAGCGACCGCGAGCACCGCCCGCAATTCACCACCCATCGGCTCGACCGCGCCCTTCGGCTCGTCGAAATACATCACCTTGATGATCGACAGATAGTAGAACGCGCCCACCACGCTTGTGATCACGCCGATCACCGACAGCGCGAACAGGCCGGACTGGATCGCCGCGAGGAAGACGTAGAACTTGGCGAAGAATCCCGCCAGCGGCGGCACGCCGGCCAGCGAGAACAGCAGCATCGCGAACAGGAACGCCAGCACCGGGTTGGTGCGCGACAGGCCTGCGAAATCACTGATCTGCTCGACGTTGTGGCCACCCCGCTTCATCGCCAGGATCACCGAGAAGGTGCCGAGCGTCATCGCGACATAGATGGCGAGATACAAGATCACGCCCTGCGCGCCCTGCTGGGTGCCCGCAGCAAGGCCGACCAGCGCGAAACCCATATGGCCGATGGAAGAATAGGCCATCATGCGCTTGATGTTCTTCTGGCCGATCGCCGCGAACGAGCCGAGCGCCATCGAGGCGATCGAAACGAAGGTCACGATCTGTTGCCACTCATGCGTGACGCCAGGGAACGCGGTCAGCGCGACGCGGGTGAAGATCGCAAGCGCCGCCACCTTCGGCGCCGAGGCGAAGAATGCGGTCACCGGGGTCGGCGCGCCTTCATAGACGTCTGGCGTCCACATATGGAACGGCACCGCCGAGACCTTGAAGCACAGGCCCGCGAGCAGGAAGACGATGCCGAACAGGATGCCGAGGCTGCCGGTCTTGGCGGCCGCCGCAATGCCGGCGAACGACACCGTGCCGGTGAAGCCGTAGATCAGCGAGGCGCCATACAGCAGCATACCGGACGACAGCGAGCCGAGCACGAAATACTTCAGGCCCGACTCGGTCGACTTGAGGTTGTCGCGATGGCTGGAGGCGACGACGTAGAGCGCGAAGCTCATCAGTTCGAGGCCGAGATAAAGCATCACGAGGTCGCCGGCCGAGATCAACACCATCATGCCTGTGCTCGAGAGCAGCACCAGAATGGCGTATTCGAAAATCTTGACCTGATCGGCGAGATAACGGCGCGACAATATCAAGGTCGCCGCCGATCCGATCAACGACAGCACCTTCAGGAAACGCGCGAAGTCATCGACGATGAAGCTGCCGCCGAAGGTGGTGAGCTTGCCGGACGGCAACGTCAGCACCAGAACGCCGGTCACCACGAGCAGGACGGTGGAGAGCATGGTGATGGCGCGAACCGCGCCCGTGCCACGATAGGCGCCGACCAGCAGCAGCAGCATCGCGCCGGACGCCAGCACGATCTCCGGCAGCACCGGGAGCAGCGAATAGCTTGCAATGTCGAAATTCATGGCGTGCTGTCCTGCCCTGCTCTCAGTTTAAGGCCGCGGCCTTCACGGCCGTGATCGCCGCGCTGTAATTGTTGACGAGTTGCTGCACCGAGGCCGCCGACATATCCAGCACCGGCTTCGGATAGACGCCGAACAGGATCGTCAGCACCACAAACGGCGCCAAAATGAAGACCTCGCGCGCAGTCATATCCTTGATCGACGCCAGCGCCGGCTTCTCCAGAGCGCCGAACACGATCTTGCGGTAGAGCCAGAGCGCATAGGCCGCCGAGAGAATGACGCCGAGCGTGGCGAAGATCGCGGTCGAAACCGAAACCTTGAAGGTGCCGAGCAGCGTCAGGAATTCCCCGACGAACCCGGAGGTACCGGGCAGACCGACATTGGCCATGGTGAAGACCATGAACACCAGCGCGTAGAGCGGCATGCGGTTGACGAGGCCGCCATAAGCGGCGATCTCGCGGGTGTGCATGCGGTCGTAGATGATGCCGACGCACAGGAACAGCGCGCCGGAGACGATGCCGTGCGACACCATCTGGAACACGCCGCCGGCCACGCCCTGCGTGGTGCCGGCGAAGATGCCCATGGTGACGAAGCCCATATGCGCGACCGAGGAGTACGCGATCAGCTTCTTCATGTCCTCCTGCATCAAGGCGACCAGCGAGGTGTAAACGATCGCGATCGCCGAGAGCGTCCACACCAGTGGCGCGAAATCATGCGAGGCCAGCGGGAACATCGGCAGCGAGAAACGCAGGAAGCCGTAGCCGCCCATCTTCAAGAGAATCGCCGCCAGCACCACCGAGCCCGCGGTCGGCGCCTCGACGTGCGCATCCGGCAGCCAGGTGTGGACCGGCCACATCGGCATCTTCACCGCGAACGAGGCGAAGAACGCCAGCCACGCCCACGTTTGCAGGCCGCGCGGCACCGCCGTGGTCATCAGCGTCGGAATGTCGGTGGTGCCGGCATTCCAGTACAGCGCCATGATGGCGAGCAGCATCAGCACCGAGCCGAGCAGCGTGTAGAGGAAGAACTTGAAGGTGGCGTAGACACGGCGCGGACCGCCCCACACGCCGATGATCAGGAACATCGGAATGAGGCCGCCTTCGAAGAACAGATAGAACAGCACGAGATCGAGCGCCGAGAAGGTGCCGACCATCAGCGTTTCCAGAATGAGGAACGCCATCATGTATTCGCGCACGCGCAGCTTCACCGCGCGCCAGCTCGCCAGGATGCAGAACGGCATCAGCGCGGTGGTGAGGATCACGAACGGCAGCGAGATGCCATCGACGCCCATGTGATAGGTGATGGTGTTGGCGAGCCAGGGCGCCTTTTCGACGAACTGGAAGCCCGCCTGCGTCGGATCGAACCGCATCACCAGAACGAGCGAAACCGCGAAGGTGACGATGGTGGTCCACAGCGCGACCCAGCGCGCGGTGCGGTTTGCCGCCTCCTCGCCGCCGCGCGCCATGAGATAGACCAGCAGCGCGCCGGCGACCGGCAGGAAAGTGACGATGGAAAGCACAGGCCAGGTTGTCATTGCTGGCCCCCGACGCCGAACATGAACCAGGTGATGAGCCCCGCGACACCGATCATCATCGCGAAGGCATAGTGGTAGAGATAGCCGGTCTGCACGCGCATCAGCCTGCGCGTCACATCCAGCACCCGGGCGGACACGCCGTCCGGACCGAAGCCGTCGATCACGAGACCGTCGCCCTTCTTCCAGAGGAAACGTCCGAGCCATTTGGCGGGACGCACGAAGATCACGTCATACAGCTCGTCGAAGTACCATTTGTTGAGCAGGAACCTGTAGAGCAGCGGATGGTGGCTGGCGAGTTCGACCGGCAGATATGGCCGGCGGATGTAGAACAGCCACGCCACGGCAAAGCCCCCCGCCATCATCACCGTCGGCGAGAACGCGATCCAGGCCGGAATGTGATGCATCTCTTCCAGAATGTTCGGCTTCAGCTTCAGCGATTCGCGGAAGAACTCGTCGACGCCGTGGCCGACGAACAGCTCCTTGAACGGGAAGCCGGCGAGCAGCGAGCCCGCGGCCAGCACGTACAGCGGCACCATCATCACCCACGGGTTCTCACGCGCGGCCTCGTAATGATGATGGTCGTGCGGCTCGCCGTGGAAGGTCTTGAAAATCAGACGCCAGGAATAGAACGAGGTCAGGCCGGCCGCGACCACGGTCGCGAGGAAGGCATAGAGCGCGAACGGGTTATGCGACACGAACGCAGACTCGATGATCGCATCCTTGGAGAAGTAGCCGGCGGTGAGCGGGAATCCGGTCAGCGCCAGCGTGCCGATCACCATGGTGGCGTAGGTGTAGGGAATGCGATCCTTCAGGCCGCCCATGTTGCGGATGTCCTGCTCGTGATGCATCGCGGCGATCACCGAGCCGGACCCCAGGAACAGCAGCGCCTTGAAGAAGGCGTGCGTGAACAGATGGAACATGCCGACCGAATAGGCGCCCGCCCCCATCGCCACGAACATGTAGCCGAGCTGCGAACAGGTCGAATAAGCGACGATGCGCTTGATGTCGTTCTGCACTAGACCGATGGTCGCGGCGAACAGTGCCGTGGTGCCGCCGATCAGCATCACGAAGGCCTGCGCATTCGGCGCCAATTCGAACAGCGGCGACAGGCGCGCCACCATGAAGACGCCGGCGGTGACCATGGTCGCGGCATGGATCAGCGCCGACACCGGGGTCGGGCCTTCCATCGCGTCCGGCAGCCAGGTGTGCAGCAGGAACTGGGCCGACTTACCCATCGCACCCATGAACAGCATCAGGCAGGTAAAGGTCAGCGCGTCGACATCCCAGTGGAAGACATGGATGGTCTTGCCGACGAGACTTGGAGCCGAGGCGAAGATGGTCTCGAAATCGATCGAGCCAACCAGCGCGAAGATCGCGAAGATGCCGAGCAGAAAGCCGAAATCGCCGACACGGTTGACCACGAACGCCTTGATGGCGGCGGCATTGGCCGACGGCTTCTGAAACCAGAACCCGATCAGGAGATAGCTCGCGAGGCCGACGCCTTCCCAGCCGAAGAAGAGCTGCACCAGATTGTCGGCGGTCACCAGCATCAGCATGGCGAAGGTGAACAGCGACAGATACGCCATGAAGCGCGGACGGTTCGGATCCTCGTGCATGTAGCCGATCGAATACAAGTGCACGAGCGAGGACACCGAAGTGACGACGACCAGCATGACCGCGGTCAGCGTGTCGACGCGCAGCATCCAGGCAACCTTGAGATCGCCGGAATTGATCCACGGCAACAGGTCGATACGCGCGGCGTGATGCAGCAGGCCGACATCGACGAACGCAACCCACGACAGCGCCGCCGAAGTCAGCAGCAGCATGGTGGTGACGACTTCCGCGGCGCGCGAGCCGGCGGCCGGCGGCTCGACCGGGCCGTGATCGTCATGGCCATGATCATCATGCGCGGCATGGTCATGCGCCTCGTGCGCGTGCGCGGCATGGCCGTGACCATGGCCGTGGTCGGCATGCTCCATCTCGTCGCCGCTCGGGTTGCGCCCGTGCGCGCCCCAGATGGCGATCGCGCCGGCAATCAGGGCGCCGATCAGCGGCAGGAATACGATGGCCTGAATCATGTTGGTCTCAGCCCTTCATCAGGTTGATGTCTTCGACCGCGATCGAGCCGCGGTTGCGGAAGAACACCACCAGCACGGCAAGGCCGATCGCCGCTTCCGCCGCCGCCACGGTCAGCACCAGAAGCGCGTAAATCTGCCCCACGATGTCATTAAGAAAACTCGAGAACGCGACGAGATTGACGTTCGCCGACAACAGGATCAACTCGATCGACATCAGGATGATGATGACGTTCTTGCGGTTGATGAAGATGCCGAGAATCCCCAGCGTGAACAGGATCGCGCCGACCGCGAGGTAATGTCCGAGACCGATCGTCATTTCACCCACTCCCCGGCATCAGCGTCCTGAAGTCCCTGCCCCGACGCCACCTTGCGCATCGCCATCGCGGTCGCCTTGCCGCGCGCGTTCTGCGCGCTGACGTCCTGACGCTTGACGCTGGCCTTGTGGCGCAGCGTCAGCACGATCGCGCCGATCATCGCCACCAGCAGCACCAGACCCGCCATCTGGAAATAATGGATGTAGCGGGTGTAGAGCACGAGACCGATCGCCTCGGTATTGGTGATCGCACCCGGAATCGGCGCAGTGATCGACTTGCTGATGTTCGGGCTGATGACCCAGCCGCCCGCGACCAACAGCAGCTCGGCGAGGAAGATCGCGCCGACCAGAATCCCGACCGGCAGATATTCGATGAAACCCTGCCGCAGCTCGGCGAAGTCGACGTCGAGCATCATGATCACGAACAGGAACAGCACCGCCACCGCGCCGACATAGACGACCACCAGGATCATCGCGAGGAATTCGGCGCCGAGCAGCAGGAACAGCCCAGCCGCGTTGACGAAGGCGAGGATCATGAACAGCACGGAGTGCACCGGGTTACGCGCGGTGATGACCATCACCGCGGAAGCCACGCAGACGCCAGCGAAGAGATAGAAGAAGAGCGCGGGAAAAATCATGCGGCTGCTCTATCGGTAAGGCGCGTCGAGCGCGATGTTCTTGGCGATTTCGCGCTCCCAGCGGTCACCGTTGGCGAGCAGCCGTGCCTTGTCATAATAAAGCTCCTCGCGCGTCTCGGTCGCGAACTCGAAATTCGGTCCCTCGACGATGGCTTCGACCGGGCATGCCTCCTGGCACAGGCCGCAATAAATGCACTTCACCATGTCGATGTCGTAGCGCACGGTGCGGCGGGTGCCGTCGTTGCGGCGCGGACCGGCCTCGATGGTGATGGCCTGCGCCGGGCAGATCGCCTCGCACAGCTTGCAGGCGATGCAGCGCTCCTCGCCGTTCGGATAACGGCGCAGCGCATGCTCGCCGCGAAAGCGCGGGGAGATCGGCCCCTTCTCGAAGGGATAGTTCAGGGTCGGCTTCGGCCGGAAGAAGTAGCGCATCGTCAGCACGAAGGCTGCGGCGAACTCCTTGAGCAAAAGCGAATTGGCTGCGGATGCTATACCCATGACAACCTCACTTCACCGCAAACCCGGTGAATTGCAGGACACCCGCGACGATCACGACCATCGCCAGCGACAACGGCAGGAACACCTTCCAGCCGAGCCGCATGAGCTGGTCGTAGCGGTAACGGGGAACGATCGCCTTCGCCATCGCGATCATGAAGAAGAACGCGAAAGCCTTCAGCGTGAACCAGATGACGCCCGGCACCCAGGTGAACGGCGGCAGATCGACCGGCGGCAGCCAGCCGCCCATGAACAGGATCGCGCCCATCGCGCACATGGTGCAGATCGCGACATACTCGCCGAGCATGAACAGCAGATACGGCGTCGAGCCGTATTCCACCATGAAGCCGGCGACCAGTTCGGATTCGGCCTCGACGAGGTCGAACGGCGGACGGTTGGTCTCCGCCAGCGCCGAGACGTAGAAGATCACGAACATCGGCAGCAGCGGCAGCCAGTACCAGTTCAGGATGGTCAGCCACGGCAGGCCGATCATGGTGGCAAGGCCACGGGTGTGCTGCGCCTCAACGATCGCGGTGAGATTGAGCGAGCCGACGCAGAGAAGCACGGTGACGATGACGAAGCCGATCGAGACTTCATACGACACCATCTGCGCCGCCGAGCGGAGCGCGGCGAGGAACGGATATTTCGAGTTCGACGACCAGCCGGCCATGATGATGCCGTAGATCGACAGCGAGGAGATCGCGAAAATATAAAGGATGCCGACGTTGATGTCGGCGATCACCCAGTTGAGATTGACCGGGATCACCGCCCAGGCGGCGAGCGCCAGCACGCAGCTTACCAGCGGCGCCAGCAGGAACACGCCCTTGTTGGAGCCGGCCGGAATGATCGGCTCTTTCAGCACGAACTTCAGAAGGTCGGCGAAGGACTGGAACAGGCCCCAGGGACCGACGACGTTCGGGCCGCGCCGGATCTGCACCGCCGCCCAGATCTTGCGGTCGGCGAGCAGGATGTAGGCGATCGCCACCAGCAGCACGACGAGCAGCAGCACGCTCTGCGCCAGCATCACGATCAGTGGCCAGATGATGTCGGTCCAGGCCGAGCTTGCGAAGAATTCGGACATCGTGTGCTTACTCCGCCGCGTTCAGCATCTGGCCGGCAGCCAAACGCGAGCATTCGGCCATCACCGCGGAGGCCCGCGCGATGGGGTTGGTCAGATAGAAGTCGGCGACCGGGCTCTTGAGCGCGCTCTTGTCGAGCGCACCGCCGCGCGAGGCGAGCGTCTTGAGGCCCGCCGCGTCGCCGGCCTCGATCTGGTCGATGCGCATCAGATGCGGCACGACCCGGAACATCGCCTGGCGCAGTTGCACCAGCGAGTCATACGGCAGCTTCTTGCCCAGCACCTCGGACAGCGCACGGATGATCGCCCAGTCCTCACGCGCCTCGCCCGGCGGGAAGGACGCGCGGTTCGCCATCTGCACCCGGCCCTCAAGGTTGACGTAGATGCCGGTCTTCTCGGTGTAGGCCGCGCCCGGCAGGATCACGTCGGCGCGATGCGCGCCGCGATCGCCATGGGTGCCGATGTAGACCACGAACGCGCCATCCGGCACGTTCACCTCGTCCGCACCCAGCAGAAACACCGCGTCGAGCGCGCCCGGCGCCAGCATCTGCGCCGCCGTTAGCGACCCCTCGCCCGGCGCGAAACCGATATCGAGCGCGCCGACCTGCGAGGCCGAGTTGTGCAGAACCGCAAAGCCGTTCCAGCCGTCCTTCACCGCGCCGAGGTCGCCAGCGAGCTTGGCGGCGAGCGCCAGCACCGCCGCGCCGTCCTTGCGGGCGACGACCCCTGCCCCGACCAGCACGATCGGGTTCTTGGCGTTCTTCAGCGTCTCGGCAAAGGAGTGCTTGCCGCCCGCCAGTTCCGACAACGTGTCGGGGCCGGCGCCGAGATGCTCGTAGTCATAGGTCAGCTCGGCCTTCTCGCCGATGACGCCGACCTTGAGTTGGCCGGTGCGCCAGCGCTTGCGGATGCGCGCATTGAGGATCGCCGCCTCGCGGCGCGGATTGGCGCCGACGATCAGCAGCGCGTCGGCCTGCTCGATGCCCGCGATGGTCGGATTGAAAATGTAGGACGCGCGGCCCGCCGCGATGTCGAAGGCATCGCCATGCTGAGTGGCGACATTGGCCGCGCCGAACTGCGCCAGAAGCTGCTTGAGCGCGAACATGTCCTCGACGGCGGCAAGATCGCCGGCGATCGCGCCGATCCGCTTGCCGTCCACGCGGCCGAGCTTCGCCGCGATGGCGGCGAACGCCTCGTTCCATGACGCCGCGCGCAGCTTGCCGTTCTCGCGCACATAAGGTCGGTCGAGGCGCTGGGTGCGCAGGCCGTCGACGATGTGGCGGGTCTTGTCGGAAATCCACTCCTCGTTCACCGCCTCGTTGACGCGCGGCAGAATGCGCATCACCTCGCGGCCGCGGGTGTCGACGCGGATCGCCGAGCCGACCGCATCCATCACGTCGATGGACTGGGTCTTGCCAAGCTCCCACGGACGCGCGGCGAACGCATAAGGCTTCGAGGTCAGCGCGCCGACCGGGCAGATATCGACAAGGTTGCCCTGCAGCTCGGAGGTCAACGCGCTTTCGAGATAGGTGGTGATCTCGACATCTTCGCCACGGCCGATCAAACCCATCTCCGGCACGCCGCACACTTCGGTGGAGAAGCGGACGCAGCGCGTGCACTGGATGCAGCGGGTCATCACGGTCTTGATGAGAACGCCCATATACTTGTCTTCGACCGCGCGCTTGTTCTCGGCGAAGCGGCTGGTGTCGACGCCGTAGCCCATCGCCTGGTCCTGCAGGTCGCACTCGCCACCCTGATCGCAGATCGGGCAATCGAGCGGATGGTTGATGAGCAGGAATTCCATCACGCCTTCGCGCGCCTTCTTCACCATCGGCGATTTGGTTTTCACCGAGGGCAATTCGCCGTTCGGGCCCGGACGGCAGTCGCGCACGCCCCAGGCGCAGCTTGCGACCGGCTTCGGCGAGCCCGCGACCTCGACGAGACACATGCGGCAGTTGCCGGCGATGGAAAGACGCTCGTGGTAGCAGAAGCGCGGAATTTCAGCGCCCGCCGCCTCGCACGCCTGCAACAGCGTGTATTCGGCCGGAACGTCGATCTCTTTGCCGTCGATCAGAATTTTAGTCATGGCGCATATCTTTGCTTTTCGAGCCGGGCTCGCCATAGCAAGCATTTTCATATGCCGGATGCTGCTTAACGACTGCCCGCCAAAGATCGAACATGTCGCCTCCGGAAATTGTACCGATGCCGCGTCTAAGGAGCTTCCAGTCTTCCGCAGGCATCAGCGATTCAGTTTCGACAAGCAATTCATCAAACGCCCGGTCACATTGCTGCAGACACCGAATAACTGCATCCGCAGCACGCGGGTTTGGCATGGGAATGTCGCTCATCCGAAATTCCATCTGCATTACTCCGCCGCGATCATGTGGGCGGGATCGAGAATGCCCTGATCGTCAAGAGTCGCCTTGCGGGTGAAATCGTCGATGCGCCGTTCGATCTCCGGACGGAAGGCGCGGATCAGGCCCTGCACCGGCCATGCCGCCGCGTCGCCCAGCGCGCAGATGGTGTGGCCTTCGACCTGCTTGGTGACTTCGAGCAGCATGTCGATTTCACGCTTGTGGGCGCGGCCCGCGACCATGCGGGTGAGCACGCGCCACATCCAGCCGGTGCCCTCGCGGCACGGCGTGCACTGGCCGCAGCTCTCATGCTTGAAGAAGTAGGAAATGCGCGCGATCGCCGCGATGACGTCAGTGGACTTGTCCATCACGATGACGCCGGCGGTGCCGAAGCTCGACTTCACGGCGCGGGTGCCGTCGAAGTCCATGATCAGGTCCTGGCAATCCGCCGCCGGGATCAGCGGGCACGACGCGCCGCCGGGAATGATGGCGAGCAGATTGTCCCAGCCGCCGCGAATGCCGCCGCCGTGTTTTTCCATCAGTTCGCGGAACGGAATGCTCATCGCCTCTTCGACGACGCACGGCGTGTTGACGTGCCCGGAGATGCCATAAAGCTTGGTGCCCACGTTGTTCGCGCGGCCGATCGAGGAGAACCACGCCGCGCCGCGCCGCATGATGTCCGGCGCCACCGCGATCGACTCGACATTGTTCACCGTGGTCGGACAGCCATAGAGGCCGACGTTGGCCGGGAACGGCGGCTTGAGGCGCGGCTGGCCCTTCTTGCCTTCGAGGCTTTCGAGCAGCGCGGTTTCCTCGCCGCAGATATAGGCGCCGGCGCCGTGCGACACATAAAGGTCGAACGGATAGCCGTGGATGTTGTCCTTGCCGATCAGCTTGGCCTCATAGGCCTGATCGATCGCGGCCTGCAGATGCTCGCGCTCGCGGATGAACTCGCCGCGCACATAGATGTAGCCGACATGGGCGCCCATGGCGCAGCCGGCGATCAGACAGCCCTCGACCAGAAGATGCGGATCGTGCCGCATGATCTCGCGATCCTTGCAGGTGCCGGGCTCGGACTCGTCGGCGTTGACCACGAGGTAGCTGGGCCGTCCGTCCGCATTGTCCTTGGGCATGAACGACCACTTCATGCCGGTGGGGAATCCCGCGCCGCCGCGCCCGCGCAGGCCGGACGCCTTCATCTCGGTCACCAGCCAGTCGCGGCCCTTGTCCAGAATGGCCTTGGTGCCATCCCATGCGCCGCGACGGCGCGCGCCCTCAAGGCCCCAGTCGTCCTGGCCGTAGAGATTGCGGAAGATGCGGTCCTTGTCGTCAAGCATGTGTCGCTTCCTGACCCGTCAGCGCCTGGTTTGCTGGTAGGCGAGCGCGGCAGCCATCGCGCCAAACGCGACTGCCCAGCTCAAACTCGATTCGATGCCCGTGCCGAGCACATAGAAATTCAGCACGAAGATGAAAACCGCCGCGCACAGCGTGTGGAACAAGATGTGGCGCAGCTTTGTCGCGTCCATCATTTGCCCTTCCGCGTTGCATCATCCGCCGGCGGCTTCGGCGCGGGCCGCTCCTGAACGTTCGCGACTTCGCTGGCCTTCTTCGGCTCCGCATCGGACAGCACCGGCTCCTTCGGCGTGCCACCCTGATTTTTCGCCGGCTTGCCGCCGCCATTGATCAGCGTGGCCTGTCCCGTGATCGGCGCGGCGAACTGGCGGCCGTTCTGCGGACCGGGCTTGGGCGGATTGCCCGAGGCGAAACCATCGAGCACCTTTTCGAAGCTCTCCGGCGTCAGGTCCTCGTAGGTGTCCTTCCAGATCATCGCCATCGGCGCATTCACGCAGGCGCCGAGACACTCCACCTCTTCCCAGCTGAAATCGCCATCGGCCGAAACATGCAGCGGGTCGTGATGAATGCGGTGCTTGCAGACGTCGATGATCTCCTGCGCGCCACGCAGGCGGCACGGCGTCGTGCCGCACACCTGCACATGCGCCTTCTTGCCGACCGGCGCGAGCTGGAACATCGTGTAGAAGGTCGCGATCTCGAGCACGCGGATATAGGCCATGCCGAGCAGATCGGCGACCGCGCGGATCGCCGCCTCCGACACCCAGCCGTCATGCTGCTCCTGCACGCGCCACAGGATCGGGATCACCGCCGACTGCTGCCGGCCGGCCGGGAACTTCGCGATCTGCGCCTTCGCCCACGCCAGATTCTCTTCGCTGAAGGCGAAGCTTGCGGGCTGCTGCTCTTTCGGGGCCAAGCGACGAACGGCCATCGGTTACACTTTCAATCTTTCATCGCGCCACGGCTAGCGAGCCACGGCGCTGCGAGTTTGAGCTGAGTTCATACCGTAAAGACGTTGCAGCCAGAACGCGCTCGCCGTCGCGAACACGTTGTAGCCGACATGGGAAGCCACCTTGATGCGATCGAGCACCTTCAGATCAGTGAGCCGCTCGAAGCGGCCGGTCACCGGATCGTGCACCACGACCTCCATCTGGGTGTGATCGAGAATGTAGCGCGTGACGGTGTGATTGCGGTCGTTACCGTGTTCTTCGCAGATCACCATGGTCTCGGCCTGCAACAGCCGCGAGCCGCCCTTGATCGCCTCGATCTCGACGCCTTCGACATCGAGCTTGACGAGATACTTGCCCTCGGCCGGGATGCGGCCGTCCTCGATCAGACTGTCGAGCGAAATGACGGAGACTTCCTCGCCGCCGGCCGCCACACCGCCGGCGATGCTGAACGCCTCGTGCTTGGTACCGGAGAGCCGGGCAACGCCGCGCTGCGCGCCGATCGCGGCATGAATGGGATAGAACCTGTTGCCGTTGATTTTGGCGTTGTGCGCCAGACGGGCGAAATTCTTCGCCGACGGCTCGATCGCGATCGCCTTGTGCGAGCCGAACCGCGGGCTCGACACCAGCACGGACCAGTAGCCGTAATTCGCGCCGCAATCGAGCAGCGTGTAATCGACGTCTTTCGAGTCGAGCAGCAGCAGTTCGAGCTCATACTCGTATTTGAAGGTCCGGTTGAGCAACTTGCTCCAGTAGCCGTCGCCATACGGGAACGAGAAGATCGCACCCGGATTGAGCATGATGTCGATATCGCGCTCGGGCAGCAGCGTCTTGAGCGTGTTCGCGCAGGCGTTGTAGCCGCGATGCGAAATCAGCGCGCCCACCTTCGATCCCGCCAGCAGGGCAAGGCCGATGCTGCGCTCCCATGGGGAAGCGCCCGACATCACACCCGTGTTGCGGTCGAACTGGATGGGCGCCTCGCTCACCTGTCCACCTCGCCGAACACGATATCGAGGGAGCCCAGGATCGCGGAGACGTCGGCCAACAGATGGCCGCGGCAGATGAAGTCCATCGCCTGCAGATGCGCGAAGCCCGGCGCGCGGATCTTGCACTTGTACGGCTTGTTGGTGCCATCGGAGACCAGATAGACGCCGAACTCGCCCTTCGGCGCCTCGACGGCGGCATAGACCTCGCCGGCCGGAACGCGAAAACCTTCGGTGTAAAGCTTGAAGTGATGGATCAGCGATTCCATCGAACGCTTCATCTCGCCACGGCGCGGCGGAGAGATCTTGTTGTCGGCGATCACCACCGGGCCCTGCCCTTCGGGCTCCCGCAGCTTCTTGATGCACTGCCTCATGATGCGCACCGACTGGCGCATCTCTTCCATGCGGATGCAGTAGCGATCGTAGCAGTCGCCGTTCTTGCCGATCGGAATGTCGAAATCCATCTCGGCGTAGCACTCGTAAGGCTGCGCCTTGCGCAGATCCCACGCGGCGCCGGAGCCACGCACCATCACGCCGGAGAAGCCCCACTCCCATGCCTGATCCAGCGTCACCACGCCGATATCGACGTTGCGCTGCTTGAAGATGCGGTTGTCGGTGAGCAGAACTTCCAGATCGTCCACGGTCTGCAGGAACGGATCGCACCAGGCCTCGATGTCGTCGATCAGCTTGGGCGGCAGATCCTGATGCACGCCGCCGACGCGGAAGAACGCGGCATGCATGCGCGAGCCCGAAGCCCGCTCATAGAACACCATCAGCTTCTCGCGCTCCTCGAATCCCCACAGCGGCGGGGTCAGGGCGCCGACGTCCATCGCCTGTGTGGTGACGTTGAGAAGATGCGACAGGATGCGGCCGATCTCGCAATACAGCACGCGGATCAATTGCCCGCGGCGCGGCACCTCGATGCCGAGCAGCTTCTCGGCCGCGAGGCAGAACGCATGCTCCTGATTCATCGGCGCGACGTAATCGAGCCGGTCGAAATACGGAATCGCCTGCAGATAGGTCTTCTGCTCGATCAGCTTCTCGGTGCCGCGGTGAAGCAGACCGATGTGCGGATCGACGCGCTCGACGACTTCGCCGTCGAGCTCCAGCACCAGACGCAGCACGCCGTGCGCCGCCGGATGCTGCGGTCCGAAATTGATGGTGAAATTGCGCATTCCCGGGGTTTCGGTTGCGGTCACGCGGCTACCCCTGCTTTCGCCGCCTTGTGGGCGACCCGTGCATTGAACTTGTCCCATGACACGACATGACGTTCGTGATCGCCCTCGCCGATCACGTCGACCCCGTCATGTGCCTTGACATGAAAACTCAACCGCTTGCCGTCGATGCCAGTGCACTCCGCTTCCACGGAAACTGTGAAGCCCGGCGGCGTCGCGGCGCAATGACTGACATCAATATGCGTGCCGAGACTGCCCTCGCCCGCATCGAGATGCGGCCGCATCATGTCGATGCAGGCCCACTCCATCAGTCCGACCAGATAGCCGGTCGCGAACACACGCGGCATGGTCTGGAAGTCGGCCGCTTCCGGATAAAGATGCGGCACCGTCTTGTCGTCCGACACCTTATAAGCGAAGCGATGCTTCAATCCGGTTTTGAACGAGGATTTCATGACGGCTTGGCTCCGTCGGTGGTCTTCTTCTCGTCGCCGGGCAGCGCGTAATCGGCGCCTTCCCACGGCGAGAGGAAGTCGAATTTGCGGAATTCCTGATTGAGCCGGACGGCGTCGTAGACGACGCGCTTTTCCTGATCGTCGTAACGGACCTCGACGAAACCGGTGGTCGGAAAATCCTTGCGCAGCGGATGACCGTCGAAGCCGTAATCGGTCAGCAGCCGGCGCATGTCCGGATGGCCGGTGAAGATCACGCCATAAAGATCGTAGGTCTCGCGCTCGAACCAGTCGGCGCCCGGAAACACCTCGATGATCGAGGGCACCTGGGTGTCCTCCGAGGCCTCGCCGCTCAGCCGCAGCCGCGCGTTCAGCACCGGAGACAGGAAGTGATAGACGACGTTGAAGCGCCGCTCGCGGCCCGGATAGTCCACCGCGGTCACATCGACGATGTTGACGAAGCGGCAGCGCGGATCGGTCTTCAGGAAGCGGGCCACCTCGACGATCCGCGCCAGATCGACTGAAACGGTCAACTGGTCGAAAGCGACCGTATGGCCCAGCGCCGCTCCCGGCAGCGCGGCGACAATCATTTGACCAAGAGCATCGAGCCTGGCGTCGTCCATGGGTATCAGCCTTAACGTTCAATCGTGCCGGTGCGGCGGATCTTCTTCTGCAGCAGCAACACCCCGTAGAGCAGCGCTTCCGCGGTGGGCGGGCATCCTGGCACATAGATATCGACCGGCACGATACGGTCGCAGCCGCGCACCACGGAATATGAATAATGATAGTAGCCGCCGCCATTGGCGCACGACCCCATCGAGATCACATAGCGCGGCTCCGGCATCTGGTCGTAGACCTTGCGCAAAGCCGGCGCCATTTTGTTGGTGAGCGTGCCGGCGACGATCATCACGTCGGACTGGCGCGGCGAGGCGCGCGGCGCGAAGCCGAATCGCTCGACGTCATAGCGCGGCATCGACACCTGCATCATCTCGACAGCGCAGCAGGCCAGGCCGAAGGTCATCCACATCAACGAGCCGGTGCGCGCCCAGGTAATGAGGTCGTCGGCGGCGGCGACGAAGAAGCCCTTGTCGGACAACTCGTGATTGATCTCGACAAAATAGCGGTCATCCGCGCCGACCGGCTGGCCGGTGCGCGGATCGAGCACGCCGGTTGCGGCCGGAGCGATGACGGGCTTGGCGGATGCGGTCATGGGCGTCGGGCTCAATCCCATTCGAGGGCCCCTTTCTTCCACTCATAGGCGAAGCCGATCGTCAGGACGCCGAGGAACACCATCATCGACCAGAACCCGGCAAGCCCGAGCTTGCCGAAGGCGACCGCCCACGGAAACAGGAAGGCTACTTCCAGATCGAAGATGATGAAAAGAATGGCGACCAGATAAAACCGGACGTCGAACTTCATGCGGGCATCGTCGAAAGCGTTGAAGCCGCATTCATAGGCCGAGAGCTTTTCCGGATCGGGCTGCTGATAGGCCACCAGGAACGGCGCAACCAGAAGTGCAAGGCCAATGACTGACGCAACGCCGATAAAGACCACAAGCGGCAGATAGTCCTGTAGGATTCCATTCATCGGCGACCCCGTCCTGGCACGCTTTATCCGCAGACTCGCGGACTTTTGGAATAATTCTGACGGGGGAATAGCGCAGCGCACACACAAGGGCAAGCCAAGGGATCAAGACCCACACATTATGCCGGTCCTCCGGCTTGCTCCGATTTATCGCGGCACTTCGGCCACGCCGTCAGCGAGCAAATCTCCGGCCGAGATGGCAAGACGGCAAGCAGGGGCACCCTGTCCCATGCATCAACCGCATATCGCCATCAGGCCGTTGATATTCGTTAAATGAAACTAAACAAGCTCAGCCCAGCGCCTGCGCCACCGCTTTACCGCAGGTCACGGTATTGGCCGTCCCGCCCAGGTCGCGCGTGCGCAGCTTTTCCTCGGACAGGACGCGTTCGATCGCCGAAACAACGGCCTTGGCGGCTTCAGGTTCACCCAGATGATCCAGCATCATCGCAGCCGACCATATTTGCCCGACCGGATTGGCGATTCCCTGCCCCGCAATATCCGGCGCGGAACCATGCACCGGCTCGAACAAAGACGGGAATTTCCGTTCCGGATTGAGGCTGCCGGACGGCGCGATGCCGATGGTGCCGGTGCAGGCGGGTCCAAGGTCGGACAGGATATCGCCGAACAGATTGGAGCCGACCACCACGTCGAAGCGATCGGGGTTGAGCACGAAGTGAGCGACCAGAATATCGATGTGATACTTGTCCCAGCGCACGCCCGGATAGGCTTTTGCCATCGCCTCCACGCGCTCGTCCCAATACGGCATGGTGATCGAGATACCGTTCGACTTCGTCGCTGATGTCAGATGCTTTTTCGGCCGGCTTTGCGCGAGATCAAACGCGAATTTCAGAATGCGGTCGACGCCGGTGCGCGACATCAGGGTCTGCTGCATCACAATCTCGCGGTCGGTGTCGGGGAACATGCGTCCGCCGATCGAGGAATATTCGCCCTCGGTGTTTTCGCGCACCACGTAGAAATCGATATCCCCCGGCTTGCGGCCGGCCAGCGGCGACTGCACGCCGGGCATCAGGCGTACCGGGCGCAGATTGACGTATTGGTCGAACTCTCGGCGGAACTGGATCAGCGAGCCCCATAGCGAGACGTGATCGGGCAGCACGTTCGGCATGCCCACCGCGCCGAAGAAGATCGCGTCATGGCTGCCGACCTGGGTCTTCCAGTCTTCCGGCATCATCCGGCCGTGCTTGAGATGGTAATCGCAGGAGGCGAAGTCGAAATCGTCGAGCTGCAACTCGAACTTGAACTTCTTCGCCGCGGCCTCCAGCACCCGCACGCCTTCCGGCACCACTTCCTTGCCGATCCCGTCGCCCGGAATGACCGCGAGCCGATATTTGCGATTGCTGCCGGAGGACGCTGGGGACATGCGCTGAGTTCCTTGTCGCGAGGGGCTGGACCGATGGCGGACGCCTGTGGGACGCCGCAACGGCGCATCAAAGCCAGATTTTGGGCAAAACGTCACGCCCCGCGGCCAACTCAGTCGCGATCTGGGCAAATGGCGGCACACGCAGGGAAACTGAAAGGGACCAAAAGTGTCACAGTTCCGGACCCTGTGATATTTTTGAAAAGAGGAAAACCGCTAAGCCATTGAAATAATGGCGCGAGAGACGGGGCTCGAACCCGCGACCTCCGGCGTGACAGGCCGGCACTCTAACCAACTGAGCTACTCCCGCGCGGATGCGGTGATCCGCGAGTTGGTGGGACATAGAGGGGGACGGCAGCCAAGTCAAGGTGATTGCAAATCCTGCTGCGAGACGGGGCTTTTTCCACCGGCGATGCAAATAATCGCCGTTTTACCGGCAAAACATTCAGGGGTCGCCGCTCGCGAATCAACTAAGCCCTGTCATATCGTCCGTTCTGCAGCAGCCAGCACCACCGAGGAGGTCTCCATGGCGAAGAAAGCAGCAGCTACTCCGGCCACGATTACACTCAAGCACCTTGCCGCGGCACTCGCCGAGGAACACGACCTGTCGAAGAAGGCGGCCGAAGCCATTCTCGGCGACCTGGTTACCAAGATCACCAAGCACCTGAAAAAGGGCGAGCGCATCCGCATCGTCGGCCTCGGCATCCTCCAGGTCCGCAAGCGCGCCGCCCGTATGGGCCGCAACCCCGCCACCGGCGAGGAAATCCAGATCAAGGCCAGCAAGAAGGTCGCCTTCCGCGCCGCCAAGGAGCTCAAGGAAGCGATCTGAGTCGCTCCGCCGGCCTTCGCACCTCTTCGGGGAACGCCATCCCGGCACGCCGCAAAGGCCGCCGGGATGGCGTTTTGTTTTGGCCGGGATTTTTGTAATCACGGCGACAGCAGCATCACACGTGGAGCAACATCGTGGATCCGCATTCCATCACACCGTCGCCGAACGGTTCCTGCGCTACGTGACGATCGACACCCAGTCCGACCCCGCCTCGCCCACCTGTCCCTCCACGGAGAAACAGAAAGACCTCGGCCGACTGCTCGCCGAGGAATTGCGCGGGCTCGGCGTCACCGACGCCCATCTCGACGAACACGGCTACGTCTACGGCACGATTCCGGCAACCAGCGCGAAGAAGGTGCCCGTGATCTGCATCTGCTCGCACATGGACACCTCGCCCGATTGCAGCGGCAAGGATGTAAAACCGCAGATCGTGCGCAACTATCAGGGCGGCGACATCGTGCTGTCGGCCGATCCCTCGCAGGTGATCCGCGCCGGCGAGCACCCCGCCCTCGCCGGCCAGATCGGCAACGACATCATCACGACCGACGGCACGACGCTGCTCGGTGCCGACAACAAGGCCGGCATTGCCGAGATCATGGATGCGGCGAAAATCCTGCTCGACAATCCGCAGATCGCACACGGCGTCATCAAGATCCTGTTCACGCCGGACGAGGAAATCGGGCGCGGGGTCGACAAGGTCAATCTCGCCAAGCTCGGCGCGGACTTCGCCTACACCATCGATGGCGAGAGCGCCGGTCATCTGGAGGACGAAACCTTCTCGGCGGACGGCGTCACGCTGCATATCGAGGGCGTCAGCGCCCATCCCGGCTTCGCCAAGGGCCGGATGGAACACGCCATCAAGATCGCCTCGCGGATCATCGAGCGGCTGCCGCAGGACACCTGCTCGCCGGAAACCACCGAAGGCCGCGAAGGCTTCCTGCATCCGACCGACATCGAAGGCGCGCTCGAATCCGCCACCGTACAGTTCATCGTGCGCGATTTCAGCGAGGCAGGTCTGGTGGAGAAGGAAAACCTGCTGGAGCGGATCGTCGACGAGGTGATGCAGGACTTCCCGCGCTCGACCTGGCGCATGGAGATCAGGCCGCAGTACCGCAACATGAAGGAAATCCTCGACCGGCACCCGCAGGTCGTCGCCCATGCGCTGGAGGCGATCCGTCGCGCCGGCCTGAACCCGGTCCGCAGCAGCATCCGCGGCGGCACCGATGGCTCGCGGCTGTCGTTCATGGGCCTGCCCTGCCCGAACATCTTCGCCGGCGAGCACGCCTTCCACTCGCGGCTGGAATGGGTCAGCATCCAGGACATGGAAGCGGCGGTGCGCACCATCGTGCACCTCGCCGCGGTCTGGGAAGAGCAGAGCTGACACACAAGCGGGCGATCAGGCCCGCTCCTCAAGGTCCTGCGGCGAAACGAACTACGCCGCAGCGATTGCCACGTCGCTGACGCTCAGGCGTTGCCGCGCTTCGCCGTCAATCCTGGGAGCTCCCCTTGCTGGCGAAGGCGGTGAAACGCTGCCGCGTTCAGAACGGGCCAAGCTTGTAGGACGCCTGCAGGAAGGTGCCGTAGCGCTCCTCGCGGATCGGCAGCGCCTGATCGGGCGTCGGGCTACCGAAGCCCGCCGTCACCACGTCGGTGGCCCACATCGCCCAGTAGCGGCCGCCGACACCGACGCTGAATCGCGGCGTGATGTCGTAAGTCAGGATCGCCTCGAGCTGCACGCCCCGCCCCGTTCCCCATGCCGGAGAGCGCGGCGACGGCATCTCGGTGCGCTGATGATGGATGTCGAGCGCGGACACGCGCGCATAAGGCAGATAGGCGGCATCGATGCCAAGCTTCAGGCCGGGCGCGACCACCAGCGTGCCGTTCACGCCGAGGCGCAGCGAGTGCCAGTCCTCACGCTGCGAAATTGCAATCTTGGTGGTCGGATCCGGAATCCCGCAAATCGAGCGCGGATCGGGAAGACCAATCTGCACGCAGCCGAACGAGTCCTTCTGGTCGCGGTAGAAATTGTAGCCCGTGAACACGCCGATCTTGTTGCCGCCATCGCTGAACAGATCGACGCCGGCATCCAGCGTCGCATAGGCGATCATGCCGGTGACCTTGCCGTGATACGTGTTCGAATAGGACATCGGACTGTCCGGATCGGTCGGAAACCAGTCCTCGTCGTTCATGTGACCGGACGTCAGACCGCCGCCGCCGGCGAACCCTTTCAGGAACAGCGCGTGCGGCCCGTCCAGCCGCCAGAACACCTCGCCGGAATGACCGGCGGTCTCGTAAGTGAGGCGCGACACCAGATGGTTCTGCTGCGCCATATTCAACGTGAGCGCGAGATCGTTCTGATAGCGGCCGTGGCTATACCAGTAACGCACGCCGGCATCGAACTGCCATCCCGGCCACGGCTTTTCCATTCTCGCCGGCAGGCTCCAGCCTTCGCCTGACGCGGCACTCGCCCGCCCCAGATGATAGTTGAGACCGAGCTTGATGAGATGAGCCTGCTGATGCACCCGGGTCGGCGCCCCCGCGGTGTTCACCAGGGTGGCGGAATCGAACGGCGTCGTCAGCAAGCCTCCGCCCGGCGCGACGATGCCGTGACGGCCGAAATCGGCATAGGCGTATTCCGCCTTGATCGACCATGCCCCCGCCAGCGCGTGCTCGATGCCGCCACCAATCGTCCATCCCCACCGGGTCCCACTGCTCTCGTTCGACGGCTGATTGAGATAATCCGGCGCATTGGTGGTGATCGATTGGTCGCTGGCCATGAAAGCCGCGCCGCCCTTGAGATAAGCGAGCGAACGCCCGTGTGGCCCGAAGGCATGGCCGACACGTCCGGTGATGCTGCCCATGGCCTGTTGACGCGCACGGCAATTCGCGGAGACGAAATAACCGGAATAGGCCAGACAGGTGTTGGTGCCGTCGGCATCGACAGCCGACGCCTCGACTTCGACGCCGAGCACCCAGGGCGATCCCGCGGCCTGCCAGTTGTAGCCGCCCTGCAAGCCGGCAAATGCGTTGGGCAAGCGGACGGTGCCGCCATAGATCGACGCACCGTAGGGATTGTCGACCTTCGAGCTACCGAACCCTGCCCCGACATGCGCGCCGAGATAGAACCCGCTCCAGTTCCAGGCGGCCGGGCGCTCACCGGACTGAGATACGCGCGACGTCTGTGCATGCGCGCAGACACTCGCGAGCGTCGAGAGTGCGAAACCAGCCACTGCCGTTCTGAAGATCATGCCCTGCTCCCCGGAAGAATCATTCAGTACAGAGCTTGGGCAAAAGGATGCGAGGTCACCAGCCGCTCGCGTGCGACCCTATGACACGACCGGAATTCGCCGGTTGAACACGGAAGGGGAAGATTGGTGGGCGGCGAGAGATTCGAACTCCCGACCCTCTCGGTGTAAACGAGATGCTCTAACCAGCTGAGCTAGCCGCCCTTCGTCCGCATCTGCGGGAACGAGACAGGCATCTTGTAGCTGCACGCAGCCCTCGGGGGCAAGCCCGCCCGCTCCGTTTCAAAATTCACCGCTCCCAAACAGAAACGGCGCCCTTTCAGGCGCCGTTTCGTATTCTGATCAGACCGTCCGCTCAATGCGCGGTCAGGCCGGAACCTTCGTCGGTGCTATCCGGCGGCGGCAGCGCCGAACTATCCTCTTCCCAGACGATCGGCACCGGCTTGCGCACCAGCGCCTTGTCCAGCACCTCGCCCATCCGCGAGACCGGGATGATTTCCAGCCCGCCCTTGATGGCGTCGGAAATCTCGGTGAGGTCCTTGGCGTTGTCTTCCGGAATGAAGACCGTCTTGATGCCGCCACGCGCGGCCGCAAGCAGCTTCTCCTTCAGACCGCCGATCGGCAGCACCCGCCCGCGCAGCGTGATCTCGCCGGTCATGGCGACATCGTGCCGGATCGGAATGCCGGTCAGCACCGAGACGATGGTGGTGGCCATCGCCACGCCTGCGGACGGACCGTCCTTCGGCGTCGCGCCCTCCGGCACGTGGACGTGGATGTCCCGCTTCTCGAACAGCGGCGGCTCGATGCCGTAGTTGATCGCGCGCGAGCGGACATAGGATGCCGCTGCCGAGATCGACTCCTTCATCACGTCGCGCAGATTGCCGGTCACCGTCATGCGGCCCTTGCCGGGCATCATGACGCTTTCGATGGTGAGCAGCTCGCCGCCGACATCGGTCCACGCCAGACCGGTCACGACGCCAACCTGGTCGTCACTCTCGATCTCGCCGTAGCGATATTTCGGCACGCCGAGATATTCCTCGATCACCGAAGCGGTCACCTTCACCGACTTCTTCTTCGAGATCATCAGGTCCTTGACCGCCTTGCGGGCGAGCGTCGACAGCTCACGCTCGAGGTTACGGACACCGGCCTCGCGCGTATAGCGTCGGATCACCAGCAGCAGCGCCTCGTCGTCGATCGAGAACTCCTTGGAGTTCAGACCGTGCTTGCTCACCGCGGTCGGGATGAGATGCTTGCGGGCAATCTCGACCTTCTCGTTTTCGGTGTAGCCGGCGATGCGGATGATCTCCATGCGGTCCATCAGCGGGCCGGGAATATTCAGCGTATTCGCGGTCGTGATGAACATCACGTTCGACAGATCGTAATCGACCTCGAGATAGTGGTCGTTGAACGTCGAGTTCTGCTCCGGGTCCAGCACTTCGAGCAGCGCCGAAGACGGATCGCCGCGGAAGTCGGCGCCCATCTTGTCGATCTCGTCGAGCAGGAACAGCGGGTTCGAGGTCTTCGCCTTGCGCATCGACTGGATGATCTTGCCGGGCATCGAGCCGATATAGGTGCGGCGATGACCGCGGATTTCCGCTTCATCCCGCACGCCGCCGAGCGACACGCGCACGAACTCGCGGCCGGTCGCCTTGGCGATCGACTTGCCGAGCGAGGTCTTGCCGACGCCCGGAGGGCCGACGAGGCACAGGATCGGTCCGGTCAGCTTGTTGGCGCGCGACTGCACCGCGAGATACTCGACGATGCGGTCCTTGACCTTCTCCAGGCCATAGTGATCGGCATCGAGCACCTCCTGCGCGGCCGCGAGGTCCTTCTTGACCTTGGACTTCTTGCCCCACGGAATCGACAGCAGCCAGTCGAGATAGTTGCGCACGACCGTCGCCTCGGCGGACATCGGAGACATCTGCCGCAGCTTCTTGAGTTCATGCTGCGCCTTCTCGCGAGCTTCCTTCGAGAGCTTGGTCTTGGCGATTTTCTCTTCCAGATCGGCCAGCTCGTCGCGACCTTCGTCGTCGCCGAGCTCCTTCTGGATCGCCTTCATCTGCTCGTTCAGGTAGTACTCGCGCTGGGTCTTCTCCATCTGGCGCTTGACGCGCGAGCGGATCTTCTTCTCGACCTGCAGCACCGAGATTTCGCTCTCCATCAGGCCGAGCACCTTTTCAAGGCGCTGCGAAACCGAGAGCGTTTCCAGGATGGCCTGACGATCGGCGATCTTGACCGCAAGATGCGAGGCCACGGTGTCCGCGAGCTTGGCGAAATCGGTGATCTGCTGAACGACGCCCACCACCTCGGCGGAAATCTTCTTGTTCAGCTTCACATAGCTTTCGAAATCGGAGATCACCGAACGGCCGAGCGCCTCCGCCTCGACGCTGCCCGCGTCGGTGTCGGCAAGCGCGACCGCCTCGGCTTCATAGTAGTCCGAGCGGTCGGTGTATTTGGTGACGCGCGCGCGCTCCAAGCCCTCGACCAGCACCTTCACGGTGCCGTCGGGCAGTTTGAGGAGCTGCAACACGCTGGCGAGCGTGCCGATCTCATAGATCGAGTCCGGCGACGGATCGTCGTCCGACGCATTCTTCTGCGTCGCGAGCAGGATCAGCGCGTCGTTCTTCATCACGTCTTCGAGTGCACGAATGGATTTTTCGCGGCCGACGAACAGCGGCACGATCATGTGCGGGAAGACGACGATGTCGCGCAACGGCAACACCGGATAGGAGTGGCTTTCGCCGGCAACGATAGGTGGACGAGGCTTGGAGGCAGTCATGCCCGTATTCCTTTCATTACGCCCCCCTGCACGCAGCCCGCCATTCCGACGCAACCGCCACAAGGTGCAAGATAACCGGAAAGCAAAGAGCTCGATTGAGCCACCCGCCGCAACGCGGCCTTTGTTTCCGGGCAGTCCCAGCGGTCCGATTCCAACATTCGCATCCCGTTTGCAGGCGTATCCTGTTTGCAGGAAAATGAACGTTAAATCCGCTCCACTCACGGCGAATCTGCCGAAAAGCAGTGTTCGTCGCCCACATTAGGTGGCTATCAGCCACGGGGGTGTCAATGGGTGGGCGCTATCCATCGCAAACCCCGGTCACGACTGGGGGATTTCTTCCACTTGAAAGAAAATAAAAGCGGCCGCCGGAGGGTCCGGCGGCCGCTTAACGGATGCGCATGAAGCAGGTTCCGGCGCGAAATTAGGCGCTGGCGCTGGTCTCGTTCGCCCGATCGGCGCGATCGGCGTAGATGTAGAGCGGACGGGCCGTCGCCTCCACCACCTCGCGCGAGATCACGACCTCCTCGACGCCTTCCAGACCCGGAAGGTCGAACATGGTTTCGAGCAGGATGCTTTCCAGGATGGAGCGCAATCCGCGCGCGCCGGTCTTGCGTTCGATCGCCTTGCGCGCCACCGCGCCCAGCGCCTCGTCGGCGAAGGTCAGCTCCACGTTCTCCATCTCGAACAGCCGCTGATACTGCTTGACCAGCGCGTTCTTCGGATCGGTCAGGATCTTCTTCAGCGAGGCCTCGTCGAGGTCTTCCAGCGTGGCGACGACCGGCAGGCGGCCGACGAACTCCGGAATGAGACCGTACTTCAACAGATCCTCCGGCTCGACCTCGCGGAAGATTTCGCCGGTGCGGCGGTCTTCCGGCGCGAGCACGTTGGCGGCGAAGCCGATCGAGGTGGTGCGGCCGCGCGAGGAGATGATCTTCTCAAGGCCGGCGAACGCACCGCCGCAGATGAACAGGATGTTGGTGGTGTCCACCTGCAGGAATTCCTGCTGCGGATGCTTGCGGCCGCCCTGCGGGGGAACGCTCGCCACCGTGCCTTCCATGATCTTGAGCAGCGCCTGCTGCACGCCCTCGCCCGAGACATCGCGGGTGATCGAGGGATTGTCCGACTTGCGCGAAATCTTGTCGATCTCGTCGATGTAGACGATGCCGCGCTGCGCACGCTCGACATTGTAGTCGGCCGCCTGCAGCAGCTTCAGGATGATGTTCTCGACATCCTCGCCGACATAGCCGGCTTCGGTCAGCGTCGTCGCGTCCGCCATCGTGAACGGCACGTCGAGGATACGCGCCAGCGTCTGCGCCAGCAGCGTCTTGCCCGAGCCGGTCGGACCGATCAGCAGGATGTTCGACTTCGCAAGCTCGACATCGTTGTGCTTGGTCTGATGGTTGAGCCGCTTGTAGTGGTTGTGGACCGCGACCGAGAGCACCTTCTTGGCGTGCTGCTGGCCGATCACGTAATCGTCCAGAACCTTGCAGATTTCCTTCGGCGTCGGAATCCCGTCGCGCGACTTCACCAGTGAGGACTTGTTCTCCTCACGGATGATGTCCATGCACAGCTCGACGCACTCGTCGCAGATGAACACCGTCGGGCCCGCGATCAGCTTGCGGACCTCGTGCTGGCTCTTTCCGCAGAATGAGCAATAGAGAGTGTTCTTCGAGTCGCCCGTTCCGACCTTGCTCATTCCTGTCTCCGTCTACCTCGATCCGTCCGGATATTTCTTGGATTTCGCCCTTCCGGGCCTGCGCCCGGCATCGTTAAAAATAGGAGCAAATTCCGTACCAGAAAGACCTTGAACCTCAGATATGCGCGAATCGTGACCCTTGCGAATCCGATCCACTTTAGCTGATCCGTCCCAGCGAACCATGGTGTCACCCGATGATCAAGAATTCGCTAATCATCCGGGCCACCTAGGCGACAATTCTAGCGTGATTTTGGCCCGTTTCGCGACCGTCGGGTCAAGGAATTCACCCGGCGTGGCCGGAATGACACGACATCTCCGGAACCCGCGGCCTAGCCCTGGAACGAACGCGGACACCGCAATCGGTATCCGCGCCACACCTGACATCTTTTGGGTCACGAGCGGTGAACGGCCTCAGGCCGGCACCTTCGGCGCCGCCGACTCCTCGGCGCGCTTGTCGATCACCTTGTCGACCAGACCGAAGTCCTTCGCCATCTCGGCGGTAAGGAACTTGTCGCGCTCCAGCGCATCCTCGATCGCCTTGTAAGGCTGGCCGGTGTGCTTGACGTAGATCTCGTTGAGCCGCTTCTTCAGGTTCAGAATCTCCTGAGCGTGCAGCATGATGTCGGTCGCCTGGCCCTGGAAGCCGCCGGAGGGCTGATGGACCATGATCCGCGCGTTCGGCAGCGAGAAGCGCATGTCCTTCTCGCCGGCGGCGAGCAGTAGCGAGCCCATCGAGGCGGCCTGGCCGGTGCACAGCGTGGAGACCGGCGGACGGATGAACTGCATGGTGTCGTAGATCGCAAGACCCGACGTCACCACCCCGCCCGGCGAGTTGATGTACATCGAGATTTCCTTCTTCGGATTCTCGGCCTCGAGGAACAGAAGCTGGGCGACGATCAGCGTCGACATGCCGTCCTCGACCGGGCCGGTCACGAAGATGATGCGCTCTTTCAGCAGGCGGGAGAAAATATCGTAGGCCCGCTCGCCCCGGTTGGTCTGCTCGACCACCATCGGCACAAGGTTCATGTAGGTTTCAACCGGATCGCGCATTTATCACCTGAAGGTTGGCAAGGAAGGACGGACGCAATAGTTACGCGGCATGCGACCGGAACGTCCATGATGCACATGCCAGCGGAAATGGCATCAGACAGATAAGCGCCGATCGCCCGTCGGCAAGTCAGGTTCAAGCTGATTCGGACGGCCGCGCAAAGCCACGCTCCGCGCCTGCCGTCCGGTTTCAGATCGTATCCTTAACGCGAAACCAACGTGGCCGAAATCAGGCCGCGGTCTTCTCGTCCTCGTCCTTGAACAGATCCTCGCGCGAGACCTTCTTCTCGGTCACGTTGGCGAGTTCGAGAATGAAATCGATCACCTTGTCCTCGAAGATCGGCGCGCGAAGCTGGGCGACCGCACCCGGATTGTTGCGGTAGTAGTCCCACACTTCCTTCTCGCGGCCCGGCATCTGGCGGGCCCGCTCGATCACGGCGCGACTGACCTCGTCGTCGGTCACGGTAATCTTGTTCTTCTCGCCGATCTCGGAGAGCACGAGGCCAAGGCGCACGCGGCGGTCGGCGATCTTGCGGTACTCCTCCTTGGCGGCGTCCTCGGTGGTGTTCTCATCAGCGAAGGTACGCGCCGACGAAGCCATCTCGGACTTGATCGAATTCCACATCAGTTCGAATTCGTCGTTGACCAGCGAGGGCGGCGCTTCGAAATGATGCGTCTCGTCGAGCCGATCGAGCAGCTTGCGCTTGACCTTCTGGCGTGTCGCGCCGGCGAATTCCTGGGTCATGCGCTCGCGCATCGCTTCCTTCAGCTTGTCGAGCGATTCGAGACCGAGGTTCTTGGCGAACTCCTCGTCCACCACCGACTCCTGCGGGGCCTCGATCAGGCTCGCGGTGGTCTCGAACTCGGCGTCCTTGCCAGCGAGATTCGGTGCGGCATAATTCTGCGGGAACGACGCCTTGACGGTGCGGGTTTCACCCGCCGCGATGCCGATCAACTGATCCTCGAAGCCCGGAATGAAGGTGTTGGAGCCAATCACCACCGGGATGTTCTCGCCGGTGCCGCCCTCGAAGGCGACGCCATCGATGGTGCCCTTGAACGCGACGGTGACGCGGTCGCCGGACTCGGCCTTGGCGCCTTCGTCCTTCGCCGCATAGGGACGGTTCTGATCGGCGATGCGCTTGATCGCCTCGTCCACGTCGGCATCGGTGATATCGGCGACCGGCTTTTCAACGTTGAAGGTCTTGAAGTCCGCGAGCGTGATCGGCGGCACCACTTCGATCGCAACCGAATAGGTCAGGTCGGCCTTGCCGGCGAGGATCTCCTCGATCTCCTTCTGCTCGGTCGGCATCGTGATCTTGGGCTCGTTGGCGACGCGCAGGCTGCGCTCGGTGAAGATGCGCGCATTGGTCTCGCGGATCATCTCCTCCAGCGCCTCGGCGGCGACGGAGCGGCCATAGACCTTCTTGAGGTGCGCGAGCGGCACCTTGCCGGGACGGAAACCGTTGAGCCGGACTTTGTCCTTCATGTCGGCAAGGCGCCCATCCACCTTGGCGTCGATCTCCGAGGCGGAAACGTTGATCTCGAATTCGTGCTTCAGTCCCTCGGCAAGGGTCTCTTTCACCTGCATGGCGTCAATCTTCTTCCGGCTTCGCCCGGCAAGCCGCCGGGTCGTATTGATCTGTTGGACGCACGGCCACAGCGGCCTGCATCGGTGGTACGGCGGACGCGAGCGTCTTCCGAAATTCAGGCGCACGCCCCCGAAGGTCGCGCGTGGTGCGGGCGGAGGGACTCGAACCCCCACATCTTTCGACACTGGAACCTAAATCCAGCGCGTCTACCAGTTCCGCCACGCCCGCGCAGCGCACATCGTCTCATGTCCCGTATGGCGGCACCGCCGCGAGCGGCGGGCTTATACCATGGGGCTGGCTCACCGCAGCAAGAAAATAAGACAACCCGTCCGCAGCCTCCAGAGCGGCTGGACTTTGCCGGGTAAAAATGGTCCGCATCGGCTATGGAAAATCAGCGATTTTCGGCGGATCGCCGGGCCGTGCTGGCAGGTTTCGGGGGTGCGGCGCTTTGGCCGCTGCTCGCCGGAGCCGATCCGGTAGGAAGCATCAGCGCTCCAGATGCCTCCCGGCTCGATCTGGCGCTCCGGCCCGGCCAGTTTCCGCTTCGGACGGGCGCCCCCGCAACGGCGGTCTGGCTGCTGGAAGACACCGAACCCGATCCGGCGTCCCGCATCCGGCCGGGCGGCAGGTTCGATCTCGCCCTCGCCAACGGGCTGCCGGTCGCCGCGGCGATTTCGATTCGCGGTCTCGACGGCACCGCCGCAGCCGAACCGCTGCTGGTCCAGCTGCCAATCCCGGCCGGCGGTAAAACCACCCTGCCCGTCCAATGGCGGCAATCCGGCACCTTCCTGCTCGACGGCCGGCTTTTGAACGAGGGTACGGGGCGGCCGCTGCTGCCCCGGGTTCTGGTCGTCGAGGACGACAAACCGCAGGCCGACCGCGACGAAGTGTTGCTGATCGAGGACTGGCGCCTGAAGACCGACGGCACCGCCCTGATGCCCGGCCGCGAGGCGCGCGACGCGACGCTACTCTTCACCGTCAACCGCCTCCCAGCAATCGACATCACACTGAAACGCAACGAGCGGCTGCGGTTGCGCATGATCAACGGCTGCCAGCGCGCAATCATCGCGCTGAAGATCGCCGATCTCGCCACCCGCGTGATGGCGATCGACAGCGAGGCGGCGGAGCCATTCGTCGCGCGCGAGGGCCGGATCGTGCTCGCCCCCGGCACGCGGATCGATGCGCTGATCGACGCCACGGCACCCGCCGGCACCATCTCGCCGATCCTGTTGCACGATGGCGTCAAACCGCAGCCGATCGGCCGGATCATCATGTCGAACGATGCGGCGGCGCGCGAGGCGCCGCTCCCCGAGGCCGAACCGCTCGTCGCAAGCCCGCGCTCCAGGATCGATCTGACAAGCGCGCTGCGGGTCGATCTTGCGCTCGACACCGCGCAATGGAGCGAGCCCGCCGCGTTCGACAAGACGTCCGCGCCGGTGCTGCGCGCGGCACACAGCCGCACCATCGTGCTGGCGCTCACCAACAATGGCGCAACGCCCGCGACCTTCCATCTGCACGGCCATCATTTCCGCCTGCTCGACCGGCTCGACGATGGCTGGAAGCCGTTCTGGCTCGACACGCTGGCGTTTCAATCCGGGCAAACCCAGCGCATCGCCTTTGCGGCGGATTTTCCCGGCCGCTGGCTGATGGAAATGATGGGCAATGGGTGGAGCGCACCGCGCAAGGTGCGCTGGTACGAGGTGGGTTAGTAACCGACGCCAAGCTCGCCATAAAGATCGCGAAACACCGCCGGCAGCGCCTCCGACAGATCCTCCGCGATCAGGCCGGGGCCGAATTCCCACGCCGCCTCGCCATGCATCCACACCCCGGTCGACGCCGCCTCGAAGGCGGAAACGCGCTGCGCCAGCATGCCGCCGATGATTCCGGCCAGCACGTCGCCCGCGCCGGCGGTCGCGAGCCAGGGCGGCGCGTTGGCGGCGATCGAAGCCCGGCCATCGGGCGCCGCCACCACGGTATCCGCGCCCTTCAACAGCACCACCGCGCCGGATTCGCGCGCGGCAAGACGCGTGCGCTCGAGCTTGGAATGCGGCGCATCCGTTCCGCTGAGGCTGGAGAACAGACGGCCGAACTCGCCGGCATGCGGCGTGAGCACCACTGCGCCCGCGCCGTCCCGCTTGACGGCGTCGAACAGCAGATCCGGCCGATCGGCGAAGCTGGTCAGCGCATCGGCATCGAGCACCGCCGCGCAACCGCTTTGCAGCACAGCCAGCACAAGATCGCGCGTGCGCTCACCGACGCCAGCGCCCGGACCGATCACACAGGCATTCAGCCGCTTGTCGGCCAGCAAATCCGCAAGCTGCGCGGGCGTATCGACAGCGCGAACCATCACCGCGGTCAGCGCCGCCGCATTGACCGCGAGCGCTCCGGTCGGCGAAGCGACCGTGACCAGACCCGCTCCGGCCCGCAGTGCCGCCCGCGCGGCAAGGCGCGCGGCGCCGGTCGCGGCAAGATCGCCGGACACCACCACCGCATGGCCGCGTCCGTATTTGTGACCCTCGACCTGCGGCACCGGAAAGGCGTCGCGCCACAGCGCGGGGGCGTTCTCGAACGCGCTCGGCTTGATGTCATCGAGCACGGAGTCCGGGATACCGATATCGGCGACATCGATCTCGCCGCAATAGATCCGCCCCGGCAGCAGCAGATGGCCGGTCTTGCGGCGGAAGAACGTCACGGTGCGCGTCGCCTGCACCGCAACGCCCATCACCTCGCCGGTGGTGCCGTTGATGCCGCTCGGCAGATCGACCGCGAGCACGGCCGCACCGCTCGCATTGATCGCCTCGATCATGGCGCGCGCCTTGCCTTTCACTTCGCGGTCGAGCCCCGCGCCGAACAAAGCGTCGACGATCACCGCCGGATGACCGAGCGAGGCCGGCACCGCCGGCAGCACCTGCCCTTTCCAGTCCTGCGCTGCCAGCGCGGCGTCACCCTTCAGTGCCTCGCGCCGGCCGACCAGCACGACCGTGACCTCGCGCCCGCGGGCAACGAGGTCCACCGCCGCGACAAAGCCGTCGCCGCCATTGTTGCCACCCCCGCAGACCACCGCGACCGGCCCGGCCGGCGTAAGCGCCGCGGCGGCATCGGCCACCGCACGGCCCGCCGCTCTCATCAGAGTGAAGCCGGGCGTCCCACCGGCGATGGTGAGCCGGTCGGCCGTCTGCATCTGTTCAACACTGAGCAATTCCATGATGCCGACTTCGCCACAGCGGGAGCGACAAAGGCAAGCGCCGCCCTCCAAGTTTCATCCTGCCCAATAATTATGCAATTGCACGCTTTATAAGCGCCCAGCGCAGGCGCGGCTGCATAAATATCGAGCGGAGAGATCTTAACGAATTGATTGTTCGTGATAATTTCGCTCAGTCCGAGTTGGCACGAACCCTGCTTACAAGGTGTCGCAACCAGACGCGGCCACCAAACCGCGTCCGGACAGGGTTTCGCCCCTCGGGCAATGGAGTGGATCACATCGCGCCAACATTCAGGCCGCGAACCAGACAGAGTTGAAATGCCGGGAGACGTTCAGTGAAGAAAATCGAGGCCATCATCAAGCCGTTCAAACTCGACGAGGTGAAGGAAGCGCTTCAGGAAGTCGGGCTGCAGGGCATCACCGTGACCGAGGCCAAGGGCTTCGGCCGGCAGAAGGGCCACGCCGAACTTTATCGCGGCGCCGAGTACATCGTGGACTTCCTGCCCAAGGTCAAAATCGAGATCGTGATCGGAGACGATCTGGTCGAGAAGGCGATCGAGGCCATCCGCCGCGCCGCGCAGACCGGCCGCATCGGCGACGGCAAGATTTTCGTCTCCAACATCGAGGAAGCCATCCGCATCAGAACGGGAGAGTCCGGCGTCGACGCGATCTAGCCATTCCCAGCCATTCGCGCGTCGCCTGAACGTACCGTTTCAAGGCGCCCCGCATATCCGCTCACTTCAAACACCCTAACGACCTTCAAGCAGAGATAGAGGTATTCATGAAGACCGCCCAAGACGTCCTCAAGGCCATCAAGGACAACGACGTCAAATATGTCGACCTGCGCTTCACCGATCCGCGCGGCAAGTGGCAGCACGTCACGTTCGACGTTTCGATGGTCGACGAGGAACTGTTCAGCGAAGGCACCATGTTCGACGGCTCGTCGATCGCCGGCTGGAAGGCGATCAATGAATCCGACATGATGCTGATGCCGGACCCGGTGACCGCGACGATCGATCCGTTCTTCGCCGAGACCACCATGGTCATCACCTGCGACATCGTCGAGCCCTCGACCGGCGAGCCTTACAACCGCGATCCGCGCGGCATCGCCAAGAAGGCCGAGGCGATGGTGAAGTCGATGGGCGTCGGCGACACCGTGTTCGTCGGCCCTGAAGCCGAGTTCTTCGTATTCGACGACGTCCGCTTCCAGACCACGCCGTACAACACCGGCTTCAAGCTCGACTCCTCCGAACTGCCGACCAACTCCGACACCGAATATGAGGGCGGCAACCTCGGCCACCGCATCCGCAACAAGGGCGGCTACTTCCCGGTGCCGCCGCAGGATTCAGTGCAGGACATGCGCTCGGAGATGCTCGGCGCGATGGCGCGGATGGGCGTGAAGGTCGAGAAGCACCACCACGAGGTGGCTTCGGCCCAGCACGAACTCGGCATGAAGTACGACACGCTGACGCTGATGGCCGACCAGATGCAGGTCTACAAGTACTGCATCCATCAGGTCGCGCATATCTACGGCAAGACCGCCACCTTCATGCCGAAGCCGGTCTACGGCGACAACGGCTCGGGCATGCACGTCCACCTGTCGATCTGGAAGGACGGCAAGCCGACCTTCGCCGGCAACAAATACGCCGACCTGTCGGACACCTGCCTGCATTACATCGGCGGCATCATCAAGCACGCCAAGGCGATCAACGCCTTCACCAACCCCTCGACCAACTCCTACAAGCGTCTGGTCCCTGGTTACGAAGCGCCCGTGCTGCTGGCCTACTCGGCCCGCAACCGCTCGGCCTCGTGCCGTATCCCCTACACCACCTCGCCGAAGGCCAAGCGCGTCGAGGTGCGCTTCCCCGACCCGATGGCCAATCCGTACCTCGCTTTCGCGGCGATGCTGATGGCCGGCCTCGACGGCATCAAGAACAAGATCGATCCGGGCCCGGCGATGGACAAGGACCTGTACGACCTGCCGAAGGAAGAGCTGAAGACCATCCCGACGGTGTGCGGCTCGCTCCGCGAGGCGCTCGAGAACCTCGACAAGGACCGCGCCTTCCTCAAGGCCGGCGGCGTGTTCGACGACGATTTCATCGACAGCTTCATCGAGCTGAAGATGACCGAGGTCGAGCGCTTTGAAATGACCCCGCACCCGATCGAGTTCGAACTGTACTACTCGCTGTAAGGCGTTCGCCTGCGCCGGCAGGCCTGTCGAAGCTTGGAAAAGGCGCTCCTCGGAGCGCCTTTTTCTTTTGTCGCGGGACCTGACGTGGCCCTCTCTTGATCGCGGCCGCTCTTTCGGAAAAAGTGTGGACCGCGCTCCAACCACAGGGATCGAATGTGACAGCATCCAGCGAGACAGCCCCGGCCCGCCGCGACCTTGCATGGTCCATCGCCGTCGGCGGGATCGGCATCGTCAGCTTCGCCGCCGCCCTCACCTTCGCGTGGGCCTTCAACGCCACGCTGTTTCTGATCTTCGCCGGCGCCTTGCTCGGGGTCGGCCTCACCGCCATGAGCCATCTGATGCGCCACGTGGTCGGGGGCCCGCATGCCTTGCGGCTGGCGCTGGTCTGCCTGCTGCTGGCTGGAATGCTGTCGGGCGTGGTCGCGCTCGGCGGTTCCACCATCGCCCAGCAAGCCGCCGTGCTGAGCAACACGCTGAAAGCACAGATCGTCACCGTGAAGGATTTCCTCGAGCAGCACGGCGTCGACACCAGCTATCTCGAACTCGGCAATTCGAACGCAGTACCGGCCGACACCACGGAGACGCCGGCCACGACGCCCGCGACACCGCGCAACCTGCCGAGCGCGGGTGCTCTTGCCTCCGGCGGCGGCGCCATCATCAGCCAGACTTTCAAACTGCTGCTCGGCACCGTCAGCGTGGTCGGCAACTTCTTCATCGTGCTGTTTCTTGGCCTCGCCTTCGCCGCGCAACCCGGCGTCTACCGCAGCGGCCTGCTCCGCCTCGCCCCGGCGCGCCACCGCGCCAGCGTCACCGAGGTGGTGGACCGGATCGGCGAGACCCTGGAGCGCTGGCTGATCGCCCAGATGGTGACCATGCTGGCGGTCTTTCTGGTCACCTGGATCGGACTGAAACTGATCGGCATCCAGAGTGCGTTCATTCTCGGCATCCAGGCCGGCCTGCTCGCCTTCATCCCGACGGTGGGCGCGATCATCGGCGGCCTGATCGTGGTGCTGGCAAGCCTCGCCTCCGGCTGGGTCGCCGCCGCCAGCGCGGCCGTGCTGTTTCTCGGCGTCCACGCGCTGGAGAGCTACGTGCTGACGCCGATCATCCAGCGCCAGGCGCTCGACATCCCGCCGGCGACGCTGTTCGCGTTCCAGATTCTGCTCGGGGTGGTGTTCGGCCTGTGGGGTCTTGCGCTGGCGTTGCCGCTGGTCGCGATCGTGAAGGTCGTGATCGACTATCTGCGCGAGGACGAGCCTGCCGCTGCCAAGGCCTGAAGCCGCGTCGCATCGTCAATAAAAAAGGCCCCGGATCGGGGCCTTTTACGTGCCGTTCAGAACGCTGCCACTTTGTTGGCATGCTCGACCTCGGGCGGCGATGCGAAGTGCGGCCCGACCAGCGCCCGCCATTCCTGGAATTCCTTGGACTCGCGGAAATCCACGATGTGATTTTCCAGCGTCTCCCAGATGATGAAAAGACGATAGCGCGACGGCTTCTCGATCGAGCGGTGCACTTCGAGGCTCTTCCAGCCCTTGCTGCGCTTGAAGATCGGCTGCGCCATCGCAACCGCCGCCTCGAAATCCTTTTCCTCGCCGGGCTTGATTTCGAGCTGTACGATTTCAGTGATCATTGTGATGCGCCCTTTCTGAATGTCGGAAGGGTTATAGCGTTTTCGCACGGCATGGATACCGCCGGCGTGACAAAAGCCCGCTGAAAGACGCGGCCAGAATCTTGTCGTGAGACCGGTAGACCGCGGGATGCCTTACAGCATCACCAGCAGGACACCGGACAGCACCAGGGCGCAACCGGTCAAAATCACCGGCTGCCAGTCGATGCCGGTGCGATAGCGTCCCTGCGCGCGGCGCTCGCTGATCAGCGCCCGCTCATATTCGTCCGAGGTCGAGAACATGCAGGCAAATCCCGCCCGCGCCGAAGCAGCCGCCGCTTCGAGCGCCGAAATATCCTTGGGAGCGTCGTGACCAGATGAGCCGGACATACCGTGATGGTAGCGCCGGCATCGTAAACAGAGTGTTAGGAGATTCCGGCTGCGAACGGATTATGCGTTCGCCTGCGCCATGTTGACGAGATCGACCGCCGGCTGCACCGCCGCGCCGGGCACGCCGCAGCGTGCCTGCCCGAGCGACAGCGGTTGTTCGACGATCGCCCTCACCTGATTGCGACCGCCGCGCTTGGCCTGATAGAGCGCCGTATCGGCGGACGCCATCAGTACCTCAAGCTCGGTGTCGGCCGACCCTCCGGCGAGACCGATACTCACCGTGGTCGCGAGCGGCTCATCGTCGATCGCCACGCCGGAGTCCTGGAACGCCTCGCGGACGCGCTCGGCCGCGGTCACGGCCTCGTCCATGCCACAGGGCAAAAGTGCTGCGAATTCCTCGCCCCCGACCCGCCCGATGAGGTCGGTGGCACGTAGGTTATCGACGACCGTTTCGGAAAACAGTTTGAGCACCTCGTCGCCCGTCGCATGACCGAAACGGTCGTTGACCGACTTGAAGTGGTCGATGTCAAAAATCATCACCGTAATGGGCCGTCCGGCGCCCGCCTCGCGCTCCATCATCCGCGCGGTGGCCTCGCTGAAGCCGCGCCGGTTGAGCAGGCCCGTCAGCGGATCCATCGAAGCCGCCGTCTTGTGGGCCGCGACCACGCGCTCGGACACCAGAATGAAAATGATGAACACGGTGCCGACCGCATAGAGCACGAGCTCGGCGGCAAAGACCGCGATCCACAAACCGCGCATGTTCGTGGCCACGCCCTGCGTGTGCATGATGTCGCTGAGAATAATCGGCAGCATCAGCACCGCGCCGTGCAGCAGCGGCACGATCAGCGCAGGCCAGCGCGCACGCATCGCCTTGCGTCGCTCACGGGCCAGTTCGGCAGCCGTCAGCGCCGCATAGGCCGCGACAATGCCGGCGCCCAGCGTCATCTGCATCTCGGCGGTCAGCGGAGCGAACAGGAAGCTTGCCGCAACCCACAGCGCCGCACCGGCCACGAGGCCGCCGATGCCGGGCGCGCGACCATGGAACACCCGCGCCGCATCCCAGACGAGACCGCAGGCGATAAAGCCGACCGCGTTGACCGCAAGCGACAACTCAAATCCGAGCGCGCCGCCGCCGAGGGTCCACAGCGCGATCGACGCGCTGCCGAGCAGATAGGCCGAGCCCCACCAGCCGAGCGCCGCTATCTTCTGCTGTCGCCAGAAAAACAGCAGCATCGCGCCGAGCAACAGCGCGACCAACGCCGCGACGAGATAAAGCGTCGAGATGTCGAGAGAAAGGGTCGTGCCTGCGGACACCATGGAGGTACGCGCTCAACTCGGACGGAGCCGGAATAGCTCCTCAGCCAGCCTCACGCTAGCAACCGTGTGTTGGGACTCCGTTTGCGGCGCTCACCAAATTTTCGCGAAAACTGTCGTCAATTCATTTCAATCCGGAACCAAAGCAACGCCTTCAAAAACAAGAAAAAGGGCGCCCGAAGGCGCCCTTTTGTCGGCGTGGTCCGCATATGGTGCGGACAATTTGATCGAACGCGTTAGCGCTTCGAGAACTGGAAGGAGCGGCGGGCTTTCGCCTTGCCGTACTTCTTGCGCTCGACGACGCGCGAGTCGCGGGTCAGGAAGCCGCCCTTCTTGAGAACGCCGCGCAGGTCGGGTTCGAAGTTGGTCAGCGCCTTGGAGATGCCGTGACGCACGGCGCCCGCCTGACCGGACAGGCCGCCACCGGCGACGGTGCACACCACGTCATACTGATCCTGACGGGCCGCGGCGACGATCGGCTGCTGAATCAGCATGCGCAGCACCGGGCGCGCGAAATAGGTTTCGACATCGCGGGCGTTGACGGTGATCTTGCCGGAGCCCGGCTTGATCCAGACGCGGGCGACCGCGTCCTTGCGCTTGCCGGTGGCATACGCGCGGCCCTGCTTGTCGACTTTCTTGACGTACTTCGGGGCCTCGGGCGATGCCGTCTTGAGCGACGACAACTGGTCGAGGGACTGCATGGTGTCTGACATTATGCCGCCCTCGTGTTCTTGCGGTTCAGCGATGCGATATCGATAACTTCAGGCTGCTGCGCTTCGTGCGGATGCTCGACGCCGGCGTAAACGCGCAGGTTGCCCATCTGCATGCGGCCGAGCGGCCCACGCGGGATCATGCGCTCGATGGCCTTCTCGATCACGCGCTCGGGGAAGCGACCCTCGAGGATCGACTTCGCGCTGCGCTCCTTGATGCCACCGATGAAACCGGTGTGCTTGTAGTACATCTTGTCATCGCGCTTGCGGCCGGTGAGAACGACCTGCGCGGCATTGATAATGATAACATTGTCACCGCAATCGACATGCGGGGTGTAGGTCGGCAGGTGCTTGCCGCGCAAACGCATCGCGACCAACGTAGCGAGGCGGCCGACGACCAGACCCTTGGCGTCGATCAGCACCCACTTCTTGTTGACCTCGGCTGGTTTGGCCGAAAACGTCTTCATGTGAGCTATCCGTGAATTGGGCGTCGCGGCGCGGACCGCCGGACTGCCCGCGCTTTCTAGAGAACGGACATGTCTCCGTCAACGCCCTATCGCCAGAATAATCCCTTATAAATCAATGGATTATAATTATGGTGTTATAATACCGTAGAAATCAATCAATATTCGGAATGGAATATGTCGCGGTGACATGGGCGATCGGATCGGGCGACGTGCCTGACAGCAACTGCACCTCACCCACCGCCAGACGCTTGCCAAGCTTGAGCAATCGCGCGGCGGCGACGACGTCCTGTCCGGGCTGGCCCTTGCGCAGGAAATTGATGTTGAGGCTGGTCGTCACGGCTAAACCGACCGGGCCGATCGCGGAAAGCAGCACCACGTACATCGCGAAATCGGCCAGCGCCATCAGCGTCGGGCCGGACACCGTGCCGCCGGGCCGCAGCATGCGCTCGTTATAGGGCTGGCGCAGCAGGCTGGCGGCGCCGTCCGCGCTCTCGATCAGGATTTCGCCGCTGGCGAAGGCCTGGGGAAACTCCTCGCGCAGGAACGCTTCCAGCTCGGCCACCGTCATCTTTGCTTTCGTCATCGGCGGAAATGTCCTGCTTCCTTTCGATCGGACCGCCTTGTAACACAGGGGGCGCAGAGCAAAAGTGGAAACCGCCTTTGCATCGAGGCGCGCATCCACTACCAAAGACGAAGAGTCGCTCGCAGGATATCGCCATGAACCACGACGCCTACTCCGACAGCTATATCCGCGAAATCCTCACCGGCGTGAAAACCATCGCGATGGTCGGCGCCTCCCCTGTCAACGTGCGGCCGAGCTATTTCGCGTTCAAATATCTCGCCGAACGCGGCTACGACATGATTCCGATCAATCCCGGTCAGGTCGGCAAAACCCTTGTCGGCAAGCCGTTTTTCGCATCGCTGCGCGATGTCGACCGGCCGATCGACATGATCGACATCTTCCGCAACTCCGACCGCGCGATGGCGATCGTCGATGAAGCGCTGTCGCTGAAGACGCTGCCCAAGATCATCTGGATGCAGCTCGGCGTGCGCGACGACGCCGCCGCGGCGAAGGCGGAAACCGCCGGCATCAAGGTGGTGATGAACCGCTGTCCGAAAATCGAATACGGCCGCCTCACCTCCGAGATTCAATGGATGGGCGTCAACTCGCGCACGCTGAGCTCCAAGCGCGCGCCGATTCCGACCAGCGGCATGCGGCTGTCGCTCAATCGCGCGAGCGTGGGCGGCGGCGCGACCACGGCGGCCGATCGCATCGCGAAGGACAAGAACAACAAGTCATAAAACCGCGCTTTCATGGCATGAAAATCCACGCAGCGGCAAAACGCCCCGACATTCATTCGCCGACCCGCCCGATCGCCCCGGCGCTTGACTGTCCCGGCGCCGGACCGCAGCATGAAACCCAACATGAACTCCATATTAAACCATCATTACAAGTAACATAGCGACAGGACCTCTCATGACCGAACGTCTGCCCGGCTTCTCGACCCTGGCCATCCATGCCGGCGCGCAACCCGACCCGACCACCGGCGCCCGCACCACGCCGATCTACCAGACCGCGTCCTACGTCTTCAACGACGTGGATCATGCCGCCTCGCTGTTCGGGTTGCAGACCTTCGGCAACATCTACACCCGCATCACCAACCCGACCACGGCGGTGCTGGAAGAGCGCGTCGCCGCGCTCGAGGGCGGCACCGCGGCGGTCGCCGCCGCGTCGGGCCACGCGGCGCAGGTGCTGACCTTCCACACCTTGATGCAGCCCGGCGACGAATTCATCGCCTCGCGCCGGCTCTATGGCGGCTCGATCAACCAGTTCAACCACGCCTTCAAGAATTTCGGCTGGACCGTGGTGTGGGCGGACACCGACGACGTCGAGAGCTTCCGCCGCGCGGTGACGCCGAAGACCAAGGCGATCTTCGTCGAGTCGATCGCCAATCCCGGCGGCACCATCACCGACATGGAGCCGATCGCGGCGATTGCGCGGCAGGCCGGCGTGCCCTTCATCGTCGACAACACCCTCGCCTCGCCCTACCTCGTCAAACCGATCGATCACGGCGCGGATATCGTGCTGCACTCGCTGACCAAGTTTCTCGGCGGCCATGGCAACTCGATCGGCGGCATTGTGGTCGATGCCGGCACCTTCGACTGGTCGCGCGACGGCCGCTATCCGATGCTGAGCGAACCGCGCCCGGAGTATCACGGCATCAAGCTGCAGGAGACCTTCGGCAACTTCGCCTTCGCCATCGCCGTGCGCGTGCTCGGCCTGCGCGACCTCGGCCCCGCGATCTCGCCGTTCAACTCCTTCATGATCCTCACCGGCATCGAGACGCTGGGACTGCGCATGCAGAAGCATTGCGAGAACACCCAGGCCATCGCCGAATGGCTCTCGACCCATCCGGCGGTGTCGTGGGTCAACTATGCCGGCCTGCCCGGCGACCGCTATCATAACCTCGCGCGCAAATACGCGCCGAAGGGCGCGGGCGCGGTGTTCACCTTCGGCCTCAAGGGCGGCTACGACGCCGGCATCAGCCTCGTCTCCAACGTGCGGCTGTTCTCGCATCTCGCCAATGTCGGCGACACCCGCTCGCTGATCATCCATCCGGCCTCGACCACCCACAGCCAGCTCGACGACGCGCAGAAGGCGCTGGCCGGCGCCGGCGTCGACGTGGTGCGGCTGTCGGTCGGCATCGAGGACAAGGAAGACCTGATCGCCGACCTCGAACAGGCGCTCGCCGTGCACGGCTGAGGCGTGTTGGACGGAACACTAATTCGTCATGGCCGAGCTTGTCCCGGCCATCCACGTACTTCTTCGCTGAAATTCTTAAGACGTGGATGCCCGCGACAAGCGCGGGCATGACGAGATTTTGAGTTCGTCCAACAAACCGCCAATCACAAAAGAAAAACGGCGCCGGGCATGGCGCCGTTGCCTTATGAGCAAGGTGAGGAAGCTTTAAGGGTGACCGCCCCGCACCGCCGCGGCGGCCTTGTCCTGCCGCGACAGACGCCGGGTTCGCTGCACCACCGAGAAGGTGGCGAGCGCGAACAGGATCACCAGAAACTGCAATGACAGCGCCTCCAGCGTCGGATTGAGGCCGATGCTTTCAAGCCAGCCGAAGGATTTCAGATCGGTGACGGAGATGATGTTCTGTTCCTGGAATTCCTGCACCGCCTCGCCGATGAACTTGATGCCCATCGCGAACAGGAACGCCGAGGTGATGACGAACAGCGGCCGCAGCGGAATGCGCTGCGCCACAAGGTTGATGAAATAGAACAGCACCGCGAGGCCGACCGACGCGGCGGCAAGGCCGGCGAACAGCGCAAGGCTCCAGCCACCCTCGGTGCTGGCCAGCGCATAGATAAAGAGCACCGTTTCCGCGCCTTCGCGGAACACCGCGAGAAACGCCAGTGCGCCGACCGCCCAGGCGGTGTCCCGCGCCAGCGCGGTGTCGGCCTTGGCGGCCAGATAATCCTGCCAGCCGCGCGGATCCTGCTTCACCATCAGCCAGCCGCTGACATAGAGCATCAACGCCGCCGCCACCAGAATGACGACACCTTCCAGCACGTCGCTGTGCTGGCCGGAATTGAGCACGGCGAACAACCAGGCGACGATGATGCTGACGCCGATCGCGGCAAGCGCGCCGGCATAGAGCGCGGTGACACGATGCGCGCCGCCGACCTTGCGCAGATATCCGGCGAGCGCGGCGATCACGAGCATGGCCTCGAGACCCTCGCGCAGCAGAATGACCGCGGCCTGAATGAATACGTTCGACATCGACCTGCACCGCGCGGAGCTCTGTTCCGCTTGACGCGCATCGCGTCAGGAACAGTTCCGCTTCACTTGAGATAAGTCATGATACGCCCAAACGCGCGCGGAACACGCCGACGACGACTTAGAATTGCTTCAAGTCTCGCGGGCAAAGCGAAGCAAGGCTCTTATCCGTCGGCGCGTTATGGCCGGATTTATTCCGGCCATCCACGTCTTTCCTACGGATGTTGCGTGAAGGCGTGGATCACCGGGACAAGCCGGGTGATGACGACTTCCGAGAGGGTCGCGCATGCGGCATTCGCTCCTCATGGTGAGGAGCGAGGCAAAGCCTCGCGTCTCGAACCATGAGGCCGAGATCAATCACGGCATCATGGCCTCATCCTTCGAGACGCATCGCTACGCGATGCTCCTCAGGATGAGGATTGAGTTCACCGGCACGTCCGGGATTACCCAGCCGCTCGACATGGATCAGCGCCAGCGTCAGCACGACGATGGCGGTGGCCTGATGCGCAAGGCCGAGCGAGATCGGCACCACATGCAGCAGCGTGAAAATGCCGAGCGCCACCTGCACGCTGATCGCGGCGGCGAGCCACAGCGCCCCGTTCAGCACCGCCGCGCCGGCTTTGGTGCGGACAATGCCTGCGACATGAACCAGCGCCAGCACGAACAGCGCATAGGCGATCATGCGATGGGTGAACTGCACCGTCAGCGTATTGTCGAAAAAGTTGCGCCACCAGGGCTGTTCGAAGAACAGGCTCGCCGTAGCAGGAATGAAGCTGCCGTCGATTTCCGGCCACGTATTGTAAATGTGTCCGGCCCGCAGCCCCGCGACCAGCGCGCCGAAATAGAGTTGCAGGAAGACAAGGCCGAGCAGCACCTTGGCGGTGAGACTGACGCTTGCAGCTGCCTTCACCGCAGGCTGCTGCGTCAGCCGTCGCAGCGTCCAGACGATGGCGGAGAAAATCAGCAGCGCCAGCATGAAATGGATAGCAAGACGATATTGCGACACCGAGACGCGCTCGGTGAGACCCGATTTAACCATCCACCAGCCGACCGCACCCTGCAGTCCGCCGAGCGCGAAGATGATCCAGAGCCGCCGCTTCAGATCGGACGACATGCCGCCGCGCCACAGGAAAAACAGGAACGGCAGCAGAAACACCGCGCCGATCGAGCGCGCCAGCAGACGATGCGCCCACTCCCACCAGAAGATGGTCTTGAACTCGTCGAGGCTCATGCCGAAGTTCATCTGGCGGTATTGCGGGATCTTCTTGTAGGCCTCGAATTCCTGCGCCCAGTGCGCGTCGGTGAGCGGCGGCACCATGCCGGTGACCGGCTTCCATTCGGTGATCGACAGGCCGGACTCGGTGAGCCGCGTCGCGCCGCCGACAATCAGCGTGCCCACCACCATCGCCGCGACGATGAGAAGCCAGATGCGCAATCCGCGCTGACGCGGCATCGCCGCGCCGGATTCACCCTGAATGCCGGGGTTTGTCATCCGATGATCTTTCCGGGATCGGTCCCTTGAACGAACTGGCGCGGTCCTTATAGTCCCGCTGTCCTTGGGCGCAAGCTCACCAACAAGCAGGTTTTCAAACTCTAGCCATGACGATCCGCGCGCGAAAATTCGTTGGAACCTGCCTCCTGCTGGTGCTGGTGGTGGTGTGGTCGCTCGCCGGCATGGCGATCGCGCAGATTCCGTATCTGGCGGGTTCGCGCCTGGCGCAAGGCATCTTCTATGTGGTCGCCGGGCTCGGCTGGATCCTGCCGGCGATGCCGCTGATTTCGTGGATGGCGCGGCCCGACGCACCGAAAGCGGAATAACGCGCCCGCAGGTGATCGCCTACCGCGGGCCATTACCCTTTGTTGACGTTTGTTTGAAAAGGTCGGGCCGCAAACGCGGGGCCGCCGGCCGCGCAATGATTTCATCGATTTCAAGGTCGCGTGATGACCATGGCCGCCGCTCTCGATAGCCCCGCTTCCTCGCAAGACGGGACAGGTGCCATCGGCGTCGCCCGTGTCGACATCATCCGCGACATGGCGCAGGCCGAACCGGTGTGGCGCGGCTTCGAAAACAGCGCCGCCCTCGTCACCGCATTCCAGCGTTTCGATCTGCTCAACGCCTGGCAGAGCCATGTCGGCGCGGCGGAAGGCGCGACACCGCTGGTCGCGGTGGCGTACGCCGCCGATGGCGCACCGCTGCTGCTGCTGCCTTTCGCCGCATCGCATGAAAGCGGCGTCACGGTCGCCCGTTTCATGGGCGGCAAGCATACCACCTTCAACATGGGGCTGTGGCGCCGCGACTTCGCCGCCGCCGCGACCAGGCGCGACATCGATGCGGTGTGGAGCGCGATCGGCGCCGCGGGCATCGACCTGCTGGCACTGACGCAGCAGCCGCGAATATGGCAGGGCATCGCCAATCCGCTGACGCTCTATCCGGTGCAAACCTCGCCGAACGGCTGCCCGCTGCTGCTGTTCACCACCTCCGGCAAGCCCGAGGACAATATCAGCAACGGCTTCCGCCGCCGTCTGCGCGGCAAGGAGCGCAAGCTGCAGGCGCAGCCGAATTTCCGTTATTATCTGGCGCGGAGCGACGACGAGATCAGGCATCTGCTCGACTGGTTCTTCGTCATCAAGCCGCAGCGCATGGCGGCGCAGGGCCTGCCCGACGTGTTCGACGAGCCGGGCGTGCGCGAGTTCGTCTATCAGGCCTGCCTCGCCAGGACGCCGGACGGCGGACGCGCCATCGCGATCCACGCGCTGGAATGCGACGACGAAGTCATCGCGATTTTCGCCGGCCTCGCCGACGGCCGCCGCTTCTCGATGACGTTCAACACCTACACGCTGTCGGACAACGCCAAGCACAGTCCCGGACTGATCCTGCTGCGCGACATCATCGACGGCTACGCCGCGCAGAACTACCGCACCTTCGACCTCGGCATCGGCTCGGACGACTACAAACGGCAGTTCTGCAAGGATGACGAGGCGATCTTCGACAGCTTCATCGCGCTGTCGGCGCGCGGCCGCGTCGCCGCGCTCGGCCTGTCCTCGCTCAATCGCGCCAAGCGCATCGTCAAGCAGAACCCGGCCTTGATGCAGATGGCGCAGCGGCTGCGCGCGGCGCTGCATCGGTAACAGATCAACAATAATTCTCGTGATGCCCGGCCTTGTGCCGGACATCCACGTCTTCACATAGCAACAAAAAAGACGTGGATGGCCGGATCAAAAGGGCGTTCACGCCCGTTTTCGGCGGGCTATGCCCGGCCATGACGGAAAAACATTACGCCGCCGCGACCTGCGAGCCCTCGCTCGGTTCGACTGGTTGCGCCGGGGCGCTCAGGATCGTCACCGCGGCAAAGCCGGAGGCCTGCAACTGCTCGCGCATCGCGGCGCGCGCCGCAGGCGCCAGATCGGGAGCCGGCACGATCACCGCATGCGCGCCGGACGCGATCAGATCGGCGGACAATCCGTCCGCCGTTCCGCAATCCAGCACGACGTGATCGTAGGCCTGGGTCAGCGCATTGATGGCGAGAACGAGACGCGGCGAGGTCAGCACCGCCCGATCGCTCTGTCGTCCCGCGCCGACAATGTGGACGCCGGAGAATTTGTCGCGGGTGATGATCTGCCCGAACGAGGCGGCGCCGTGCATCAGGTCGCACAGCCCCGGCGCCGCCGGATCGATCGACACGGCGCTCAGCATCGGCGAGCGCATCGACAGATCCACCAGCACCACCTTGGCGCCCCGCGCCAGCAGCCGCGCCAACGTCAGCGCGGTCAGCGTGAGGCCTTCATCCTGCCGCGCGCCGATCACGGCGATCTTGCGCGCATTGACGCCCTCGCCGCGCAGCGTGTCCGCGAGTCTGTCGATTTCGCCGACGCCGACATCGGTCTGCGGCAGCGTATCGCGCAGCGACGGCAGATTGCTGCCCTCGTCCGGACCGCGCGGCGCGGTCATGCGCAACAGCTCGGCGGTGACGATATAGCCGGAGGTGAGCAGGAAAGTCGCCAGCGTCGCGATCAGCACGATCGGCAGCTTCTTGGGGAAAGCCGGCGTGTTGGAGACGATGGCGCGGGAAATGATGCGGCTGTCGGCGGGCACCGCATCGATGGTCTCGCGCGTGGTCGCCTCGCGGTATTTGGCAAGATAGGATTCGAGCAGATCGCGCTGCGCCTTGGCTTCGCGCTCCAGCGCGCGCAGTTGCACGTCCTGGCTGTTGGATGAGGTCGCCTGCCGCTTGAGCTGATCGAGGCTGGCGTTGAGCCCGTCGACCCGCGCGTTGGCGATGCGGGCGTCATTCTCCAGCGAGCGCGAGATCTTGCTCGCCTCCTCGCGCATCTGGCGGTCGAGATCGGCGATCTGCGCCTTCAGCTCCTTGATGCGCGGATGCTGGCCGAGCAGCGTCGCGGACTGTTCGGCCAGCTGCGCGCGCAAGGTGACGCGCTGTTCGGCCAGACGCCGCACCAGCTCGGAATTGAGCACCTCGGACGCCTCGATCGGTCGGCCGGTCTGCAGCATCTCGCGGATCGATTTAGCGCGCGACTCGGCATCGGATTTCAACGCCCGCGCATTGTTGAGCTGGGTGTTGAGTTCGCCGAGCTGCTGGTTCGACAGCGAGGTGTTGTTGGAGCCGATGAACAGATTGGACTTGGAGCGGAACGCCTCGACGCGATCTTCCGCCTCCGCCACCTTCTTGCGCAGTCCCTCGATCTCGCCGGACAGCCACTGCCCCGCCGACTTCGCCTGATCCTGACGCGCCGCCTGCTGCAACACGAGGTAACCGTCGGCGATCGAGTTGGCGACTTTCGCCGCCAGCACCGGATCGCGCGACTGGAATTCCACCACCGCCACGCGCGACTTGTCGACCGCGTAGGCCGCGAGCCGCTCGTAATAGGCATCGAGCACCCGCTCCTCCGGCGTCATCCGGAACGGATCGCGGCCGATGCCGACGAGGTTGAGCAACGTGCGCAGCGGCGAGATGCCGCGCAGCACCGGATCGAATTCCGGCAACTGGTCGAGTCTGTTCTTCCGGATCACCTCGAGCGCGAGTTCGCGCGACAGCAGAAGCTGCACCTGGCTCGCCACCGCCTCGGCATCGAGCGCGCCGCGCTCCTCGCTGCGCTCGCCGCTCGGGCGCAGGAACACGTTCTCGCGGCCGTCGATCAGGATGCGGGCTTCGGACTTGTAGCGCGGCGTCATGATGTTGACGGCAACCATCGCCAGCACGAACACGATCGCGGTCGGCACCACGATCCATTTGCGCCGGCGCATGAGCGCCCGCCAGATCAGGCGCAGGTCGAGGTCGCCGAGCGGCTGCCCCGCGCGGGGCGTCGCGACGGCCGCCGGCACGGACGCGGGCTTCGCCATGTATTGTGCGAACGCCCGTCCCGCATGACCGATCTTGTCACGCCACTCCGCCAAACTCATCGAACGCTCCCGACACCGCAAACGCCACGCGCGCGGCGATTACATTCCATTAAGGTTGCCGCGGAGTTAATCGGGCGCGGTCATGTTTTGTTAACCATGGACCGGCTTAATCGGGACCGATTGCATTTATCGGATTTCCAATGAGTGGCCGCCGCACATTTTTTGCCTGCCTGCTCGCGGCGCCCCGCGCCGGCGAGCGCCGGTTCTGATATGGCCATGCCCGAACGCCCGCTCCGCATCCTGCATGCCGTGCGCGCGCCGGTCGGCGGCATCATCCGCCACATCCTCGATCTTGCGAGCGGCCAGGCCGAGCGCGGTCATCACGTCGGCATCCTCGCCGACAGCCTGACCGGCGGCGAACGCGCCGAAGCCGCGTTCCGCGAGATCGGCCCGCGCATGAAGCTCGGCATCCATCGCGTGCCAATCCACCGCGAACCGCACCCGCGCGATCCGATCACGGCACTGCGACTGCTGCGCATCGCCTATGGCCTGAAGCTCGACGTGCTGCACGGCCATGGCGCCAAGGCCGGCGCCTTCATCCGCATCAAGGGCCGCTCGGCGAAAACCATCCGGGTCTATACGCCGCATGGCGGCTCGCTGCATTATTCGCCGAACTCGCTCAAGGGCGCGTTCTACACCCGGCTGGAACGCGCGGTGATGAACCGCACCGACCTGTTCCTGTTCGAAAGCGCGTTCGCGCGCGATACCTATCAGCGCGTGGTCGGCGTGCCGCGCGGCCTGGTGCGCTGCGTGTTCAACGGCGTCACCGCCGACGAATTCGATCCGGTGCCGCTGGCGGACGACGCCACCGATCTCGTCTATGTCGGCGAATTCCGCCACATCAAGGGCGCCGATCTCCTGATCGAAGCGGTGGCGCGGCTGCGCGCCGACGGCAAGCCGGTGACGCTGACGCTGGCCGGCGACGGCGAGGAAACCGCGAACCTGAAAGCGCTGATCGATCGGCTGAAGCTCGGCGATGCGGTGCGCTTCATCGGCCACGTCAAGGCGCGCCACGGCTTTTCCAAGGGCCGCCTGCTGGTGGTGCCCTCGCGCGGCGACTCGATGCCCTATGTCGTGATCGAAGCCACCGCCGCCGGTATTCCCCTGCTGGCCGCCAAAGTCGGCGGCATTCCTGAAATCCTCGGGCCGCACACCGCCGGGCTGTTCGCGCCGGACAGCGTCGGCGCGATGGCCGACGCCATCGAAGGCGCGCTGATCGACCTCGATGCCGCGCGGCTCGCGGCCAAGGAGCTGCGCGAGCGCATCTTCACCCACTTCTCGCAGCGCGCGATGGTGGACGGCGTGCTGTCGGGATACCGCGACGCCTTCGAGGCCGGTTAACCGGCATTTACCAACGATAACGAAATCTTCCGATTTGTCCGCTAGGCAGAGTTGAAAAGCGTTTCGCCTGCCCGCGCGCATGGCCATATCGCATGGCAAGACCGCATGCAGGTGTCAGTCCGACAGGAAGTTTGACGTGGAACCGATCGACGTCCGCTCGATGATCAATTCCGCCGCAGCCGGCGCCGCCGCGGCCTCTCCCGCCGCGAGCGTAAATCCTTTCGAGCGGCGCAAGCGCCTGTCGCCGGCCGCCCTCGCCGTCACCAACCAGAAAGTCCTCGGCGCCTATTCGCCGGTGGTCATCAACGGCGTGATGCGGGCGGTGGATTTTGCCGGCATCAGCCTGATCGGCATCGTGCTTTATGTCGCCTATGTCGTTCCGATCGACGGCTTCTCGTGGAAATTTCTCGGCGCCATCGTGCTGATGGCGACGCTCGCGGTGATTTCGTTCCAGGCCGCCGAGATCTACGACATCGACATCTATCGCGGCCAGTTGCGGCAGATGACGCGCATGGCCTCGTCCTGGGCGTTCGTCTTTCTGCTGTTTATCGGCGCCTCGTTCTTCGCCAAGGTCGGCGGCACGGTGTCGCGGGTGTGGCTGGCGGGCTTCTTCTTCACCGGCCTTGCCGCACTGATCGTCGGACGGCTGATCTTGCGGACGCTGGTGCGGCGCTGGGCGCGCGAGGGCCGACTCGACCGCCGCACCATCATCGTCGGCTCCGACGAAAACGGCGAGAAGCTGATCACGGCGCTCGCCGCGCAGGACGATTCCGACATCAAGATTCTCGGCGTGTTCGACGACCGCAACGATTCCCGCGCGCTCGACACCTGCGCCGGACTGCCCAAGCTCGGCAGGATCGGCGACATCGTCGAATTCGCCCGCCGCACCCGCGTCGATCTGGTGCTGTTCGCGCTGCCGATCTCGGCCGAGACGCGCATTCTCGACATGCTCAAGAAGCTGTGGGTGCTGCCGGTCGACATCCGCCTGTCCGCGCACACCAACAAGCTGCGCTTCCGGCCGCGCTCATACTCCTATCTCGGCTCGGTGCCGACGCTGGATGTGTTCGAGCAGCCGATCACCGACTGGGACATGGTGCTGAAATGGCTGTTCGACCGCGTGGTCGGCGGCCTGATGCTGCTGATGCTGGCGCCGGTGATGGCGCTGGTCGCGCTCGCGATCAAGCTCGACAGTGCGGGCCCGGTGCTGTTCCGCCAGAAGCGCTACGGCTTCAACAACGAGCGCATCGACGTGTTCAAATTCCGCTCGCTCTATCACGACCAGGCCGATCCGCTCGCCGCCAAGGTGGTGACGCGGAACGATCCGCGCGTTACCCGCGTCGGGCGCTTCATCCGCAAGACCAGCCTCGACGAACTGCCGCAGCTCTTCAACGTGGTGTTCAAGGGCAACCTGTCGATCGTCGGCCCGCGTCCGCATGCGGTGCAAGGCAAATTGCAGAGCCGCCTGTTCGACGAGGCGGTGGACGGCTATTTCGCCCGTCACCGCGTCAAGCCCGGCATCACCGGCTGGGCGCAGATCAACGGCTGGCGCGGCGAGATCGACAATCAGGAGAAGATCCAGAAGCGCGTCGAGTTCGATCTGTACTACATCGAAAACTGGTCGGTGCTGTTCGATCTCTACATCGTGCTGAAGACGCCGATCGCGCTGATCAAGGGCGAGAACGCCTATTGAGGGGTGCGGAGGCGGCATGACGATCACCCTCACCGCTGACCGCTCGCCTCCCGCCGGCGCGCTTCCGCCCGGCATCGCGCGCTGGCAGCACGCGCTGATGTGGCTGGTGGGCTGCGGCGGCGCGATCGTCATGATCGAGCCGAGCCCCTACGAGATCGCCACCCTTCTCGGCCTGATTTTCTTCTACGCCACCGGCCTGCGCTTTCGCCCGGTGTTCCTGCCGCTGCTGGCGCTGCTGGTCACGCTCAATCTCGGCTACACCATCTGCGCCGCTTATCTGATGGACAAATCCCCGATCGTGAACTGGATCGTCACCTCGTGGTACATGGCGGTGACGGTGCTGTTCTTCGCCATGGTGCTGTCGGAGGACACCGAAGCGCGGCTCGACCTGTTCCGGCGCGGACTGATCGCCGGCGCGCTGATCGCCTCGCTCGCCGGCATCGCCGGCTACTTCCGGCTGATTCCCGGCGCCTTCGACCTGTTCACGCTCTATGGCCGCGTCAAGGGCACCTTCAAGGACCCCAACGTGATCAGCGCGTTTCTGATCCTGCCGGCGCTGTTCACGCTGCAAGGCGTGGTGACGCAGCCCTTCGGCAAGGCGGCGAAGAGCGCGCTGGCCCTCGGCATCATCGCGATCGCGCTGCTGCTGGCGTTCTCGCGCGCGGCGTGGGGCCAGCTCGTCTTCACCTCGGCGCTCATGCTGATGCTGATGTATCTCACCAGCCGCGAGACGCGGCAGCGCAACCGCATCGTGCTGACCACGGCGGCGGTCATCGTGGCGGCGGCCGCGATGGTGCTGGTGCTGTTGTCGTTCGATTCGATCGACGCGCTGTTCAAGGAGCGCGCCAGCCTGCACCAGAGCTACGACAGCGGGCGGTTCGGCCGCTTCGGCCGCCACGCGCTCGGTTTCCAGATGGCGCTCGACCTGCCGCTCGGCATCGGCCCCCTGCAATTCACCAGATTTTTCCCCGAGGACACCCACAACTCGTTCCTCAACGCTTTCATGTCGGGCGGCTGGATCGCGGGCATCTGTTTCCCGGTGCTGGTGTTCATCACCGTGGCGATGAGCTTTCGGCTGATCTTCGTGCGGGTGCCGTGGCAGCGCAGCTATCTGGCGCTGTTCTCGGCCTTCCTCGGCACCGTCGGCGAAGCCTTCATCATCGACGTCGACCACTGGCGGCATTTCTGGATGCTGCTCGGCGCGATGTGGGCGATGAATGTCGCGGCCTACGACTACATGTCCGGGGACAGGAAGACCGCCGAGGCGCGACGCCGGGCGGCCGCCGCGAGCGCAGCAGCGCCCTGACCGCCTCCGGAAATTCTCAGAACGTGACGCCGACGCGCACGCCGCGGGTCCAGATCACGCGGCATTTCTTGCGGGTGTTGCCGTAGAGCAGTTCAAACCGCGGCGGCAACGGCGCGCTGACCTCGAGACAGGCCCCGCCCGCCGAGTAATCGACGATGCTGCAATCCATCATCGGCGATTTGGGATCAAGGATGATCTTGCCAGCCTTGGAAACCCGGCCCGAGGGCCGCACCCGTTCGAATCTGCGATTCTGGCTCATGGTGAAACCTGCTGCCTCGTGGATTGATCGATCCGGTGTGCCGGCCTGACTGCGATGTTTCAGTGATCGGCCGCCGCGGCCTCACGCCGCGGCGCTGAAGCGGGTTTTCTGCGCGCACCGGCCTTGAGAAAGCGCGCGCCGATCTGCTCCCCGCTCACCCGCACCAACTGGCAGCGGCGATAGGCCAGCCCGGTCGATGACAGCAGCAGGAAGAATTCGCGCATATCGAGTCCGGCAACGGACCCCTCGACGCTGAGCAGGACGCCGCTGGCGGAAATATCGATCATCTTGCAGGAGCGGCGCCAGGTGCCGTCGATTCCCATGATGTGAACGTCGACGCCCTGTTCAAAACCGACGCGCGGGGTCAGGCGCTGTTCTTTGCTCAAGGCAACCTCCCAATTGAGGCTCGAAAAAAGATGAATAAATCTGCAGTCGAACGAATAGGTTTGTCCGCCTGACGCAGGATCGGTATTTCAATTAGAATTCACGGTATGACGTTAGTGGCCAATCCTGAACATTGGTTTAAACCAAACCGCTAGCCTGGGGCGCCATGGCGCCGGCCGTCAGGCGAAGCGCGATGCAGGTCCGGGCGAAACGGGCCTTACGGCTGCCGGCGCGCAGCGGCGGCACGAACCAGCCGGGGGCCCACATCCTGGCCAAAACCGGCCCCGGAGGGCTGAAATGATCCGAAATCAGCGCCTCACTGCTTGCGCCGCGCGGCGAATTTCCCTAATCAACCGAGGTCGATAAGACGTCGGAGCGTAGCGCAGCCCGGTTAGCGCACTAGTCTGGGGGACTAGGGGTCGGAGGTTCGAATCCTCTCGCTCCGACCATTCAATTAATTGAAATCACAGCACAAAATTGGATTTTCGCTGTTGATGCGGTGGCTCGAAAAACTAATGAGTCCGCACGAGGTCCGCACCGACAGCGGCCCATCAATTACAGACCCCACACCACAAACAATTCCTCCTACCAGCGCCGCCAACAAACACGTCTGTGAATATCTTTCCTATTATCTCGATCTCGCGCACGCTCCACGTTTTGCCGTCCTCTTGTCGGGTCCGTGGGGCGTTGGAAAGACCCACCTACTGAAAGCGTTTCTGAAATCTAGATTTGGCGATGAAGCAAACGCTTACGTCTATGTGAGCCTTTACGGCCTCTCGAACCTCAATGAAATCGACGACGCGTTATTCCAAGCCGTGTATCCGATGCTCACTGGTATGCCGGCCAAGATCGCCGGCCGGGTCGGAACAGCGGCGCTAAAATGGGCCAAATTCGACGCTGACCAGTTCAGCCTCAAAGACTTCGCGAGTAGGTTCAAGGCAAAGCTCTATGTCTTCGACGACCTAGAACGTTGCGATGCAAAGCCAGACAAAGTCCTTGGTTACATCAATCAGTTTGTTGAGCACGGCGATGCCAAGGTGATTGTTCTTGCCAATGAAAAAGAGATTAGCGACCGCGAAAATTATGATCGGCGCCGGGAGAAGCTGATAGGCAAGACGCTGGAGGTGCGTTCGGAGTTTGAAGCAGCTTTCGGTCATTTCGCTGAAAATATCGATCACCCAGATACGCGATCCTTCATTCAGGCGAGCGCCGCCGACATAGCCAAGATTTACGATCTATCAGAGCTCAATAATCTTCGCATTCTGCAACAGACGCTATGGGATTTTGAGCGATTTCATGCATCCCTTTTGCCCGAGTATAAAGCTAACAACGACGCCATTCTAACCTTGATGCGTCTGATTTTTGTGCTTTCCTTTGAGTTTAAAGCTGGCCGCATTGCTGAAGCTGACATTCGCAGTGGTCGTGGAATGCACGCGATGGTGCTAGCGAGATTGAACAAAGAAGAACAGAAGTCTGCGATCGAGGTCGTTGCCGATCGCTATCCGATCGTCGATGTGAATGACAATATTCTCTCAAATGAACTGCTCGTGGATTTTCTCGTGCGCGGAACTGTCGATGCCAATGCAATAAATGCAGAGATCAAAGCCAGTAGCTTCTTTATTACCGTCGCTGATGAACCATCTTGGCGAACCGTCTGGCATTGGCTGGAGCGATCGGATGCGGAATTCGAAAATGCCCTGGCGAAAATGGAGCAGCAATTTGCTGAGCGAGCTTTTGTAGGCGAAGGCGAACTTCTCCATGTTCTTGGCCTTCGTCTTTTTCTTTCCGATCGCGGCATCTTGCCCGTATCCCGGCCAGAAATCGTCGAACAAGGGAAAATTTATATCGACGATCTTTATGAAACAAAGAAACTCCTCATTCGACGGTTCGATGACATAACAGAAATCCGATTTAGCGGATGGGACGGCCTTGGCATTCATGAAAATGAGGCGCCGGATTTCAAAGAGTTGTTCTCTTATTTGACACTGGCTTTGAAAAGGACAGCCGAGGATAATTTCGCCATTCAGGCCAACATTGTTTTGTCTGAAATGAAGAAAGACGCGCAAAAATTCCTGCGCCGCCTCTGCTGGACCAGCGACGGCAGCGAGCAACAAATCAGAGAGCCTGTACTGGCAAAACTCGACGTAGCCGAATTTGTTGAAGCGATGGTCGGATTGCACCCTCAGGAACAACGCATTGCCATGATGGCCCTCAAGGGGCGCTATGAAGGCGCGGTCCTTGACCGAGAACTTGCAGATGAAAAGCTCTGGATAATTGATGTGAGAGATGCGCTGTTAGCACGAAGTGAGACATTAAAGCCGATCGCAAAATATCGAATACAAAAATTAGTGGAGTGGAATTTAAAGGCGGCAGAGGCCGCGGTCGAAAAAGCAAAGCCTCTCTCCTCTACGGATGTTTCAGAGCCCGAGGGCGCATAGTGATCGAATTTCATTGGAAGGGGGAGATTGATCCGATCGCAGTTTATGCCGCTGTTGTTTCAACAGCCGCGGTGATTTTTGCCGGGGTAAATGTCTGGCGCAATCGCGCCCGCCTGGCCGTGACAGCTACGCCGGATATGATGATAATTGGATCAGAGAACTCCGATAACGACGAAAGCGATCTCGTCGCGGTTCGGGCAGTCAATCGAGGCAACAAAGCCACGACGGTTCTCGGTCTTTATATTACGGATCGCGGCAATGTTTGGAATAGAATTCGTCGGGCCGATCGGAAGCATTTCGCGGTATTGAACCCACAACCCAAGGGTTATCCGCCTGTCTTACCGAAAGTGCTCAATCCCAATGAAGAGTGGACGGGATACATAAGGCTGCGTCTGGATATCATCCCTGATCTCTTGGATGGAAACCATCTTGCGGTAATCAGCGCAACACACTCTGAAAAGGCAGCATCCGCGGTGATACCTAAATTGAAGCCTGCCAAGAATTGATGGGGATGAGATGCAGTTTTTAGGATGGCCGCGATTGTCGTGATTTATGCGCTTCAGCCCGAGTATCGTTCGGTCAAACTGGTGGCACGGCCGCGCCTATGCCACCTATGGCGGCGTCTACATCGTCGCGTCCGTGTTGTGGCTGTGGCTGGCGGAGGGCGTGCGTCCGGACCGATGGGACATCGCGGGCGCATCGATCTGCCTGATCGGCGCCGCCGTCATCATCGCCGGGCCGCGATAGAACCGCACGCCAGCAAAGCCGAAGGCGCCGTCTGGACTAACCCTCGCCATCCTTCAGCACGCGGTCGAGCATTTCGCGCGCATCGACCAGATCGTCGAGCACGGTCTTCAATTTGTCGCGGTCGACCGCCGGCGCGCTGCCGTTGCGGATGCTGGGCGGCGCATAGGCCTGCGCGCCGGAAGGCCCGGCGGCCGGACGCGCCACCACCGGCCGGGGCTGCAGGCTTGCCGGATCGGGCATCGGCACGGTGGCGATCGGCACCGTCTCGCCGCGCGGGCGCGTCATGACAGGCTCGTTCAAACGAGGCTCGTTCAGGCGAGGTTCGGGCAAGCGCGTCTCGCTCAGCCGGTGCGAGGACGGCGGCACGAAATCCATCGGCCCGCGCGCGGCCCGAACGCGGACCTCGACGTCGCGGACCTCGATCTCGTCGCCCTCGTCTTCTTCCTCTTCGTCGAAATCCTGTTCCTCGGCCTCATCCTCGGCCTCGTCGGCCTCTTCGAGATCGGCCGCCTCCTCTTCGAGCTCGGCCTCGATCTCCTCGTCTTCCTCCTCGGGCTTGCGCCGCGCGGAACGCGCGCCGCGTGCCCGCGTCTCCTGATCGAAGGAAGGTCCGCTGAAGGACGCCGGCGCGATGGCGGAATCCTCCATCAGGCCCTGCACCGCCTTGATGCCGTGCTCGCGCAAAATGCGCTGCACGCCGCGAATGGTGTAGCCCTCGCCGTACAGCAGACGGCGGATGCCGCGCAGCAGATGCACGTCGTCGGGGCGATAATAGCGGCGACCGCCGCTGCGCTTCATCGGTTTGATCTGGACGAAGCGTGTTTCCCAGAAGCGCAGCACATGCGCCGGGATATCGAGATCGTCGGCGACCTCGCTGATCGTCCGAAATGCATCCGGCGCCTTGTCCAAATGCACACTCCCTTTATGGCCGGGCCGTCATCAGGCGGCGACTCAGCGTGCAGGCTGAATCACGACGCGCGGAATCTACCGCGTTTTCCGGCGCAGGGGAATTCTCAAGGAAAAAGCCGAGGAATTATCTGCCTGTACGTCACAGACACGGCACGGCCGCGATTCACGCCGGCGGCGTGACGAACAAAATCGAACCCTAGTCCGACTCGGCGACAACGGCGCTGCCATTGGCGTGGCCGTTGATGCGCTGCTTGAGGATGGCCGATGGCTTGAACACCATCACCCGGCGCGGCGAGATGGGAACCTCGGTGCCGGTCTTGGGATTGCGGCCGATCCGCTGGCCTTTCTGACGGACCATGAACGAGCCGAACGAGGACAGCTTCACCGTCTCGCCCTTCTCGAGGCAGTCGGTGATTTCCTTCAGCACCAGTTCCACAAAGGCGGAGGATTCAGTCCGCGACAGCCCCACCTTCTGATAGACGGCCTCGCACAGATCGGCGCGTGTTACGGTCTTGCCAACTTCGCTCATCGCCTGCCCCACAATCATTTCCGGCGAACAATTCGCGTCTGAAATTAGGGGGTTAACCCGGAGGGGTCAACCCGCACTCACCACTCAAAACCATCTGTTTTCCGCGGGAAAACGTTTGATTTTTATCTAATCCCTCACCAGCGCAGCAGCGCCGAACCCCAGGTGAAGCCACCCCCCATCGCCTCCAGCATGACAAGGTCGCCCTTCTTGATGCGCCCGTCGGCCGCCGCAACGGCCAGCGCCAGCGGGATCGACGCCGCCGAGGTATTGCCGTGCTCGTCCACGGTCAGCACCACCTTTTCCGGCGCGATATGCAGTTTCTTGGCCGAGGCATCGATGATGCGCTTGTTGGCCTGATGCGGCACCAGCCAGTCGATGTCGTCCGCCGTGGTGCCGGTGGCGTTGAAGGCGTCGACGATCACGTCGGTGATCATGCCGACGGCATGCTTGAACACCTCCCGCCCCTCCATCCGCAGATGGCCGGCGGTCTGGGTGGTCGAGGGGCCGCCATCGACGAACAGCTTGTCCTTGTGGCGGCCATCCGAGCGCAGATGGGTGGTCAGCACGCCGCGGTCGGCGCTGCTGCCGGGCTGCTGCTGGGCGTCCAGCACCACCGCGCCGGCGCCGTCGCCGAACAGCACGCAGGTGGTGCGGTCGTTCCAGTCGAGGATCCGGGAGAAGGTTTCGGCGCCGATCACCAGCGCCCGCTTGAAGGCGCCGCTCTTGAGGAAGTTGTCGGCGGTGGCGAGCGCGAAGATGAAGCCGGAGCATACCGCCTGCACGTCGAACGCCGCGCCGTGGTGGATGCCGAGCGCTTCCTGGATCTGCACGGCGGTGGCGGGAAAGGTGTTGTCGGGCGTCGAGGTCGCGAGCACGATCAGGTCGATGGACTGCGCGTCGATCCCGGCATTGGCGATCGCCGCCTGCGCCGCCTTGATGCCGAGATGCGAGGTGTATTCGCCGTCGGCCGCGATGTGGCGCTGGCGGATGCCGGTGCGCTGGACGATCCATTCGTCGGACGTGTCGACCGTCTTGGTCAGTTCGGCATTGGTGACGATCCGCTCGGGCAGGTATGCACCATAGCCGAGCACGACCGAACGCGTCGTGGTCACGAGACAGCCTCCTGCGCGGTCGGCACCATGGCCAGAAGGCCGCCGCCGCGGTTGAGTGTTTGATTGATCTTTGTCAGGAGATCGTAGCGGACCATGTCATAGCCAACATCGACGGCCGAGGCAAAGCCTTCGGCGTCGGTTCCGCCATGGCTCTTGATCACGACACCGTTGAGGCCGAGAAACACCCCGCCATTGACCTTGCGCGGGTCCATCTTGTCGCGGAGCGCGTTGAAGGCCCCCCGCGCCAGGATATAGCCGAGCTTGGAGCGCCAGGTGCGCCCCATCGCGCTGCGCAGATATTGCGCGATCTGCCGCGCGGTGCCCTCCGCGGTCTTCAGCGCGATATTGCCGGAAAAGCCCTCGGTGACGATCACGTCCGCCGCGCCCTTGCCGATGTCGTCGCCTTCGACGAAACCGATGAAATCGAGCTCGGGCAGGTTCATCGCCCGGAGCAGTTCGGCGGCGTGCCGCACTTCCTCGACGCCCTTGACCTCCTCGACCCCGATATTGAGCAGGCCGACCGTCGGCCGCTCCAGATCGAACAGCACCCGCGCCATCGCACTGCCCATGATCGCCAGTGCCGCGAGGTGCTGCGCGTCGCCGCCGATCGAAGCGCCGACATCGAGCACGACCGACTCGCCGCGCACCGTCGGCCAGGCGCAGGCGATCGCCGGCCGATCGATCCCCGGCAGCATGCGCAGGTTGAAGCGGGCCATCGCCATCAGCGCGCCGGTGTTGCCGGCGGACACCGCGACATCGGCCTCGCCCTTCTTCACCGCGTCGAGCGCCAGCCACATCGACGAGCTCTTGCGTCCGCGCCGCAGCGCCTGGCTCGGCTTCTCGTCCATGGTGATGGCAATGTCGGTGTGGATCACCCGCGAGGCGGCCTTCATCGCCGGATGGGCATCGAGTTCGCGATTAATCTGGGCGCTGTCGCCGAACAGCAGAAACTCGGTGTCGGGATGCCGGGTCAGAGACAGACCGGCTCCGGGAACGACGACCGATGCGCCGTAATCGCCACCCATGGCGTCAAGCGCAATTCGAACCTTTTGGGCCATGTCCGTTCCGGAAACCTGAATCTGCGGTCAAAAACCAAAAACCGCTCCTCTGCAGGAACGCCGCGAAGGCGCTGCAGGCAGCGATAAGCGGACAGCGGTGGGCTGACCCCAAAACAATACCTTGTCCGCGTGGCGATACAACATCTTGACGGGCCTGTCTCGCCCCACTCAATGCCGTTTGGGTTTCTTGCCGGACGGCGGGGCGGCCTCTTTCAGCGCCTTGAGCGCCGCGAAGGGATGCTCGTCGGGGTCGGCCTCCTCCTGCGGCGCGTCGAAAACCGCGTCCGCCTTGCGCGGATAGGGATCTATTCCCAGAAACAGCATCTCCGTCGCCAGCCGGCCGAGATTGATCGCGCCGCCGACGATCTCCTCCGGCGGCTCGGGAATGTCCTCCTCCTCGCCCGCCGTATGCGGCACCGCCTGCGTCGCCACCATGCCGGCCGGCGCGAAGGTGATATCGACCGGCTCGACGACCAGGCTTTCCATCGGCTCCAGCGTCACCACGCAGGTCTGGCCGACCTTGCCCCGCACCTGCCCGGTGACATGAATCAGCCCGCCCCGGCCATGGGCGAGATCGAATTCCGCCGATGCCTCGGAAATCTCGCGCAGGCCGCCGAGTTGCGCCAGCGCGGCGCGCTGATCCGCGTTGGCGGCGAAGGCGACATGCGATCCGGCTTCCGGAATCTGCGCCACGATGACGGGGACGCTCCAGGGCATATCTTTCCAGAGCGTGTCCTGCTCCGGAGCGCGGGTGCGGCGGGGTTTCTCGGTCATGGCGGATGCCTTTCAGTTCGATCCGGACGGCGGGGCCGGAAAACGCCAGTCTGCGCCGGTCAGGGCCGCGCGGTCGAGCGGCTCCAGCGCGGCCAGCACGGTGGTCATGTAGGCGGCGATCTGCGCCGCACTGTCCGGGTGCGCGCCGTTGAGGACGTTGCGGTCGATCGCGGCGGCCAGCGCCTCGCCGCCGGCGGCCAGCGCGGCATCATAGGCGGCGGTGCGGCCGTAAAACGCCTCGCCGAACGCCTGCATCCGTTTCGGCACGGTGAGATCGCCGACGCCCATTTCGCGCAGATTGCCGTCCATGTCGGTGCAGAAACGGTCGAACAACTGCTGGGCGAGATCGGCCGCAGCCACGGCGCGCAGCCGGCGCAGCACCGGCCACAGATGCAGCACCAGCATGTCGAACCGGCCGTTCACCGTGTCGGGCACATCGAGACTGGCGTAAAATGCCGGTTGTCGTGCCTGCGCCACGATCATGCCATAGATCGCTTCAATGGTGCCGCCGGACGGGGCAGAACTCCGGAAGTGTTTGAACGGCCAAAGCATTACTGGCTCCGCATCGGGCCACCGGCCTGCGGCGGCGTTCGGACGTGTTGCAATCGGAAGTCCTGCCGGGTACGTCAACGCACCACGCGATGCAAGAGCGCATTGCGTGGTCATGCAAGAGGATAGCCCCTTTGGCCGAGATGATCGTGAGCCCCGACGCAAGCCGGCAGACCCGGACACCCCGCACGCGGTGGCTGCGCCCTCGTGGCTTGCGCCTCGCGGCGGCCGCGCTTGCGGTCTGCGCCGTGCTCGGCGGCTGCACCGGCGAGCAGTTCCAGAAGGGCTACATCCTGCCGGCCGGCGCGCTCGAGCAGATCCCGCTCGGCGCCAGCCAGGACCAGGTGCTGATCGTGATGGGCACGCCCTCCACGGTCGCGACGCTGAACGGCGAGGTGTTCTACTACATCTCGCAGCGCACCGAGCGCAAAGTCGCCTTCATGCGCCAGCAGGTGATCGACCAGCGCGTGATCGCAATCTATTTCGACAAGGATCGCCGGGTGCAGCGCATCGCCAATTACGGCCTCAGGGACGGCCGCATCTTCGACTTCATCACGCGCACCACGCCGACCAGCGGTCAGGAGCTCTCCTACCTGACGCCGCTGTTCAAGATCCTCAGCACGCGGGATTAGAGCAGGCTCAAGTTAAGGCGAAGCGTTGCCAGAAACATGAGGCTGCTCCCTCTCCCCGCCGGGGAGAGGGTTGGGGTGAGGGGAAATAGAATTCTCGATAGATCGTAACCCCTCACCCGGATTGCTATCGCGCGTCTCCGACGCGCGGCAATCCGACCTCTCCCCATGGGAGAGGTGAACCAAGCTCCACGCCAATGTCCGGATATCAGACCGCCACCAGTCCGCGCTCGACGAACTTGTAGCCCGCCTCCCAGCGGCGATATGCCTCGCTGTCCTTGGGATAGGGATTGTGGTGCGGCTCGCGGTTGAAGCAGGCGCGCTTGCCCTGCTCGAACGGATCGTTGTCGTCCATGACACTGCCTCCCCAAAAAGCCGTCAATCGAAACGCCGTACCCTGAAGCGGATTCAACGCAGCCGGCGCCGAAGGTTTCCCGCCGCGCGAAGATGTCGCACGCCCAAACAAAAACGCCCGCGGCATGCCGCGGGCGTTTCGTCGAATGCGCCTGAAATCAGTGAGCGAGGATCGCCAGCAGCAACAATGCAACGATGTTGGTGATCTTGATCATCGGATTCACCGCAGGACCGGCCGTATCCTTGTAGGGGTCGCCGACAGTGTCGCCGGTCACCGCCGCCTTGTGGGCGTCGGAGCCCTTGCCGCCGAAATGGCCGTCCTCGATGTACTTCTTGGCGTTATCCCATGCGCCACCGCCCGAGGTCATCGAGATCGCGACGAACAGACCGGTGACGATCACGCCGAGCAGCATGGCGCCGACCGCGGAGAACGCCGCCGACTTGCCCGCCGCGCCACCGCCCGCGATGAAGTAGATCACGAAGTAGACGAAGATCGGCGACAGCACCGGCAGCAGCGAGGGAATGATCATTTCCTTGATCGCCGCCTTGGTCAGCAGGTCCACCGCCTTGCCGTAATCCGGCTTGTCGGTCCCCTTCATGATGCCCGGCTTCTCGCGGAACTGGCGGCGCACCTCCTCGACGATCGCGCCGGCGGCGCGGCCGACCGCGGTCATGCCCATCGCGCCGAACAGGTACGGCAGCAGGCCGCCGAACAGCAGACCGACCACGACGTACGGGTTGTTGAGCGAGAAGTCCGGATTGACGCCGGCGAAGTATTTGTGGGTCGCCGAATGCGCCACGAAGAATTTGAGGTCTTCGTTATAGGCCGCGAACAGCACCAACGCGCCGAGACCGGCCGAGCCGATGGCGTAGCCCTTGGTCACCGCCTTGGTGGTGTTGCCGACCGCGTCGAGCGCGTCGGTCGCCTTGCGGACTTCCTTGGGCAGGCCCGCCATCTCGGCGATGCCGCCGGCATTGTCCGTCACCGGGCCGAAGGCGTCGAGCGCGACGATCATGCCCGCCAGCGCCAGCATGGTGGTGGTGGCGATCGCGATGCCGAACAGGCCGGCCAGGCTGTAGGTGATCAGGATTCCGGCGATGATGACGATGGCGGGAAGCGCGGTCGCCTCCATCGAAATCGCAAGACCCTGAATGACGTTGGTGCCGTGACCGGTCACCGAGGACTGTGCGATCGACTTCACCGGGCGGTAGTCGGTGCCGGTGTAGTATTCGGTGATCCAGATGATCAGGCCGGTGACGGCAAGGCCGACCACGCCGCACAGGAACAGCGACAGGCCGGTGAACTTGACGCCTTCCAGCGGGCCGAAACCGATGAGCTGGTGGATCACGATGGCGAGGCCGACGAGAGAGAGCACGCCGGTCGCAATCAGGCCCTTGTAGAGCGCGCCCATGATCGACTGGCTGACGCCGAGCTTGACGAAGAAGGTGCCGGCGATCGAGGTCAGGATGCAGATGCCGCCGATGGCGAGCGGTAGGATCATCATGTTCGGCAGCAGCGCGGGCGCGCCGGCGAAGAAGATCGCCGCGAGCACCATGGTCGCCACCGCGGTCACCGCGTAGGTCTCGAACAGGTCGGCCGCCATGCCGGCGCAGTCGCCGACGTTGTCGCCGACGTTGTCGGCGATGGTTGCCGGGTTGCGCGGATCGTCCTCCGGAATGCCGGCTTCGACCTTGCCGACGAGGTCGCCGCCGACGTCGGCGCCCTTGGTGAAGATGCCGCCGCCGAGACGGGCGAAGATCGAGATCAGCGAGGCGCCGAAGCCGAGCGCCACCAGCGCGTCGATGACGATGCGGTTGTTGGGGGCAAGGCCGGCGAAGTGAGTCAGATAGATGTAGTAGAGCGTGACGCCGAGCAGCGCGAGGCCGGCGACCAGAAGGCCGGTGATCGCGCCCGCCTTGAAGGCGAGCTCAAGGCCGCCGGCCAGCGACTGGGTCGCCGCCTGCGCGGTGCGGACATTGGCACGCACCGACACGTTCATGCCGATGAAGCCTGCCGCGCCGGACAGCACCGCGCCGATCAGGAAGCCGACCGCCACCAGCACGCCGAGGAAATACGCGAGCAGCGCGAAGATCACGATGCCGACGATGCCGATGGTGGTGTATTGCCGCCGCAGATAGGCCTGCGCGCCTTCACGCACCGCACCTGCGATTTCCTGCATCCGCGCGTTGCCGGCGTCTGCGCCGAGCACCGACGAGGTTGCCCATGCGGCGTAGACAATAGAGAGCACGCCGCAGAGCACGATCAACCATAATGCTGTCATCTGACTTGCCTTTGTTTCCCGGAATATCCGTATCCCGCGAGCGCGGACGGAAAAGAAGAAAAACGGAGGTTTTGCCAGCCGCCGCCGGGTTGCCTCAATTTGGCGCGGACAATGCCAAAATCGCCCTCGCGGCGCAATGAGCGCAGGGCCCCCAAAACCCCGTTTTTAGGCTAATTCAACCAACGTCGAACGGCGCGCGCGCTCGGAAACGCGCGCGATCAGAAATGGCTGTAGGACAAACGCTGCAGCACCATCGCCTGCCCGCGCGAATCGACCAGCACCGGCGGCGCGCCGCCGGCCGTGATGCGGCCGATTGTCGTCACCGCGACGCCCGCCTCGCGCGCGGCCGCCTCGAACGCGGCCCAGCGATTCTCCGGGACGGTCGCGAGCACCTCGTAATCGTCGCCGCCGGAGACCAAAGTCCCGATCCCGGCCACACCATTTGCAAGAAGCCGCGCCGCGACCGGCGACAACGGCACGGCGGCGGCCTCGATGCGCGCCGAGACGCCGGAGGCGGCGCACAGTTTGGCGAGATCGCCGATCAGGCCGTCCGAGACGTCCATCGCGGCATGGGCATGATCCCGCAACGCTTTGGCCAGCGCCAGACGCGGCTGCGGCACGCGGTAGCGCCCGGCGAGATAGTCGCGGCCCGACGCGTCATCACCAAGTGCGGCGGCGGCCTTGCCGCCCTTGAGCACGTCGAGGCCCAGCGCGGCATCGCCGATGCTGCCGGAGACGACGACGCGATCCCCTTCTTGCGCGCGGTCGCGCCGGACGATTGTGCCGGGGGCTACCCTGCCGAAGGCGGTGATCGAGACGGTCAGCGGCCCCGGCGTCGAGACGGTGTCGCCGCCGAGCAGCGGGCAGTTGAACGTCGCCGCATCTTCCCCCAGCGCGCGCGCGAACGGCGCGAGCCAGTCGTCGCCCGCCTGCCGCAGGGCCAGCGTCAGCACGAAACCGGCCGGGGTCGCCCCCTTGGCCGCGAGGTCGGACAGGTTCACCCGCAGCGCCTTGCGCGCCAGCGTCTCCGGCGGATCGGTCGCGAGGAAATGCACGCCCTCCACCACCGCATCGACGGTGACGACGAGATCGTCGCCGGAGGCGGCCAGCACCGCCGCGTCGTCGATCAGGCCGAGCGCGCCGGCGTCGCTGGCGAGCGGCTGGAAATAGCGCGCGATCAGGTCATGTTCGGCGGAGGCCATGATGCACCCATTGGATTCGTCATGCCCGGCCTTGTGCCGGGCATCCACGTCTTAAGATATTTCATAAAGACGTGGATGGCCGGGACGAGCCCGGCCATGACGAGAAATGTGGTCGCGTTAAAACTCACCGCTGCGGAACTGGCGCCCGATCTGGTCGAGCACGGCGTTGACCAGGCCGGTCTCGTCGCGATCGACGAAGGCGTGGGCGACGTCGACATATTCCTTGATGACGACGCGCGCGGGCACATCCTTGCGGTGATCGAGCTCGTAGGCCCCGGCGCGCAGCACCGCGCGCAGGATGGCGTCGATCCGCTTCAGCGGCCAGCCCTTGTTGAGCGCCTCGTCGAGTAACGGGTCGAGCCTTTCCTGCTCGCGCACCACGCCCGACACCACGTCGCGGAAGAACGCCGCCTCGGCCGGCAGATATTTCTCGCCCTCGACCTCGTTGCCGAGCCAGTGGCTTTCGAATTCGGCGAAGATATCGTTCACGCCCGCGCCGGCGATGTCCATCTGATAGAGCGCCTGTACCGCCGCAAGGCGGGCCGCACCGCGCCGATTGGCCTTCTTCTCGACGGTTTTCGGAGCATCGGCCATCACGGTTTCGCCAGTCTGCGGCGGATGCGGATCATCGCGAGCGCCGCCCGCGCGGCATCGCCGCCTTTGTTGAGCTCGTCGGCGCGGGCGCGCGCCCAGGCTTGTTCCTCGGTGTTGACGGTGATGATGCCGTTGCCGAGCGGCAGGCTGCGCGCCACCGCGAGGTCCATCAGCCCGCGCGCGGATTCCATCGACACGATCTCGAAATGGATGGTCTCGCCGCGAATGACGCAGCCGAGCGCGATCGCGCCGTCATAAGGCTTGCCGTTCTTCTTGGCGGCGTCGAGCGCGATCGAAATCGCCGCCGGAATCTCCAGCGCACCGGGAACGCTGAGCACGTCATACTTGACGCCGGCCGCGTCCAGTTCCTGCAACGCGCCGGCCAGCAGCGCGCTCTGGATTTCGTCGTAGAAACGGGCCTCGACGATCACCACGCGGGCGCCGGTGATATCGGTGTCGTCGTTCAGTTGCGCGCGGCGCGGTTCAGCCATCGGTCGTCCCAATAGTCAATTGACTTACGTTCCGCGCCTTGTAGTCGCTAAGTCATGCAATTCCAAGCCGGAATTCCTGTCATGACAGGCTTGCGGCGGGCATGACGGACACATTCATTTCATCTGCGTCAGCCGCGCCGCATAGCGCGCCATCAGATCAACTTCGAGATTGACCTGCGTGCCCGCCTGCCACGCGTGCAAGGTGGTGGCCTGCAACGTATGCGGGATGATCAGCACCGAAAACGTATCTTCCGCCGCGCTGTTGACGGTGAGCGAGACGCCGTCCAGCGTCACCGATCCCTTGGTTGCGATGAAACGCGCCAGATCGCGTGGCGCGCGCAGCTCGAACCGCGCCATGTCGGGCAGATCGTCGCGGACAAGAATCGCGGCGATGCCATCGACATGCCCGGCGACGATGTGGCCGCCGAGTTCGTCGCCGATCTTGAGCGCGCGTTCGAGATTGAGCCGCGTGCCGGCGCGCCAGTCCCGCGCCGTGGTCAGCCGCAGCGTTTCGGCGGCGGTATCGACCTCGAACCAGGCGCGGCCCTGCTCCGTGCCTGAACGCACCACCGTGAGGCACACGCCGTTGCAGGCGATCGACGCGCCGTCGGCGATCGTTGCCTGATCATAGCGGCAGGCGATGCGCAGCCGGTGCAACTGGCCCTGTGCGGTCGGCGTCAAGGCCGTGATCTCGCCGATGTCGGTGACAATGCCGGTGAACATGGGCCTCTTTCGCTTGTCTTCCTGCTTCCGTCATGCCCGGCCTTGTGCCGGGCATCCACGTCTTCCTTATTTCAAGTGTTCCAAGGCGTGGATGGCCGGGACAGGCCCGGCCATGACGACTTCAACTACGATCTCGTTCAGACGCGCTCATAGATCATGAGACTGTCGCCCCCGACTGTTTCGCTAGCACGAAGCCTGAATGAAGGCGACTGCGTGATTGCGCCGAGGGGTTGCGTCGCCAGCGCAGGGACACCGTCATCGCCGATCCGCCCAGGGCCGCGCAGCAGCCAGATCTCGTCGACCAGTCCGGCGGTGAGAAACGACGAGGCCACCCGCGCCCCGCCCTCGACCAGAAGGCGGGTGACGCCTTGATCGGCCAGCGCATGCAGCACCTCCGGCAGCGCGAGGCCCGGCGGCGCACTGGTCAGGGTGACGACGCGCAGCAGATGCGCGCCGGCCCCGCCGAGCTTGGCCGCCGCCTTGGCTTCCGCAAGCTCCGAGGTCACGACCCAGAGCGGCACCTGCCGCGCCGAATGCACCAGGCGGCTGTCGCCGGGCAGCCGCAGCGCGCGGTCCAGCACCACCCGCACCGGCGAGCGTGCCTCCATGCCCGGCAGGCGGCACGTCAGCAGCGGATCGTCCGCCAGCACCGTGCCGATGCCGACCAGAATGGCGTCGCTTTGCGCGCGCAAGAGATGCACCCGCGCATTCGCCCTCTCGCCGGTGATCGCGACCGGGCGATGGCCCGCCGCCGCGATCTTGTCGTCCGCCGACACCGCAAGTTTGAGAATGACGTGCGGGCGATGCGCACGCACCCGCATGAAGTGTCCGGCGTGATCGCGCGCGGCCTCCTCGGCGCACAGCCCGACATCGACAGCAATCCCGGCGGCGCGCAGCCGCGCATGGCCCTGCCCCGCGACTTCCGGGTTCGGGTCCTCGATGGCGGAGACGACGCGCGCGATGCCGGCGGCGACGATGGCGTCGGCGCAAGGCGGCGTCTTGCCATGATGCGAGCACGGCTCCAGCGTCACATACAGCGTCGCGCCGCGCGCGGCAGCGCCGGCCCGCGCCAGCGCCTGCGGCTCGGCATGGGGCCGCCCGCCGGGCTGCGTCCAGCCGCGCCCGACAATGACGCCGTCCTTCACGATCACCGCGCCGACCGCGGGATTGGGCCAGGTCGCGCCCTGCCCGCGCCGGCCAAGCGCGAGCGCGAGTTGCATATAGCGATGATCAGACATCGGACGAGGCGCGAGCGCGCGCCATCATTTCGGCACGGCCGCCGGGGGCGGATCGTCCTCGTTCGACAATTCGCCGAGCACGGTCTCGAAATCCTTGGCCTCGCGGAAATCGCGATAGACCGAGGCGAAGCGCACATAGGCGACGTCGTCGAGCTTGCGCAGGTGCTCCATCACGATCTCGCCGATGGTCTCCGACGAAATCTCGGATTCACCGCCGCCCTCCAGCTCGCGCACGATGGCCGACACCATCCGCTCGAGCTGTTCGGAATCCACCGGGCGCTTGCGCAGCGAGATCTGCAGCGAACGCACCAGCTTGTCGCGGTCGAACGGCACGCGGCGGCCGCTGCGCTTGATCACGGTAAGCTCGCGCAGTTGCACGCGCTCGAAGGTGGTGAAGCGGAAATTGCACGCCATGCAGACGCGCCGCCGCCGGATCACGGCCGAGTCTTCGGTCGGCCGTGAATCCTTCACTTGGGTATCGAGACTGCCGCAGCTTGGACAACGCATGAGCGCACAGCCTTCCGGTTGGCCTTACGAATAGATCGGGAAACGATCGGTCAGCTCGCGCACCCGCTGCTTCACCGAGGCCTCGACGCCGGGGGCCGAGCCGTCCGGCGACTGCGCCACCGCGTTCAGCACCTCGGCGATCAGCGCGCCGACCTGCTTGAATTCCGCGACGCCGAACCCGCGCGTGGTCGCCGCCGGGGTGCCCAGACGCAGGCCCGAGGTGACGAACGGCTTTTCGGGATCGAACGGAATGCCGTTCTTGTTGCAGGTGATGGCCGAGCGCACCAGCGCGCGCTCCGAGATGTTGCCCTTCAGCCCCTTGGGGCGCAGGTCCACCAGCATCAGGTGATTGTCGGTGCCGCCGGAGACGATCTCGAAGCCATGGCCGCGCAGCGCTTCCGCAAGCGCCCTGGCGTTCTCGACGATGTTCTTCGCATAGACCTTGAAGTCCGGGCTCAGCGCTTCCTTGAACGCCACCGCCTTGGCGGCAATCACATGCATCAAGGGGCCGCCCTGCAGGCCGGGGAAGATCGCCGAGTTGATCTTCTTGGCGATCTCCTCATCGTTGGACAGGATCAGGCCGCCGCGCGGGCCGCGCAGCGACTTGTGCGTGGTGGTGGTGGTGACATGGGCGTGCGGCACCGGCGAGGCATGCGCGCCGCCGGCGACGAGACCGGCGAAATGCGCCATGTCCACCAGGAAATAGGCGCCGACGCTGTCGGCGATCTCGCGGAAACGCTTGAAGTCCCACGGGCGCGAGTATGCCGAGCCGCCGGCGATGATCAGCTTCGGCTTCACCTCCTGCGCCTGTTTGGCCACCGCATCCATGTCGATGATCTGGTCCTCGCGGCGCACGGTGTAGTGCGAGGCCTTGAACCACTTGCCGGACATGTTGACCGGCGAGCCGTGGGTGAGATGGCCGCCGGCGGCCAGATCGAGACCCATGAAGGTGTCGCCCGGCTGCAGCAGCGCCAGGAACACCGCCTGGTTCATCTGGCTGCCGGAGTTCGGCTGCACGTTGGCGAAGTTCGCGCCGAACAGTTTCTTGGCGCGCTCGATCGCGAGCGTCTCGGCGACGTCGACCCATTCGCAGCCGCCATAGTAGCGCTTGCCCGGATAACCTTCGGCGTATTTGTTGGTCATCACCGAGCCCTGCGCCTCGAGCACGGCGCGGCTGACGATGTTCTCGGACGCGATCAGCTCGATCTCGTGCTGCTGGCGACCGAGTTCGCCCTTGATGGCATCGGCGATCTCGGGATCGGCCTGCGCCAGCGACGCGGTGAAAAAGGTGTCCGGGGCAGACGCGGTCTTGGCGGAAGAACTGGACGAGCTCATTGGGGTACATCTCCACCGCCGCGGCCTGCCGGCGGCGCGGACGGTCATTGGGCTTGGGCGGAAACAGCGCGAGCGAGATACCATATGTGGCACCGATGGCCAAGCTGGGGCGGCAGAACGTGATATTTAGTGTGCCAGCGCGAACCGCCCGTTTTCCGGAGGTTTCTGCCCGGTTTCGGCCGGACCGCTGCCCCGCGCGCCGTCCCGGCGCCGTGCCTTCCTAGGAATAATATCCGATCGTTCCAGTCAGGCCCGGCGGGCGGGGCCGATCGGCCCGGTGGCGTTCAATTGAACGGCGAAACGGAAACGGCGATTCCGGCGCAGGCCCGTCTACAGGCGGGCAAACAGCAACACCATGTTCAGCAGGCAGCCCGCCGCGAGGACGAGCATCAACGCAAGCTGGACACGGGCGCGGCTTGTCGGAGGAATCGCTTTCATCATGGCCGGATGATGGAAAGAGTCGGTCCACGAGTCCCGGCCTTTATTTTTCGCCCGGACACCCCCGGATTCAGGACTCGTTTACGAGTCGATTCTCCCTCCAGCCCCCTCTTCCCGGCCCCGCACCGGCGTGGGGTTGAGAAAGGCGGCGAGACATGGTGATTTGCCCCGCCACGGGAAAGGGATCAGATGTCCGACGCCAGAAACAAAGCCACGATCAAGATCGTCATTCTATCCGGCGCGGTGATCATCGCGCTGTTCGCCTACAAGGCGATGATCGGCGGGGCGCGGCAGGACGTTTTCGGTTTCTCGCCGGGCATGCCGCGCGAGGATGCCGACAAGATCATCACCAAGCGGCAATGGATCTGCGAGACGCCGGACGAGAACTCGCTCGACTGCAAGACCGAAGCCGGCCGGGTGCGGCTGGCCTTCGCCGGCGCGCTGAAGGGCAAGCCGGTCTATGCCGTTAACGCCTCGCTGAGCCGGCGCGATCTGTCGCCGGAGGAAATCGCCAAATCGGTGTCCAAGCAGTTCGGCCGCGAGCCGACCAGCGGCGGCCCCGACAATGGCGGACACTATCTGTGGGACCTGCCGAACGGCAGCATGCTCAAGCTCGACGGCACCGAACTGCAGATGACCAACAAGGCCCTCGCCGACCGCAACGGCGCGGCCGCCACCGGATCGGTCCCCGCGGCGCCGGCAAAGTAATTCCGTTCGCGCGTCGCAGCCGGCGATGGCCGCGACGTCTCGCAGCGCATTGTGCGAAAAAGCGCGCCGCATCCGCATGGGATGCGACGCGCCCGGGAAGTGTTCGCTGGAAACAGCGGGCCGCCGGTCTTGCGCCGGCTTGGCCCGAATTTTCGCCTGCGCGGCAGGCGACGATACGTCTCAGAGACGATAGAGGATCTGGTCGGTCCAGAAGCGCTCGAGGCGATGCAGCGACTTGTTGAGGGTCGCGAACTCCTCGTTGGAGATGCCGCCGACCTGCTCTACCGTCTTGACGTGCTTCTGATACAGCGCGTCGACGATGTGGCGGACTTCCTGGCCCTGCGCGGTCAGGCGGATGCGGACCGAGCGACGATCGACGCGCGAGCGCTGATGATCGAGGTAGCCCATCTCCACGAGCTTCTTCAGATTGTAGGAGACGTTGGAGCCGAGATAGTAACCGCGCGTGCGCAGTTCGCCCGCGGTCAGCTCCTTGTCGCCGATGTTGTAGAGCAGCAGCGCCTGCACCGAGTTGATGTCGGAGCGTCCGCGGCGATCGAACTCGTCCTTGATGACGTCGAGCAGACGGCGATGCAGCCGCTCCACAAGAGTCAGAGCTTCGAGATAGAGCGGCTGAACCGGCGCGGCAATGTTCTGAGCGGCGGGTTCAACCGCCTTCATTGCGGATTTCATCATGACACTTCCCTGTTGTCGTTTTTTGCGACTTATTCGACGAAACTTTTGCTTCGTCTGATGAGCCCAACGTAAGGGAAGCGATTGAAGACGAGCTTAAACAACAGCATAAAGATAAGGTTTATTTGAATCAGTAAACGATTGATTTAGCCCGCATTTTCAGGGCCTTTTGTTACTTCTCGTTCACGACGCCGCGCCTGTGTTCACGCTTCGTCACCCGATCTGTCGCATTCCAGAACAAAGACGCTTCAAATTTGAAAGATTCCGTTGAGGATCATGGCGCGCTATGGCGGCCGCTCGCGCGCGGCCATCCAGGCCAGCGCGAGATAGGCGACCAGCATGATCGCCGCGAACACCACCACCATGATGTTGCCGCCATAAATGGCCGGAAACATCAGCTCGATCACCGCCATCGACACCACCGTGGTGAGCCACACCACCGCGCCCCATGGGGTCGCGAGCCACAGCCCGACGGCGGCGACGAGTTCGATCACCGCGAAATACACTGTCGCCGACCGCCACTGCGCGGTCTGCACCTCGAACGCGGTGTCCTCGTTGCCGATGAAGCCGGTGATCTGCGCCCAGTTGTAAAGACCGAGCGTCATCGCGATCACCGCCATCGCGCGCAGGAACAGCACGAGCCGCGCCGTCCACGCGGTCCCGCCGGTCTCCACGTCCTGCGGCAGCGCGGGACCGCCGATCACCGGCTCGCGCGGCGTCACGTCATGATGATCGACTGTACGGCCTCTGCGTCTTTTCATCGTCCTGCCGGATTCGTTCTCGTTCGCGGCGGAGTCTTGGTCGTTTGACCGCGCAAAATCAATCACGATCTATGAAAAACCGCGCGGTGACGCGCACCGGCGGGAATGCTAGATTGCCGTGTAGCCGGCAGATCCTGCCGCAAAATAATCCAGTTCCTCATGGTGAGGAGGAGCCAAGCGACGTCTCGAACCATGAGGCCACATCATGGCGGCCACATCCTTCGAGACGCATCGCCATGACAGGCGTAGCCTGCGTAAACTTGACTACGGTGCAATGCTCCTCAGGATGAGGATCGGGTTTCAGGAAGAAACAGGTTCAGGAAGAAGCAATGGCGATCAAATTCGGGCGGCCGATCGAAATGCGTGATGGTCCCGGCGGCGCGGCCCCGGATCGCGGTCCCGCCTCCACGCTCGATCTGCCGGTCCGGCTGCGCCGCAACCGCAAATCGGAATGGGCGCGCCGTCTGGTGCGCGAACACACGCTCACCACCGACGACCTGATCTGGCCGCTGTTCGTCGCCGACGGCGACAACAGCCGCGTGCCGGTCGCCTCGATGCCCGGCGTCGAGCGTCTCAGCGTCGATCAATGCGTGCGCGACGCCGAGCGCGCCGTGAAACTCGACATCCCGTGCATCGCGCTGTTTCCCTACACCGAGGCGTCGCTGCGCGACGAGGTCGGCAGCGAGGCGCTCAACGTCAACAATCTGGTGTGCCGTTCGGTGCGCGCGATCAAGCGCGAGTTTCCGGAGCTCGGCGTGCTGTGCGACGTGGCGCTCGATCCGTTCACCAGCCACGGCCATGACGGGCTGCTGCGCGACGGCGTCATCCTCAACGACGAGACGGTGGCGACGCTGGTGCAGCAGGCGCTGGTGCAGGCGCAGGCCGGTTGCGACATCATCGCGCCGTCCGACATGATGGACGGCCGGGTCGGCGCGATCCGCGCCGCGCTCGACCATGCCGGCCTCGCCGATGTGCAGATCATGGCCTATGCGGCGAAATACGCCTCCGCGTTCTACGGCCCGTTCCGCGACGCCATCGGCTCGGCCAAGGCGCTGCAGGGCGACAAGCGCACCTACCAGATGGATCCCGGCAATTCCGACGAGGCGCTGCGCGAGGTCGAGCTCGACATCGCCGAGGGCGCCGACATGGTGATGGTCAAGCCCGGCCTGCCTTATCTCGATATCGTGCGGCGGGTGAAGGACACCTTCGCGGTGCCGACCTTCGCCTATCAGGTGTCGGGCGAATACGCGATGATCGCCGGCGCGGCCAACGCCGGCTGGATCGACGGCGAGCGCGCGATGATGGAAAGCCTGCTCGCCTTCAAACGCGCCGGCGCCGACGGCGTGCTGACCTATTTCGCCCCGCAGGCGGCGGAGAAGTTGAGAGCGGGGCGCGGCTAGTTCTTTTACCGACTTCCAGAGCATCGGCTCTCCACCGGGTCGTCCAGGCGCAGGCCGGGACGACCGGCAAGATGCACGGACGGTGCGCTGCGTCTGCGACATCATTTCTTTTCGTTCATGTCCGGCGGCCATCTTGCGCCGCCAAAACCGTATCGCCATGTCCCTGCCATACGCCCCTACGGGGCGCGGAGGAGACTCACGATGTCGGATACCCGGAACAATGGCGGCGCGACCTGGCGGAACGACCCCTATTCCGGTTCGGCGCAGGCCTATGACGCGCGCGAGGACGACGCGCTCTACCGCGGCGTGCTGACCAAGCGCTTCATCGCCTTCCTGATCGACCTCGTGGTGCTGTCGGTGCCGATCATCCTCGCCGCCATCTTCATCGCGCTGTTCGGCGTGGTGACGCTCGGCCTCGGCTGGATGCTGTTCTGGCTGATCTCGCCGCTGTCGGTGCTGTGGGCGCTGATCTATTACGGCTCCTCGCTCGGCGGCCGCCACGCCGCCACCGTGGGCATGCGCACCATGGACATCCACATGCGCACCCGCACCGGCGAGCCGCCCTATTTCCTGCTCGGCGTGGTCCATGCCGTGCTGTACTGGCTCTCGGTGTCGCTGCTGACGCCGTTCGTCGTGATCGTCGGCTTCTTCAACCGCCGCTCGCAGTTGCTGCACGACCTGCTGCTCGGAACCACGATCGTCAATTCCTCAGCCGACCTGCCGGTCACGCGCCCGTACTGAACGCACAGGGCATGACCCGGCTGCAGCCGGCGCCGGTTGACGGTTTCCGGCCGCGGCGCGATGCTGGCGGGGCAGCCGAATCCTGTACGAAGCGACCACAGGCCGGGGCTGCGACGGGATGGTGCCGGAGCGCGGACGCAAGACCCCGCTTCTTTCGGAGGCTGACGGCGATACGTGACACAGCACTCGCGCAATACCCCGCAATTCTATCTCACCGCGCCCTCGCCCTGTCCGTATCTGGAGGGCCGGCAGGAGCGTAAGGTCTTCACGCACCTCGTCGGCGAGAAGGCGGGCGAGCTCAACGACCTGCTGACCCATGGCGGCTTCCGCCGCAGCCAGTCGATCGCCTACCGCCCGGCCTGCGACCAGTGCCGCGCCTGCGTCTCGGTGCGGGTGATCGCGGGCGAATTCCGCCCCTCGCGCAATTTCCGCAAGGTGCTGGCGCGCAATGCCGATATCGTCGGCGAGATGCGCAGCGCGGTGCCGACCTCCGAGCAGTATTCGATCTTCCGCGCCTATCTCGACGCCCGCCATCATGACGGCGGCATGGCCGACATGACCGTGCTCGATTACGCGATGATGGTGGAGGACAGCCACGTCGCGACGCGGGTGATCGAATATCGCCTCCGCAAGCCGGGAGCGGGACTGTCCGGCAAGGGCGAACTGGTCGCGGTGGCGCTGACCGACATCCTCAATGACGGGCTGTCGATGGTCTATTCCTTCTTCGAGCCCACCGAAGACGACCGCTCGCTCGGCACCTTCATGATCCTCGATCATATCACGCGGGCGCGGCGGCTCGGCCTGCCTTATGTCTATCTCGGCTACTGGATCGAGGGCTCCGCCAAGATGGACTACAAGGCCCGCTTCCATCCGCAGCAGCGCCTGGCCCCGAGCGGCTGGCTGCGCGTCGACGCCAGCGGCACCATGGCGCCGGAGCCGCAGGACTGAAGCTTTTGTCGTCCTGAGAATCTAGTTCAAATGCAGTTTCGTGATGGCCGGCATAGCCCGTCAACGACGGGCGTGAACGCCCTTTCGACCCGGCCGTCCGCGTCTTTCCTTAGCTAAAATGCCGTGAAGGCGTGGATGGCCGGAATAAATCCGGCCATGGCGGCGCTGTTGTCGCGGCACCAGTGCCAGACCTCATCCTGAGGAGCGATCCGCAGGATTGCGTCTCGAAGGATGAGGCCTCATGGTTCGAGACGCACGGCTGCGCCATGCTCCTCACCATGAGGAACGAACATCACCCCGTCACGAAATCGAACACCAGCTTGACGTTCAGCGCGATCACGATCGCGGCGGTGACGGCGGCAGCGGCGGTGAGCCAGCGCGGCGCGACGAAGCTGCCCATCTTCCGCCGGCTCGCGGTGAACATCACCAGCGGCACGATGGCGAACGGCAGTTGCAGGCTGAGCACCACCTGACTGAGGATCAAAAGCTCGGCCGTGCCCTTCTCGCCGTACCAGACCGTCACCAGCGCCGCCGGCACGATGGCGATGGCGCGGGTCATCAGGCGGCGCAGCCACGGCGCGACGCGGATGTTGATGAAGCCTTCCATCACGATCTGGCCCGACAGTGTCGCGGTGACGGTCGAGTTCAGGCCGCAGCACAGAAGCGCGATGCCGAACAGCGTCGGCGCGAGGGTCGAGCCCAGCATCGGCGAGAGCAGCGCGTGCGCCTGATCGAGCTCGGCGATGTCGGTCTTGCCGGTGGCGTGGAACGCGGCGGCAGCCAGAATCAGGATCGAGGCGTTGATGGTCAGCGCGAGGCACAGTGCGATGGTGGAATCGATGGTGGCGAATTTGATCGCTTCGCGCTTTTCCGGCGCGGTGTGACCGTAGCCGCGGGTCTGCACCAGCCCGGAGTGCAGATAAAGATTATGCGGCATCACCGTCGCGCCGAGAATGCCGAGCGCGAGATAGAGCATCTCCGGATTGCGCACGATCTCCACCGTCGGCGCGAAGCCGCGGATCACCTGACCCCAGTCGGGATCGGCCATGCCAATCTGCAGCGCGAAGCATGCGGCGATAACGCCGAGCAGCGTCACCACAAACGCCTCGATCCAGCGGAAGCCGAGCGCCTGCAACGCCAGGATCAGGAACACGTCGAGCGCGGTGATCAGCACGCCGATCTCGAGCGGAATCCCGAACAACAGATTAAGACCGATCGCGGTGCCGATGATCTCGGCCAGGTCGGTGGCGCTGATGGCGATTTCCGCCAGCAGCCACAGCGGCCATGACGCCCATTTCGGAAACGCATCGCGGCAGGCCTGCGCCAGATCCCGCCCCGCGCCGATGCCGAGCCGCGCGCACAGCGCCTGCAGGATGATGGCCATGATGTTGGAGATCAGCGCCACCGCAAGCAGCGCGTAGCCGAACTTCGAGCCGCCGGCGAGCGAGGTCGCCCAGTTGCCGGGGTCCATGTAGCCGACCGCGACCAGATAACCAGGGCCGAGAAACGCCGTCAGCTTGCGCCAGAACGAGGCATTCCTGGCCACGCCGATCGAGGCGAACATGTCCGACAGCGACGGCTCGCCCCGCGCCGTGCGCCAGCCCTCGTCCGGGGCTTGCACCGCCTGTGCGGCGGCCTGCGTGCCTTGCGCTGCCTGCAATTCGTGCTCGCGGGCGTCCGGCCGGAGCTTGGGATTCGAAATGTCATCCATGCCGCAACTATGGCAACGTTTCAATCTAGTTGCAAGTGACTTGCAATAGCGAAGGGCGGCTCGGGCCGGCCCGCCTCTCGCTTGAGGCCGGCGGCCTCGCCGGCTCCGACGAGTCCACGGTCCTCCCACGGGACTTCCTGCACCGGTTAAACGGCCGATACCGCTGCCGTCATTGCGAGGAATGCAAAGCGACGCCGGATGGTTTCGCGAAGCTCGCAGCTAACCGGCTTCTCAAAATCGCTCGGCTCCAGCGACAATTCAAAGATCGTCATGCCCGGCCTCGTGCCGGGCATCCACGTCTTTACGAAGGATCGGCAGAGAGAGCGTGGATGGCCGGGCATAGCCCGTCAAAGACGGGCGTGAACGCCCTTTTGTCGCGGCCACGACGGCGCGGTGGCGGATGGCTTTATGGTTCGAGACGCGAGGCTTCGCCTCGCTCCTCACCATGAGGATCGATCGTCACCGGACGCGCTCCTCATCCTGAGAGCCTGACCGAATAGGAAATAAGACCAGGGTCGTCCCGCGAAGGCCGGGATCCATCACCACCGACTTTGCGATAGAGGTTGGAGTCCTAAAACATCGACAGGGGCTATGGGTCCCGGCCTTCGCCGGGACGACCTGAAATGAAAAGTTTCCGCTGTATCGCAGGACGACGCTCTTTCACCCCTACCCGTGCTTTTCGAAATCACCCGGCTGCGGCGGAGCGATCGGCGTGAACTGGCAGCGGTCCGGCTTCAGATCGACCAGCGGCGTGCCGTCGAGACAGTCGAGGCCCTGCACGCTGACGATGTTGCCTTCGACCGACACCAGCTTCGCCACCGAGGTGCCGAGCGGATTGGGCCGCACCGGCGAGCGCAGCGCAAACGTGCCGTGCAGATTGGTGTCACTGGCCGGGCTTTGCAGCACCAGATCGCGGCGCGATTCATGCAGCCAGTAGATCACCTCAACCTGGCTGAACTTTTCCAGCCCCTTCAGCGCGATCACCCACGGCTCGAAAATCTCGATCTGACATACCGGACCATCGTGACGACCCTGACGCGGCGTCATCATCCGGTCGGTCCACGGAGTATGGATACGACCGATAAAAGTAAGCCCCGCATCAGTCGGCGGCGGCGGCGTGACAGCGACCTCGCCTTCGCGGATTTCGTTACGACGGACCATTCGATTTCACCTTGCATTTGGACACCGCAAACGACTGTAGCGGCCTTGCCGGACACGGCAAGGCGCGCAGCCGATCAGCCACGCGCTTTCCGCATCGTCGTGAATGAAATGAGACCGGACGGCGCTGCGCCTTGCGTCAGCCGAGAGTCTTGCCGAATTTGTTCGATTTCGGGAAACCCTTCGGCGCCAGCCGGCCGGCGTCGCCGCGATTGCCGCGCCAGTCGGACAGCTCTTTCCAGCTCGCGGAAAATTCGCGGCCGGCGGAGTCTCTCCAGGTCAGGCCGTCCTTGGCGACGAACGTGGCGACGTCCGACAACCCGCCATCCTTGTAGCGCTGCAGCCGCACGCCGCGGCCACGCGCCATTTCCGGCACCTGATCGAGCGGGAAGATCACCATCTTGCGGTTCTCGCCGATCACCGCAACGGTGTCGCCCGCGACCTGCGCCAGCGCCGCCGCCTCGTTCGGCATGGCGACGTTGATGACCTGCTTGCCCTTGCGGGTGTTGCCGACGCAATCATCCTCGTTGACGACGAAGCCCTGCCCGTCATGGCTGGCGATCAGGAATTTGCGGCCGCCGGTGTTGACGAACATCGCCACGATGTTGGCGTCGCCTTCCATGTCGATGAAGCTGCGGATCGGATCGCCATGGCCGCGGCCGCCCGGCAGCTTCTGCGCATCCAGCGTGTAGAAGCGGCCATGAGTGCCGAGCAGTAGCAGTTTCGAGGTCGTTTCGGCGAAGAACGAAATGCCCAGCCGGTCGTCGGTCTTGAAGGTGAGGTTCGACAGATCCTCGACATGGCCTTTGAGCGTGCGCACCCAGCCCTTGTCGGAGACCACGACGGTGATCGGCTCGCGCTCGACCAGCGCCTCCTCGATGGCGGCAAGATCGTGCTCGGGCGCGTCGGCGAACTGGGTGCGGCGCTTGCCGAGCGGCGTCTTCGGCCCGAAGGTGTCGCGCACCTTCCTGATCTGCTCGCCGACCTTCTTCCACTGCTCGGGCTCGGAGGCGAGCACCGCGTTGATGCCCTTGAGCTCGGTGCGCAGATCCTTGTCCTCGCGCCGGATCTCCATTTCCTCGAGCTTGCGCAGGCTGCGCAGGCGCATGTTGAGGATGGCGTCGGCCTGCACCTCGGTGAGCTTGAAGGTCCGGATCAGCACCGGCTTGGGCTCGTCCTCGGTGCGGATGATCTTGATCACCTTGTCGAGGTTGAGATAGGCGATCAGATAGCCGCCGAGCACTTCGAGGCGGTTCTCGATCTGGGCCTTGCGATAGTTGGAACGGCGCAGCAGCACGTCGCGCAGATGGTCGAGCCATTCGCGCAAGACCTCGGCGAGACCGAGCACCTTGGGGATGCGGCCCTTCACCAGCACGTTGAGGTTGAGCGAGATGCGGCTTTCAAGCTCGGTCTGCTTGAACAGCGTCTCCATCAGCACTTCGGGATCGACGTTGCGCGTCTTCGGCTCGATGACGATGCGCACGTCCTCGGCCGACTCGTCGCGGATATCGCCGACCAGCAGCAGCTTCTTCTCGTTGAGCAGTTCGGCGATGCGCTCGATCAGCCGCGACTTCTGCACCAGCCACGGAATTTCCGTAACCACGATATTCCAGGCGCCCCGCGCGCCTTCCTCCTGGTGCCACTTGGCGCGCACCCGGAAGCCGCCGCGCCCGGTGGTGTAGGCTTCCGCGATCGACTCGTGGGAATCGACCACGATGCCGCCGGTCGGAAAATCCGGCCCCTTGACGTAGCGCAGCAGCCCTTGGGTCCGCGCGCCCGGCTTGTCGATCAGATGCAGCGCGGCGTCGCACAGTTCGGCGGCGTTGTGCGGCGGAATCGCGGTGGCCATGCCAACCGCGATGCCCTGCGCGCCGTTGGCGAGCAGATTGGGGAAGATGCCGGGCAGCACAGCCGGCTCTTTGGCCTGACCATCGTAATTGGGGCGAAACTCGACCGCGTCCTCGTCGATGCCTTCGAGCAGCAGGCGCGCGACCTCGGTCATGCGCGCTTCGGTGTAGCGGTAGGCCGCCGGATTATCGCCGTCGATGTTGCCGAAATTGCCCTGCCCGTCGACCAGCGGATAGCGCGAGGAGAAGTCCTGCGCGAGGCGCACCAGCGCGTCGTAGATCGACTGGTCGCCATGCGGATGGAACGAGCCCATCACGTCGCCGACGATCTTGGCGGACTTCTTGAAGGGCGTGCCGGGGTCGAGCCGAAGCAGCCGCATGCCGTAAAGGATGCGGCGGTGGACCGGTTTGAGGCCGTCGCGGGCGTCGGGCAGCGCCCGGTGCATAATGGTCGAGAGCGCGTAAGCGAGATACCGTTCTTCGAGCGCCTCGCGCAGCGCGACGTCCTGAACCTCGATCGGCTCGGGGGGAATCAGTCGTTTGCCCATGAGGAGCAGTTAGCCCCTGCCGCCCCGATGAACAAGAATGAATCAGGCCGTTCATGAAGGCGTGAATCGCCAGTCGGTAATTCTTCCGCCATAATTCAGCGTGTTGAATGCGCACAGGGGCCGGGTCGTCTCGCGGTGTGCGGAACGTCGCCCTTATCTCGAAGCGCCTGCCGGCACCCGGCCGGAAGGGTTGGCGAAGGCCATTAAAGCGAAGGCCCTTGAAGGAGGAGTTTTATATGCGTCGTTTGATTTTTGCGGCGGTCGCCGCCGTGGCTGTTGCCGGCGCCGGATCGCTGGCCAGCGCCCCCGCCCAGGCGATGACCCTGCCCGGCCTTGCCGGCGCACCGGCCTCGCAGACCGAGCCGGTGGCCCTGGTGTGCCGCCGCGTCTGGAACGGGTTTGCCTGGGTGCGCAGCTGCTACCGGACCGGCCCGCGCTATTACGGCCCCGGCCCCGGCTATTACGGTCCCCGCCCTTATTACGGCTATGGCGGCCCGCGCATGTATCGCCGCGGCTACTACCGCTACTGATCGCCGGAATTTCAAAGACGATGACAAGCGGGCCGGTTTTCCGGCCCGTTTTCGTTTGCCTGTTTTGTGGGTCCGCCCCGGTTTATTCGGCGGCAACCGGCACCGCGCGCGGCCGGGTCACCGCCGCGATGAACCCCTCGCGCGCATCGGAATGCTTCTGCCCGCGCGGCTCCAGCACGTTGCGCATCAGGAACAGGCCGGTGAGCCGGAAGCCGTCGCGGATGTCCTGCTCGGTCCAGCCGCCCTCGCCTTCGTCGGAGAGGAATGCCGGCAGCGGCAACAGCCGCTCGCGCCACGGCTCGCCCGCGCTGCGCGAGACGGCGCAGCCCGATTTCGGCGAGACATAGACCAGATCGTGCGTCGCCCCGGTGGCGGCGCAGGCCGACAGATCGAGACCGAAACCAAGCTCGGTCAGCATCGCCAGTTCGAAGCGGACCAGATGCGCCCCCGCCGTTGCCGGATCGTCGAAATCGTTCAGGATGGCGTCCAGCAGATCGTAGATGTCGTCATGCGGCGCGCGCTCGGGCAACAGCCGCGCCAGCGAGGCCAGATGGGTGACGCCATAGGCGGCGAAGGACGAGGCGAACACCGTGGCGGCGCGCAGCCGCATACCTTCGAGCTGATAATAGCCCAGATGCTCGTCGAGCCGCGCCCGCCACACCGCGCTGACGCTATTGCCCGGCTGCAGCAGCGGGCGCAGCCGCGTGCCAGCGCCGCCGCGCACCAGGCCAAGATGGCGGCCATGGCCACGCGTCATCAGTTCGACAATGGCGCTGCTCTCGCCATGCCGCCGGACGCCCAGAATGATGCCCTCGTCGGTCCACTCCATGAATCGGACCTTACACGATCAGGCGGCCCGCCGTCCGGGTTCCGGTATGCGACAGCAATCGCTCAGGCCCGGATATCGACCGACGAAACCGTGCCCTGCACGCGCTGCAAGGCGGCGATGGTGCGCGTCAGCGCTGCCTCGCTTGCGCTGTCATTGCGCCAGCGCGCCCCGGCAATCCCCTCGCGCAGCATGGCGAAGGCATCGACCGGGGTGTTGTCGATCCTCTCGGCCTCAGTCGCCGGGACCTGGGTGCCGTCCACCCGCAGGCGCGCCGACGGCGGCGCCATGATCGACAGCAGATTGCCCGTTTCGTCGAGACTGAGATCGCCGCTGCGGATCAACCGGTTCACGGTGTCGCGCATCTGCGCCGGCGACATGCTGGAGAAATCATAGCGAGCGATGCCGGAGCCGGCCGTCGCGGCATCGTCCGCGCCCGCCGCCTGTCCGTTGGCATCCTGCGCCGCCCGATCCATCCGCGCCGCACCCGTCTGCGCGACCAGCGGTGCCTGCACCACCCCTGCCTGAACCAGCATTCCCGCCTCCGAAACTTATCCGAGGCTGTTTGAAGCAAGTCCCACGCCAGCGGCGCGCGGCGGATTTGCGAATATGATCAAAGGCCGCCTCTGCGACGCTACATCACCGCATACGGCACAATCTTCCCGGCGGGCACATTTTGCAGAGCGCGTGGACGCGCGTCAGGCGTCGAACCAGCCGCGCGCGTCGCCGGTGAAGGAATAATACAGGCCCGCCGCGGTGAGCGCCGACGACACCGCATCGACCACGCTGTCGGTCTCCCAGCCCTCCACACCGACCACCGCCGCCAACGACACCACCGAGAGCGCCAGTGCGCCGAGCAGCACCCAGCGCGCCCAGTTCCGGTGCCGCCGCGCGGCAAGCCGCACCATGTGGACGAACATCAGGATCAGGCCGGCGCTGATCAGATTGGTGGTCATGACCTGGGATTCGGTGAGGTTCGCGGGCACCTCGCGGAACGGAAACGACAGCGCGTCCAGCATCAGCGACAGATAGAGCAGCACCTCGAAGCGCTGGACGTTCTCCGGGACCGTGGTCTCGTCGCCGGTCATTCCGTCGGAAACTCCAATCCCATCTCGCGATAGCGCTCCGGGTCGTCGCCCCAATTGTCGCGCACCTTGACGAACAGAAACAGATGCACCGGCGCACCGACGATCTCGGCGATCTCCTTGCGCGCGTCGGCGCCGATCGCCTTGATGGTCGCGCCGCTCTTGCCGAGCACGATCTTGCGCTGGCTGTCGCGCTCGACATAAATCGTCTGCTCGATCCGCACCGACTTGTCCTTGCGCTCGGTCCAGCTCTCGGTCTCGACCGTGGACTGATACGGCAGTTCCTGATGCAGATAGCGGTAGATCTTCTCGCGGGTGATCTCCGCCGCCAGATGCCGCAGCGGCGCGTCCGACATCTGGTCCTCGGGATAATGGAACGGTCCTTCCGGCACCGCCGCCGCGAGCGCGCGGCGCAGATCGTCGACGCCGTCGCCGGACAGCGCCGAGATCATGAAGGTCTGCGCGAAGGCAAGCCGGCCATTGGCCTGCTGCGCCAGCGCCAGCAGTTTCTCCCGCGCCACCACGTCGATCTTGTTGATCACCAGATACTTCGGATGCCTGACGCCTTCGAGCTTTTTCAGGATGGCGTCGGCTTCCTCGTCGATGCCGGCGCGCGCATCGAGCAGCACGCAGACGAGATCGGCGTCATGCGCACCGCTCCAGGCGGTGGAGACCATGGCGCGGTCGAGCCGCCGCTTCGGCGCGAAGATGCCGGGGGTATCGACCAGCACGATCTGGGCGTTGTCCTCGACCACGATGCCGCGGATCAGTGCGCGGGTGGTCTGCACCTTGCGCGAGACGATGGTGACCTTGGAGCCGACCAGCGCGTTGACCAATGTCGATTTGCCGACATTGGGCGCGCCGATCAGCGCGACGAAGCCGCAGCGCGTGGCGGGCGCGTCGCCGCCGGGAATTGCTTCAGGCATCTTTGCCACCGGACACGCCCTCGCGGTTGAGCAGCGCCATCGCCGCCGCCTTCTCGGCGGCGCGCTTGCTGCCGCCGACACCTTCCGCCGGTGCGAGGCCCGGCAATTCGACGGCGACACGGAAACGCGGATCGTGATGCGGGCCGGTGCGCTCCATCTCGCGATAGACCGGGGTCGGCAGGCCATGGCCCTGCGCCCATTCCTGCAGGATGGTCTTGGGATCGCGCAGCGGCCGCACCGGCTTGCGCATCCGCTCGGTCCAGTTGGCCTCGACGAACTTCACCGCCGCGGGATAGCCACCGTCGAGGAAGATCGCGCCGATCACCGCTTCGCAGATGTCGCCAACCACCGAATTGCGCAGCCGCGCGCTGGCGCCCGGCCCCACGGTACCGAGCTTGATGCCTTCATGCAGGCCGAGCGACTTCGCCACATCGGCGCAGGCTTCCTTGCGCACCAGGTCGGCGAGGCGCTTCGACATCTCGCCCTCGTCCGCCTTCGGAAACGCGCGATAGAGCATGTCGGAGACGATCAGGCCGAGCACGTGATCGCCGAGGAATTCCAGGCGCTGATAGCTCTCGCTGCGGGAGCGCGACGGTTTCAGCGCCGAGACGTGGGTGAGCGAGGTGGTCAGCAGCGAGGGATCGTTGAAGGCGTAACCGATGCGCTGCTCGATGGCCTTGGCGATGGCCTTGGCGCTCGGCTTGCGCGCCTTCTTCGGCTTCGCAGCTTCAGCGGACGGCTCACCGCCCTTGGCCGGCGCCGCGGACACAACGTCAGCCGTTTTGGTCTCGGTTGCGGTCTGCTCAGCCGAACCGGCTTCCGGCGAGGCCGCATCGGAAGTCGTGTTCACCGGAGAGTCCGCGATCGTGCCTTCGTCGATCATCGCACGATGGAAAAGATTCGATTCCAGCGCACCGAGACCGGCCAGCGCCAGAATTGCCACGCCTGCTCGCCTTCGGCCACGGAGAAGAAGATCATCTGCGCGCGGCCGATCAGATTTTCCTCCGGCACATAGCCGACCGCCGACAAGACGCGGCTGTCGGTCGAGTTGTCGCGATTGTCGCCCATCATGAAGAAATGACCGGGCGGCACGGTGTAGACACTGGTGTTGTCGTAGAAGCCGTTATCAACACAATCGAGCGTCTTGTAGACGACGCCGTTGGGCAGCGTCTCCTGCCACTGCTTGACGCGCGCGGTGGCGTCCGACCCGCACGGATCCTCGCCGACGAAATCCTGCAAGCGCTCGCGCTTCACCGGCGTGTCGTTGATGTAGAGCAGCCCCTCTTTCATCTGGATGCGGTCGCCCGGCAGGCCGATCACGCGCTTGATGTAGTCGGTGGTGTCGTCCTTGGGCAGGCGGAACACCACGACATCGCCGCGCGCGGGCTCCGAGCCGAAGATGCGGCCGGAGAAGATCGGCGGCGACAGCGGAAACGAATAGTGGCTGTAGCCGTAGGAATATTTGGAGACGAACAGGTAGTCGCCCACCAGCAGCGTCGCCTTCATCGAGCCGGACGGGATGTTGAACGGCTGGAACAGGAAAGTGCGGATCACCAGCGCAATGATCAGCGCATGAATGATGACGCGGACGGTTTCGCCAACGCCGCCTTCGGATTTGGTGCCGGATGTCACGCTCATTGCTACCTGATGTCTTGCGGGCGCGGCGGCCCCAAATCACTCGCGCGGGTTTTAGACGTTTGTGGCCGGCGGCGCAATCAAGAGCCCTCCAATAAACCCACAATTATTTGATAGATAAGGCGAATTTCTTTAGTTCCCGCAACGGGGCGACCGGTTGGACCGGTCAGCCGCCCGCCGCCTGCGTGCCTGCCGGAATCGCCGAAATGATGACGAAAGCCTGCGCCAGCGGCCAGTCGTCGGTGATGGTGAGGTCGATCCTCGCCTCGTGCCCCGCCGGCAGCAGCGATTCGAGCCGGGCCAGCGCCCCGCCGGTCAGTTTCATGGTCGGCCGGCCGCCCGGCAGATTGACCACCCCCATGTCGCGCCACCACACCCCACGATGCATGCCGGTGCCGAGCGCCTTGGAACAGGCCTCCTTGGCGGCGAAGCGCTTGGCATAGGTCGCCACCAGCGAGCGCGGCGCCTTGGCGCGGCGCTCGGCCTTGGCGCGCTCGACGTCGGTGAAGATACGGGACAGAAAGCGCTCGCCATGGCGTTCCATGACCTTCTCGACCCTGCGGATGTCGATCAGGTCGGAGCCGATGCCGATGATCATGCGGAGTATCCGATCCGGGAGCGGCCGCGATCCATCGCCGCCCGCATCGTCCGCACCGATTCGGCGAGGCCGACGAAGATTGCCTCGCCCATCATGAAGTGACCGATGTTGAGTTCGACAATCTGCGGCAACGCCGCGATGGTCTCGGCGGTGGCGTAGTCGAGACCGTGACCGGCATGGACTTCAAGGCCGAGCGATTGCGCGAGCGTGGCGCCGGTGACGATGCGGTGCCATTCCTCCCCGGCCTGCGCCGTGCGACCCTCGATCACGGCATCGCACCAGGCGCCGACATGGATCTCGATCACCGGCGCTTTCAGCCGCGCGGCGGTTTCGATCTGCTGCGGATCGGCGGCGATGAACAGCGAGACGCGGATGCCGGCATCGTTCAGGCGCGCCACGAACGGCGCCAGCGCGACCTGCTGGCCGACCACGTCGAGGCCGCCTTCGGTGGTCACTTCGGTGCGCCGCTCCGGCACCACGCAGACCGCGTGCGGCTTGGTTGCCAGCGCGATGCCGAGCATCTCGGCGGTCGCCGCCATCTCGAAATTCAGCGGTTTGCCGATCTCGGGACGCGACAGCTCACGCTTCAGCCGCGCCATGTCCTCGTCGCGGATGTGGCGGCGATCCTCGCGCAGATGGGCGGTGATGCCGTCGGCGCCGGACTCGATCGCCAGCAGCGCGGCGCGAACCGGGTCCGGGACCAGACCTCCGCGCGCGTTGCGCAATGTGGCGACATGATCGACGTTGACTCCAAGGCGCAAGGCAGCAGCAGACATGAAAATCTCTTCAACTATTTTTTTATGACACGTTTTCTTTCACGCGAGCCGGCCGTCGTCGACCGAAGCCGGTGAAGGATGGCCGGCAAAGGCAGGTTCCCGCTTCGCTTGAAACCCTATCCGTTGACGCGCTCCACGCTGGCGACGACATCCTTGGCGCGCAATTGGGCGATGATACCGTTGAGATGCTTGAGATCATAGACCTCAAGATCGATGGTGAGTTCTGTGAAATCGGGCGAGCGGCGGCTCATGCTGATGTTGTCGATGTTGCCGTCATGCTCGGCGATCACGCTGGCGACCTGCGCAAGACTGCCCGGCTCGTTGACATTCTGCACCAGCAGCCGTGCCGGGAAACGCTGCGGCGGCGCGGCCTCGTCGATGTCCCAGCGCACGTCCACCCAGCGCTCGGGCTCCTCCTCGAAGTCCTTCAGCGCCGGCGCCTGGATCGGATAGATGGTGATGCCCTCGCCCCTGGTGACGATGCCGACGATGCGGTCGCCCGGCACCGCACCGCCATTGGGCGCGAACTTCACCGGCAGATCGGCGTTGAGGCCGCGGATCGGGATCGCGGAGGCCGCGCGCGCCGGATCGAGCGGCTTGGGCTTGGCCGCCGCCGTGCCCTTGAGACCGGCCTGCCGCGCCTCTTCCTTGTAGTCGGGATACATCGCGCGCGCGACGTCGGAGGCCTTGATCTCGCCGCGCCCCACCGCCGCCATGACATCCTCGATCGAGGTACGGGCCAGACGCGGCAGAGCGCCCTTCAGCTTGTCGTCGGCGTAGGCGATCTTGGCGCGCATGAACAGGCGCTCGACGATGCGTCGCCCCAACCCAGCATACTGGTCGCGCATCGCCGCGCGCGTTGCGCGCCGGATCGCCGCCTTGGCCTTGCCGGTGATCGCGAGCGTCTCCCATGCCGAGGGCGGCGCCGACTGCGCCTCGGAGGTCAGCACCTGAACCTCGTCGCCGTTCTGCAATTCGGTCGAGAGCGGCGAGAACTTGCCGTTGATCTTGCAGCCCACCGCGCTGTTGCCGACGTCGGTGTGCACGGCATAGGCGAAGTCGATGACGTTGGCGTCGCGCGGCAGCGCGATCAGCTTGCCCTTCGGGGTAAAGCAGAACACCTGATCGTGGAACAGCTCCATCTTGGTGTGTTCGAGAAACTCCTCCGGATTGGCGCTCTCGGACAAAACATCGATGGTATGCCGCAGCCAGGCGAAGGCGTTGGACTCGCGCTTGAGCAGTTCAGTCGGCGAGCCGACGCCGTCCTTGTAGAAGGCGTGCGCGGCGATGCCATATTCGTTGATCTGGTCCATCTCCTCGGTGCGGATCTGCAGTTCGACGCGCTGATTGCCCGGACCGATCACGGTGGTGTGGATCGAGCGATAGTCGTTCTGCTTCGGCGTCGAGATGTAGTCCTTGAACCGTCCGGGCACGACCGGCCAGTTGGTATGGACGATGCCGAGCGCGCGGTAGCACGCCTCGAGCGACTGCGTGATGACGCGGAAGCCGTAGATGTCGGACAACTGCTCGAAGCCGACCGATTTGCGCTCCATCTTCACCCAGATCGAGAACGGCCGCTTGCGGCGGCCCATCACCCGCGCGGTGATGCCGTGCTCGGCGAAGTTCGCCGACAGTTGCGCCTCGATCTCGCCGATCAGATTGCGGTTGCGCTCGGCCAGCGCCTCGAGTCGTTGCGTGACCACCGCATGCGCATCGGGATCGAGCACGCGGAACGACAGATCCTCGAGTTCCTCGCGCATTTCCTGCATGCCCATGCGGCCGGCGAGCGGCGCATAGATGTCGAGGGTTTCCTCGGCGATGCGGCGGCGCGAGGCCGGCAGCATGAATTCGAGGGTGCGCATGTTGTGCAGGCGGTCGGCGAGCTTGACCAGCAGCACGCGGACATCCTTGGAGATCGCCAGCAGCAGCTTGCGCAGGTTCTCCGCCTGTTTGGCCTCGCGCGAGACCAGTTCCAGGCGTTTCAGCTTGGTCAGTCCATCGACCAGCGCGCCGATTTCGGAACCGAACAACTGGTCGATCTCGGCGCGGGTTGATTCGGTGTCCTCGATGGTGTCGTGAAGCAGCGCCGCGACGATGGTGGCGTCGTCGAGCTTGAGGTCGGTCAGAATCGCCGCCACTTCCAGCGGATGGGAGAAGTACGGATCGCCCGAGGCGCGCTTCTGCTCGCCATGAGCCATCATGGCGTAGACATAGGCGCGGTTGAGCAGGTCCTCGTCGGTGCGCGGATTATAGGAGCGGACCCGGTCCACCAGATCGTATTGCCGCATCATCTTGGTGCGGGCCGGCTTGGCCTCCCGATTCGCCGCCCTGACATCCGATCTGGGCGCAGCTTCGGGCGCAGCGGCCACCGCCATGTCGGGGGGAGCCGGCGTTTGACGTATGGTGCGGCGCCAAATCGGCATTCAGAACGGCCTCGAACAGACAAACCCAAGAAATGAAACGTCCTGCACAATATCACTGCGAAAATCAGTGACCGCAAGGAATCGCTTGAAAAAACATAGTGAACGCCGGGTATAGGCCGCGACCGGTCGGCCCCCAAGAGAACGTCAGGCGATCGCTCAAAAGATAAAGGCCCGAACCTGAGTTCGAGCCCCTTTCCGATCGGCCGATATTGGCTGGCACGAATGGCTGGCGCGCCATCCGGCGCGCCACAGCGCCAGACCGCTTATTCGTCTTCCTCGGGCTGCTCTTCCGGCGGAGCAAGACCTTCCAGACCCTTCAGCAGTTCTTCCTCGGTCATGCGCTCGACCGCAACCTCGGTGTCGTCGGCGTCGACGCTGGCGCCGGTGGAACCGATCAGCGGGATCGTATCCGGTTCCGGCTCGTCCACTTCGACGAACTTCTGCAACGAATGCACCAGTTCCTCGCGCAGATCTTCCGGAGAAATGGTGGTCTCGGCGATCTCGCGCAGCGAAACCACCGGATTCTTGTCGTTATCGCGATCGACCGTGATCTGGGAACCGGAGGAGATCATCCGTGCCCGATGCGCCGCGAGCAGAACGAGGTCGAATCGATTGTCGACCTTGTCAATGCAGTCTTCGACAGTCACGCGCGCCATGGCAGCCGCTCCGTTTAAGTTAGCTCAAATGTTTCGAGATGCGCGCTTGGTATAGGGGGTTGCCCGAGAATCGCAACGAATTTCCTATACCCGAAGGCGAATTCCAGCCGGAAACTAGGTTTTGTACTCCTATTTTGCAACCCCCGCGGGGGAATGGCAGGCAGGCGGCAAAGCGTCCAATGGACAAGAAATCGCTTCATTGCTTGATCAGGATACCTTTTCAAAGCATGATCCGAATACCTTTTTCGAACTAGGTTATCGAGCGTTCAGGGCGGACGGCGTATCGCACGGCCGCCAGGGTCGCCTTTTTTGATCAGTACGCGGGGGTCCGTTTCGCCCCCCAAAAACGTCAACAACAAACAAGAAGAGACAAGATGGCTGCTGCTTCCAACAAGATCGCTCTTTTCATCGACGGAGCAAATCTCTACGCCACCGCAAAAACTCTGGGCTTTGATATCGACTACAAGCGCCTGCTGCTCGAGTTTCAGAGCCGGGGCACCTTGGTTCGTGCGTTCTACTATACCGCCATCATCGAGGATCAGGAGTATTCCTCGATCCGGCCTCTGATCGACTGGCTCGACTACAACGGCTACACCGTGGTCACCAAGGCGACGAAGGAATTCATCGACGCCAGCGGCCGCCGCAAGGTGAAAGGCAACATGGATATCGAACTCGCGGTCGATGCCATGGAACTCGCCGAGCATATCGACCAGATGGTGCTGTTTTCCGGCGACGGCGACTTCCGCTCTCTGGTCGAGGCGGTGCAGCGCCGCGGCGTGCGCGTCACCGTAGTGTCCACCATCTCCAGCCAGCCGCCGATGATCGCCGACGAATTGCGCCGTCAGGCGGATGTCTTTACCGATCTGGTGCAGCTACAATCCAAGCTCGGCCGCGATCCGGGCGAACGCCCGGCCCCGCGCGAGCCACGCCAGCATACGCCGCAATTCCTGCAGCGTAGCGCGAGCACGATTGCACCGAGCGTGAATGACGAAGATTTCGACGACTGACGATCTGACGAAGCAGAGCCGGCGCTCGGGCGCCGGCCCCTCTCCTTCCAGCCTGATCCTCTCCGATTCGCTCCACCCCGACGCCGAGCCCGGCCGCGACTGTCCGCTGTGCCCGCGCCTGGTGGAATTCCGCAGCCTCAACCGGACCCAGCATCCGGACTGGTTCAACGCGCCGGTGCCGACCTTCGGGCCACGCGACGCGCGCCTGCTCGTCATCGGACTTGCACCGGGACTACAGGGTGCCAACCGTACCGGGCGGCCTTTCACCGGCGACTTCGCCGGCGACCTGTTGTTCGCGACGCTGGGGACTTACGGCTTTGCGCGCGGCGACTATCGGGCGCAGCCGGACGACGGCCTGACGCTGATCGACTGCCGCGTCAGCAACGGCGTGCGCTGCGTGCCGCCGCAGAACAAGCCGCTGCCGATCGAGATCAACACCTGCCGCTCGTTCCTCGCCGCGACCATCGCCGACATGCCGAAGCTGCGCGCCATCGTCATGCTCGGCCGCGTCTCGCACGACACCACGCTGAAGGCCCTCGATGTGCGCGCCCGCGAAGCGCCGTTCGGCCATGGCGCGCAATTCCAGGCCGGCCGCATCCGGCTTTTCGACAGCTATCACTGCTCGCGCTACAACACCAACACCGGCGTGCTCACCAACGAGATGTTCCGGTCGGTGTTCGCCAGCGTCAGGGCCTATCTGGATAGCTAGAGCGGATGAAGCGGTCTGGCGTGGCCGGCTCGATGATCACGAGTCGTTCCGGCAAGCGAGCAAAGCGAAGCGCAAGCCGGGATCCATAACCACCGGATTTCTGAGAGACTCGCTGAACATCCTCACTCAATCGCATCGACCGGGATGATGGGTCCCGGCTTGCGCCGGGACGACGCGGCTTTATGCAGATCTACCCAGCCGGGTTGGCCTTCAGCCACGCCAGCACGTCGCCCGCGTTGCGATCCGGCGGAAACACCGGATAGAACACGTGGGTGATCCGGGCGTCGTCGATGATCAGCGCCAGACGCTTGAGCAGGCTCTGGCCCGCCACCGTCATGGTCGGCAGATTAAGCGCGCGCGTCAGCGCCAGATCGCTGTCGGACAGAATTGGAAACGGCACATGCAGCCGCCCGACCATTTCCCGCTGATAGTCGGTGTCCTGCGTCGAGAGCCCGAACACCCGGCTCGCGCCCGCCGCTTTCAACTCGCCGATCAGGTCGCGGAACGAACAGGTCTGCGGCGTGCAGCCCCGCGCGCCGGGGATCTCGTCCCAGTCCTCGGTCAATCCGATCTTGCCGGGCTCGCCGGTGCGCGGATAGGCGAACAGCACGACGCGGCCGGGCACCGTCGCCAGTGTCACCGAGGTGCCGTCGGTCGCCGTCAGCGCCACCGGCGGGATCGCCGTGCCGACCAGATGCGCCGCCGCCCCGTCGTCGGTCGGCGCGGGAATCCTGCTCCAGTCAACGCCCTGCAAATTCGGCTGATTCATACCCTGTTCTCCTGGCGCGGAAGAGAATGAATTTAATCGTCATCGCGAGCCAACGGGCACGGCTTCGCCGGCCCGATGACAGGCTCCGCGAAGCAATCCCGTCTTGCTGACTCTTTCCCTGGATTGCTTTGTCACTTCGTTCCTCGCAATGACGCTACATTCAACGTCCCGCTCTACCCTCTCGCCCGCAACAGGCGGCCTTTCTCGCGCGCCCAGTCGCGCTTCTTCTCGGTTTCCCGCTTGTCGTGCATCTTCTTGCCCTTGGCCAGAGCGAGCTGAAGTTTGATCTTGCCGTGCTCGTTGAAATACATCTTGAGCGGAATGAGCGTCATGCCCTCGCGCTCGATCGAGCCGATCAGCTTGTTGATCTGCTTGCGATGCAGCAGCAGCTTGCGCGGCCGGCGCGGCTCGTGATTGAAGCGGTTGGCCTGCAGATATTCCGGGATGTTCGCATTGACCAGCCAGATCTCGCCGCCCTTCGCATCCGCGTAGGACTCGGCGATGTTGGTCTTGCCGGTGCGCGCCGACTTGACCTCGGTGCCGGTCAGCGCGACGCCTGCCTCGAGCGTATCCTCGATGGCATAGTTGAATCGCGCCTTGCGGTTCTCCGCAACGACCTTGATCGGACGTTCGTTCTTTTCAGCCATCGTCGCTACGCCGCCGGCAAGCCGGCTTACTTGCTCTTCAGCAGATCACGGATTTCCGTGAGCAGTTCCTGGTCCCGCGTCGGCGCCGGGGCTTCGGCCGGCTTGGCCTCCTCGGTGCGCTTCAACTTGTTGATGACGCGGATGACGATGAACAGCACGAAGGCGACGATCAGGAAGTTCAGGGTGACCGTGAGGAAGTTGCCCCATGCCAGCACCGCGCCCTGCTTCTTGGCGTCGGCGAGGTTGGTCGCGGTCACCGACTTCGACAGGCCGGTGAAGTAGTTCGAGAAATCGAGTCCGCCGGTGATCGCGCCGACGATCGGCATGATGATATCGCCGACCATGGAGGAGACGATCGCGCCGAAGGCCGCGCCGATGATAACGCCGACGGCGAGGTCGACGACATTGCCCTTCATCGCAAACTCGCGGAATTCCTTCAGCATTGGCAGCCTCCTCCAGATTTCAGGATCAGTTGATCAGACCTGCATGCACCATCGCGCCGCGCACCGCCTTCTTGGTGGCATCGCTCACCGGCACCATCGGCAGGCGCAGGGTGTCGTCCATCTTGCCGAGCAGCGACAGCGCATACTTCACCGGCGCCGGATTCGACTCGATGAACAGGTTGATGTGCAGCGGCGTCAGCTTGTCCTGGATCTTCAGCGCGGTCGCGTAATCGCCACGGAGGCACGCCGCCTGGAAATCGGCGCACAGACGCGGCGCGACGTTCGACGTCACCGAGATACAGCCATGGCCGCCATGGGCCATGTAGCCGAGCGCGGTGATGTCCTCGCCGGAGAGCTGGTTGAAGTCCTCGCCCATCGCCCCGCGCTGCTGCGACACGCGCGCGAGATTGGCGGTCGCATCCTTCACGCCGGCGATGTTCTTCAGCTCGAACAGCCGCGTCATGGTCTCGGTCGACATGTCGACGATGGAGCGGCCCGGGATGTTGTAGATGATGATCGGAATCCCGATCGCATCGTTCACAGCCTTGTAGTGCTGATAGAGGCCTTCCTGGGTGGGCTTGTTGTAATAAGGCGTCACCACCAGGACCGCCGCCGCGCCCGCCTTCTCGGCGTGCTGGGCAAGCTCGATCGCCTCGCGGGTCGAGTTCGACCCCGCGCCCGCGATCACCGGCACCCGGCCCCTGGCCTCGTCGATGCACCATTCCACGATGCGCTTGTGCTCGTCATGGCTCACCGTCGGGCTCTCGCCGGTGGTGCCGACCGGAACCAGGCCGTTGGTGCCTTCCGCGATCTGCCAGTCCACCAGTCCGCGGAACGCGGCCTCGTCGAGCCCGCCGTTTTTGAACGGCGTGACCAGCGCCGTAAAGGATCCGCGGAAATTGGTCTTGGCTGTCATGATCTTGCTCCGAACGCGAAAGGTCCGCCATCATGGGTCGGCATCGCTGCCGGTTCCGCACAGGCGGTTCGAATTGATAACGGGTCCTGCGCCCCGATGAAAGAGCGAGCGGCACGGACCTGGTCCCCGCCGCGCCGTCCCCGAGCCCTGTTCCATCGCGGACAGGATCGGGCCGCGATTTCGCCGCGGTGACGCAGTAGAAACGCCAAATTAGCACATTTTTCGTTTGGTCCACAGATTCAATGAAATAGACAGGACATCGAAGGCCATTGCTTGATTCGCTGCGAAGGTGCGCCGTGACGCGATTTGCCACGAAACCCCTCCTGCGCCGGAGCGCATTCGTTCTGTGCACCGGCGCGGCGCTGACGCTGGTGGCGCAGCCGGCCTGGGCCGTTCCACTGCCCAAACCGCGTCCGATTCCACGTAGTGTGATACCGAAAACCGCGGAATCGCTGTCGCAACTGCCGGCCAATCCGAAACTGACCGAGCGGACCAATGTCCCCTCGCTGGCGCCGAAACCGCCAGTCGAGCCGTCTCCGGCCCTGCCGGTGGCTCCGCGCGCCCTCGTCATGCCGAAAAAGCGCGGCGCTCCGCTCGCCATCGCCGCGACATCCACGACTTCGAGGGCCGATCTGCAGGCGCTCGAGCAGGTCATCGAACTGGTGCGCGCCCGCAAGCCGCGCGAAGCCACCGAATTGCAGACCTCGATCACCGATCCGATCGCGCGCAAGCTGTCGGAATGGGTCATCCTGCGCAGCGACGACAACGGCGCCTCGTCCGACCGCTATCGCGCCTTCATCGGCGAGAATCCGAGCTGGCCGAGCCAGATTTTCTTCCGCCGCCGCGGCGAGGCCGCGCTGTGGGACGATCGCCGCGACGACGCGGCGGTGCTCGCCTTCTTCGACGGCGAGCAGCCGCTCTCGGGCAAGGGCAAATTCATGCTGGCGCGCGCCATGCTCGCCCGCGGCGATCGCGCCACCGCGCAACGCCTCGTGCGCGACGCCTGGCGCAACGATTCCTTCTCCGGCGACGTCGAGGAACAGGCGCTGGCGCAGTTCGGCGCGCTGCTGAACGGCGGCGACTTCAAGGCCCGCATGGACACCATGCTTTACGGCAGCGACGATGCCGGCGCGCTACGCGCCGCCAAGCGCCTCGGCGCGGGCTATGTCACGCTGGCGAAAGCGCATATCGCGGTCGATCACAAATCGTCCAACGCCAGGGCGCTGCTCGCGGCCGTGCCGCACGATCTGCATGGCGACCCCGGCTACATCTTCAACAAGATCCAGCTGCTGCGCCGCGAGGACAAGATCGCCGAAGCCGGACGGCTGATGCTGAGCGCGCCGCGCGATCCGGCCCGCATCGTCAACACCAATGAATGGTGGATCGAGCGCCGCCTGGTGGCGCGCAAACTGCTCGACAACAACGAGCCTCGCACCGCCTATCTGGTCGCGCGCGATTCCGCCGTACCCGAGCGCGGCATCTACCAGACCGAGCGCGAATTCACCGCCGGCTGGATCGCGCTGCGTTTCCTCAACGACCCGCACACCGCCGCGCAGCACTTCGCCCGCATCGGCGTCAACACCTCCAACCCCACGGCGCTGGCGCGCGCCGGCTATTGGCAGGGTCGCGCCGCCGAGGCCGCCGGCCGCCACCAGGACGCGCAGCGCGCCTATCAGGCCGCCGCCGTGCAATCGACCTCCTATTACGGCCAGCTCGCGCGGGCGAAGCTCGGCCTGCCGCAGCTCGCCTTGCATGAAGCTCCGCGTTCGCGCGGCGGCGAGAGGCTCGAGATTGTCCGCGCGCTCAATCTGCTCTACGCGCTCGAAGAGCAGGAACTGGCGATCCCGATCCTCGCCGACATGGGCGAGAATGCCGATCCCGATGCGCTGGCGGCGCTGTGCGAGGTGACCCAACGTCATAACGACGCGCGCGGCATGCTGCTGATCGGCAAAGCCGCGCTCAATCGCGGGCTGCCGTTCGATCACTACGCCTATCCGGTGAGCGGCATTCCGCCCTACAAGGACATCGGCCCGCAGGTCGAAAAGGCCATCGTCTACGCCATCGCGCGGCAGGAAAGCGCCTTCAATCCCAAGGTGGTCTCACCGGCACAGGCCTACGGGCTGCTGCAGGTGACACCGGGTGCCGGCAAATACGTTACCAGGAAATACGGCGCGAGTTTCGATCTCGCACGGCTGAAATCCGATCCATCCTATAACGCGACGCTTGGCGCCGCCGAACTCGGCGGCCTGATCGAGGACTATCGCGGCTCCTACATCATGACTTTCGCCGGCTACAATGCCGGGCGCGGCAGCGTGCGCAAATGGATCGAGCGCTACGGCGATCCGCGCGATCCGAATGTCGACGCGGTGGACTGGGTGGAGAAGATTCCTTTCTCCGAAACCCGCAACTACGTCCAGCGCATCATGGAAAATCTGCAGGTCTATCGCGCCCGCTTCGGCGGCAGCCGGCAATTGCTGATCGAGGCCGACCTGCGGCGCGGCGCGGCGGTGCAGTAGACCGGCTGATACAGCTTGCAACGCAGCCTCATCCTTGAGATGCGCGCAAGCGCGCTTCTCTTAATTGAGCTCACGTCTATGCTGGATTGCGCCTTCCCGGCGGATTTCCTCGTCGTCCCGGCGATGACAGGCTCCGGCCGGGATCACCCCGGTCGCTGTTTCGGGAATTGAAAATTCAGCGTCTCCATCGAAAACTCGGAGTTTATAAATCCCGGCTTGCGCTTTGTTTGCCGGGACGACGGCTATCGAGATTGCATTGCCGGGCAGATCGCTCCTGCGATCCGCCCTTTCCCGCCGATCCGGCTTGATCGAAATCCGCGATCATTATTTGATCGCAGACGTGGCGGCCTGCGGCCATGACGGCGCGGCGCGGGACAGAGGCGGACGATGCATCGCTTTCACGATTTCTTCTGCCAATCGGCCGACGGACTGACGCTGCACGGCCGCTCCACCGGACCTGACAGCCCGCATCTGCCCGTGCTGTGCCTGCCCGGCCTGACCCGCACCACCGCCGATTTCGACACGATCGCGCAGGCGCTGGCGACGGACCCGCAAACACCGCGGCGCGTCGTCGCGGTGGACTATCGCGGACGCGGATTGTCGGACAGCGATCCCAATCCCGAGAACTACACCGTTGCGATGGAGATGGGCGACGTGGCCGCGGTGGCGGCTGCCGCCGAAGTGAGCCGGGCGATCCTGCTCGGCACCTCGCGCGGCGGGCTGATCTCGATGGCGCTGGCGGCGATGCGGTCGCCATTGCCCGCGGGCGTGATCCTCAACGACATTGGCCCGGTGCTGGAGCTGACCGGGCTGATGAAGATCAAGGGCTACATCACCGATCCGCCGGAGCGACACGGCTGGGACGAAGCGGCCGGCGGCCTGAAAGCGCTGTTCGCGGATGCCTTCCCCGCCCTCACCGACGCCGACTGGATGGCGTGGGCGCATCGGGCCTTCCGGCTCGCCACCCATCCGCCCGGTCCGGATCACGGCGGCCCGCCGCCGGGACCGATTGCCTCGTCACATATGGTCTCGCCTCATGCGGCAAAACTGGAGCGGACCTACGACCTCGCGCTGGCGCGCTCGTTCGACGGCATCGATCCTGAAAATCCGCCGCCGCCGCTATGGGAGCTGTTCGACGCGCTGCAGAACCTGCCTTTGATGCTGATTCACGGCGCGCTGTCGGATTTGCTCTCGCCCCAAACGGTGCAAGAGATGGCGGCGCGCAGGCCGGATCTCGATCTGGTGGAGGTCGCCGATCAGGGCCACGCGCCGCTGCTGACGGATGCTCCCACTATCGCCCGCATCAAGGCGTTCTGCCGCCGCTGCGATCAGGCGGCAGCCGCGCCGACGGCCAGCGACCGCTAGGCGACGCGACATCCTGGCGTCGAATATCACTCGTCATTGCGAGAAGTGCCGGCAAGGAAGCCTCCAGCCTTTTCATGCAGCGGCATCAGTACTGGATTGCTCGCGGAGCCTGTCATCGGACGGCGCTTTACGCCGACCCGTTGGCTCGCAATGACGGGCAAGCGGCAAAAGACGGAAGACGGAAGGCGGAAAAAGAAAAACCTCCGGCAGTTTCCTGCCGGAGGCTTTTGAAGGTCGCTACCCGAAGGTAGAAACGATCAGAAGTTGCGCTGAACGCGCAGGGAGCCCGACCAGACGTCCTGCGAGCCGAAGCTGTAGTTCGCGGCAGGCTTGACGCCGCCGACAGCGACGACACCCGACAACGGCGTAGTGATACCGCTGTCGATGTTGGTCCAGGTGACTTCGCCCGAGAACGTCAGGTTCTTGACCGGGGTCCACCGGGTCACGAAACCGACCTGGGAGATGTTGAAGTCGGGGTTGCAGGCCACACCAGCGGCAGCATAGCCAGCCTTGGCGCAGATCATGCCCGACGCAACCGAGTTGTAGTCAACCTTGGAGTATGCACCGAACACGCTGGACGACCAGTTCTGGTTCCAGTTGTGGTTGAACGCACCGTTGAGACCCCAGGCCTTGGTGAGCTGGAGCGGACCAGCGCCAATGCCCACGCCGGTGCCGTAGACGCCATCGGCGATCGGAGCGGTCGCGATGTTGTTGTACGCACCATTGCTGCCGCTGCCGAACAGCGAGAGGCTCTGCGGGGTGTTACCCGAGTTGCCCAGCACGTAGCGCAGCGCACCCTCGGTGTAGGTGGCGCTCAGCTTGATGTCGTCGCCGGGGCCGGTCGGCAGGTTCTTGATCTGCAGGGCGCCGGTGATGGCGAAGCCCCACTTGTCGTCCGGATGGCCAGCAACTTCCGTACCGCCGGTCGTGGTGCCGTTGGAGTTGAAGTAGCCGCCGGTGACCTGATGGGCCGCGGCCGACAACTGGATCAGACCCCAAGCCTGGTCAAGGCGGATGTTACCGACAACGTCGGGCGCAGTCGTGGTGCCCTGATAGCGGTCGTTGTAAACGCCCAGAACGCTCATGGCATCGTTGCCGTTGTACACGCCGGTACGGTTCGACGGGCTTCCCTCGTCAACACCGAGGCTGGCCGACATGCCGTTGCCGAACTGCCAGGTGTACTGGATGTTGTTCACGCCGGCGTCGTAGTTCGGGCCGCCCATGAGGATCGAGTTCAGGTTGCCACCCGGACCAGCGTTCCACGGCAGCGCATAGGCCGAAGCCGAACGACCGAAGGTGAAGCCAGCGAACTGGATGAACGCGGCTTCAACGCGGATGCCGCCGGAGCCGTTCGCGTCACCCGTCGTCCACTGCGGGCCGAACGAAGCGAAGGTGCGGACAACGCCGTACTCGGTCGCGGTGCGGGTATCAACCTGCATCATGATACGAGCGCGGGTCTGGTTCGCGTTGTTGTACAGGCTGTGCTGACCGCCGGCGCCGTTCAGGAACGCCGCGTCAGAGTTCGCGCCATTGACGTTGAATTCGGCGCGCATATAGCCGCCGAGCTTGATGCAGGTGTCGGTGCCGGGGACGTAGAAGAATCCCGCGCCATACAGCGAACAGACCTTCACGTACTCGACCGCTTTGGCCTTGACGGGAAGATCAGCCGCCTGTGCCCCACCGATCGCGACGAGACCAGCCGCCGATCCGAGGATAAGGCTCTTAATCTTGCTCATAAAACCTCCAAGTTGCGTTTTATTGGGAAGGTTCCGGTCCGCCGGTGTTAAGCCACACCCGAGGTTTGGTCCCCTTGATCCCAGTGGACCGCCTGGTCGCCTCGCGCCTTCGGACACTCCCGCACAAACGCGAGCGACTTAAGCGAAACTTCCAAACGGGACGACCTCGGGATGCCCCCCTCCGTCGCCCTGAGACAATTACCTAACGCCGCTACACACGCAACAAATCACCGCCACATATCGGGGTATCGGGGGTGCTTTTCGGATATGTGTTGCACAAATGGCACTCACGCAGTCGTGACGTTAACGAGCAAAGCTATGAATTATTTAGTGTTTTCGAATTATTCCTTAATCCCGCAATTCTCATTGCAATAAGGCAACACCAAACTGGTGCGGACCGCCGCCACACTTTTCCCGAATCACGGCTGCCGTCGCCGGCGGGAGCGAAACAACGATTTCGGTTAGATCTTTAACGCGACCTGCATCTTTAAACGCGGCGCCCAAGAGGCGATATCGGCGCACCTGCAGCGCACCCTTTATATGTGTTCCGGACAAGAGGCCCAAAGGTCGTCACCTCCCCACAGAAGTCTGCGCGTGCGGCTTGCAGGCAGCGCATCTGTCGGGCATACGGAGCGCGTGGAGACGTGGCCGAGCGGCTGAAGGCACTCGTTTGCTAAATGAGCATACCTTGAAAAGGGTATCGAGGGTTCGAATCCCTCCGTCTCCGCCATCCTGCTTCGCTCTACGAGTTTCGCAGGATTGGCGGCATCCATTGCATTCAAGGATACACACCCGATGTGTTCCCCCGGCGTACCGGATCTCCTGACGTCCGGAACGGAACCCTGCGCTGCCTTCCATCCAACCTTGCGGACCGCCGCCGCATGAGCAAATCTCCCTTCCCCGGCTCGACACAGGTCGATCCGCGAAACTTGGAAGCGATCTTTAATCAGGCGCTGGCAGCACATCGCGCAGGCCAGCTCGATCTCGCGGCCTCGCTCTATCGACAGATTCTGTCTCACAGCAAGAAGCAGTTCGCGCCCCGTCATTTGCTGGGCGTGATCGAGGGACAACGCGGCAATCTCGCCGAAGGCGTCCGACAGATCAGCAAGGCCATCAAGCTCGATCCCAATTCTGCGGACGCTTATCTCAATCTGGGGCGGATGCAGGGCGAGTTGGGCGAGCTGTCGAACGCGGAACGAAGTCTGCGCAAGGCTCTGGCGCTCAATCCGGCCAATCCACTGGCCGCCGGCAACCTCGCCGCGGTGCTGCGCCGTCTCGGACGCTTCGAGGAAGCACTCGCCTGCGTCGACGCGGTGCTGGCGCGCGAATCCAACAACGTAATCGCGATCATCAACCGCGCGAACATTCTGTTCGATCTTGACCGCTTGGGTGAAGCCAAAGCGGTCTATCAGCACGCCCTGAGCCTCAACCAAGATGATGCCCAAGCATGGCTTGGACTTGGGGTGACGGAAAACCGGCTGAAAAACCCGGAAGGAGCCGTTGCCGCCCTGAAACGCGCGGCGGCCCTCATGCCGGGATCGTTGGAAGCATGGCTCTCGCTCGGCCACGCATTCGAGACCATGGGGCGTCACGACGACACTGCCGCGGTCGTTGAGCGCGCCCTCGCCCTGAACCCGCGGGCGACATTCGCAGGCGGCATGCTGGTCTTTGCCAGGAACAGCCTGTGCGACTGGAGCCATCTTGCGGAGGAGCGCGAGGCCTGTCTTGCCGGCATCCGGCGCGGCGACTTTGCGGCTGTGCCGTTTACCGGGCTCGTGCTCACGGACGATCCGGCGGATCAGCTCAAATGCACAACGCTCTACGCGCAGGCTGCTGCCACACGCCGGCCGAAGCCGCTTTGGCATGGCGAGCCCTATCGGCACGACAGGATCCGCATCGCCTATTTATCGGGAGACTTCCGCGACCATCCGGTGACTCACCTGATCGCCGGAATGTTCGAGCAGCACGACCAGGGCCGGTTCGAGACGTTCGGAATTTCCACCTCGCCTTCGGATTCGAGCGCCGAGCATCGGCGCGTCAGCACGGCGCTCACGCACTTTCATGACGTTCACGACAAATCCGACGCGGAGATCGCCGCGCTTCTGCGCAGCCTCGAGATCGACATCGTCATCGATCTGGTCGGCTACACCCAGGGCACGCGCCCCGGCATTCTCGCCCGGCGCCCCGCACCGGTTCAGGTCAACTATCTCGGCTATCCGGGAACGATGGGCACACCCCACCACGATTACATCCTTGCCGATCCGACGGTGATCCCGACCGAGGCACGGCAGTTCTATTCCGAACAAGTGGTGCACCTGCCGGGCTGCTACCTGCCGAACGACCGCGCTCGCGCCATCGCCGACCGCACCCCGACCCGGGCCGAGGAAGGCCTCCCCGAGCAGGGGATCGTGTTCTGCGGCTTCAACAACCCCTATAAATTCTCGCCGGAGATTTTCGATATCTGGATGCGGCTGCTCGGCCAGATCGAGGGCAGCGTGCTCTGGCTACGGAGCATCAAGGGAACGGCTCCCGACAATCTGCGCCGGGAGGCAGAGAAACGCGGCATCGCCGGCAAACGCATCGTCTTTGCCCGCCGCGCCGAGCGGATCGAGGATCACCTCGCCCGCCATCGTCTTGCCGATCTGTTTCTGGATACGCCGCACTACAACGCCCATGCCGGCGCCTGCGATGCGCTATGGGCCGGACTACCGCTGATCACCTGCCTCGGCACCGCCTTCGCCGGCCGGGTCGGGGCCAGCGTCCTCAAAGCGGTCGGGCTGCCGGACCTGATCACCACCTCGCTTGCGGACTACGAGGCTCTGGCGCTCAGGCTGGCGCGCGAGCCGGATACGCTTGCCGCGATCAAGACTCGGCTTGCCGGTCAGCGCCTGACCGCGCCGCTGTTCGATACACCGCGCTTCACCCGCCACATCGAAGCGGCCTACACCACCATGTGGCAGCGCGCTCAGAACGGCCAGCGTCCGGAAAGCTTCGCCGTCGAGCGTCTGGGATAGTTCCGAAGCGGGCTATCAGTGCGCCATCATCCAGGCGCGAGCTTCGCGCTGGGCCAGAGCGACTTCGCTCTCGGACATCTGCTCTGCGAGTTCGCGGCGCAACGCGATGGCATCGACCCGGCCCTTGAGGGCTGCGAGGTTGAACCATTTGTGGGCGGCCACGAAATCGACCTCCCCGCCCCGGCCGGTCGAGAACATCATGCCGAGATCGAACAGCGTGTCACCGTTCGCGCAGATCTCCACCGGCAGCGCGGCGGCGATATCGATCGTTCCCTGAAACATCTCTTTCTCCTTCCGGAGACCGCCAGGCCAACCGGCCGCGGCTCCCGTCCAACTGTCTTGCGTCCCTGAAATTCCGAACCGCCGTTTGCCGGCGTGTTGGGAGCATCTGACCGCTAAACTTTGAATGGCAGTTTAAGTATCGCGATGAATCGAATCTGAACGGGCGCACGACGTTTCATGGCGCCGGTTCGAGAAAGTCGCGATTCGCGGGCATTTTTCAAATTCGTGAAAAACGATTCACCCTCGCTTTTGGCGAAGCGATAACCATCGCGCCAACAGCGCGTCGACGCCTTGCGACTTGATCCGGCGGCGACCAGGCTCTCGCCGGGAGAGCGACGATCGACACAACAGCGATGGGGAGAATGCCGGGACGGCCTGCACCACCGGATGGCGGCGAACCATGAATGGCCTCGGGCCATTCCGGAGAGAATGAGCGGCCTCAGGCCGTTTCGGAGAGAATGAACGGTCGAGCACCGTCCGGGGTGATGAGCGATCTCGGATCGCTCCAGAGAAACCGGCGGCCTCACGCCGCTCCAGATAGAACGAGGGCGTCGGTGAACACGTCAGGAACGAGATTTCACCGGACGGGCCGTTGAAACTGCGAAGCAAGCTCCGCAACGAACGAAGAGCACTGAACTCTTCTGCCGGACCACCTGCAGCGAGGCTGAACCCCACCGCGCCGGTCGTCCGACCGTCTCACCTGATGTCTCGCCGACACCCTCTATCGTCGACCTGAGCAACCTGAACAGCATTCGCCTTGAGGGCGGAGGTCCCGAGCGGCTCCTGTGACGTTGCCGGCATAAGCTGCCGGCAATTCCGTAAGGCGAAGCCTTACTTCTTCTTCTTGGCGACCTTGCGGGTCTTCTTGACAGTCTTCTTCACTGCCGACTTCGCCTTCTTCGCCTTCTTCGCTTTCTTGGCCATGTTGCCCTCCTAAATAAGTGAGATGGCTTAATCGCTTCGTGCACCCGGGAATCGATGTGCACTTCGAATGGATTACACCAACGCATAAAAAAGAACAGCGCCCCGCTTAAAGAAGTGTTGACGCAAGCGTACCGATGGGCATCGCGCGCGCTTCGCGCCGGCGACACGACCGAGCTCCGCAGGATCGCGCGCGCTATCCCCAGAACACCATAGCGATCATGTGGAATTTTTAAGAAGTGCCCGAAAGACGCGGACATTTTTAATTTCGATCCTGCGTGCAGCGAAATCACGCTCGACATCGCGAATGACAAACGATGACGACAAGAGGCGCGCCGCGCATCCTGAGTCGTGAATTTTGGCAACGAAAATATTTTTTGGGAATTTTGCGTTTTAGGCGGCGCGAGGCCCATCGCGGCAAAGTTTTTCGCGCCGTCGCGAAAAACTGATTCGTCTTTCTTCTGTCGTCGTCGGCGATATCGGATACGCACGGCGCTCGCTGCGCGTTCATAAAAGCCGCCATGCGAGCGATCCGCGCATGCTCGCGCGGAGCCGGAAGCCGACCCGGGCGGCGCCAAAAGCGCGCCGTCCGAACAACGCTTGAAGAGATCAGAGACCGAGCTTGGCCTTGAGGAGGTCGTTCACCGCCTGCGGATTGACCTTGCCGCCCGACGATTTCATCACCTGGCCGACGAACCAGCCCATCAACTGCGGTTTGGCCTGCGCCTGCGCCACCTTCTCGGGGTTGGCGGCGACGATGTCGTCCACCAGCTTCTCGATCGCGCCGAGATCGGTCACCTGCTTCATGCCGAGGCTCTCGACCAGCGACTTGGGATCGCCACCCTTGGTCCAGACGATCTCGAACAGGTCCTTGGCGATCTTTCCGGAGATGGTGCCCTCGCCGATCAGGTCGACGATGGCGGCGAGCTGCGCCGCCGAGACCGGCGAGGCGGCAATCTCCTGCCCTTCCTTGTTGAGGCGGCCGAACAGTTCGTTGATCACCCAGTTGGCGGCGAGCTTGCCGTCACGCGCCGCATTGCCGAGCCCGGCCAGCACCGCTTCGTAGAAGTCGGCGCTCTCCCGCTCGGCGACCAGAACGCCGGCGTCGTAGGGCGTCAGACCAAAGGCGTCGATGAAACGCGCGCGCTTCTCGTCCGGCAGCTCCGGCAGCCCGGAGCGCAGCTCCTCGACATAGGCAGCGGAGAATTCCAGCGGCAACAGGTCGGGATCGGGGAAGTAGCGGTAATCGTGCGCCTCTTCCTTGGAGCGCATCGAGCGCGTCTCGCCCTTATTGGGGTCGTAGAGCCGGGTCTCCTGCTCGATCGCGCCACCGTCCTCGATGATCTCGATCTGGCGCCGCGCCTCGAACTCGATCGCCTGGCCGATGAAGCGGATCGAGTTGACGTTCTTGATCTCGCAGCGGGTGCCGAACGGCTCGCCCGGCCGGCGCACCGAGACGTTGACGTCGGCGCGCAGATTGCCCTTCTCCATGTCGCCGTCGCAGGTGCCGAGATAGCGCAGGATGCTGCGCAGCTTGGCGACGTAGGCCTTGGCTTCGTCCGCCGAGCGCATGTCCGGCCTGGAGACGATCTCCATCAAGGCGACGCCGGAGCGGTTGAGATCGACATAGGACATGGTCGGGTGTTGATCGTGCAGCGACTTGCCGGCGTCCTGCTCCAGATGCAGCCGCTCGATGCCGACCGACGCGGTGCCGCCGTCGGGGGTGTCGATCAGCACCGTGCCCTCGCCGACGATCGGCGACTTGTACTGGCTGATCTGATAGCCCTGCGGCAAATCGGGGTAGAAATAGTTCTTCCGGTCGAAGGTCGATTTCAGGTTGATCTGCGCCTTCAGGCCGAGCCCGGTGCGGATCGCCTGGGCGACGCACTCCTCGTTGATGACGGGCAGCATGCCGGGCATCGCCGCGTCCACCAGCGAGACATGCTCGTTGGGCGCGCCGCCGAACGCGGTGGACGCGCCGGAGAACAGCTTGGATTGCGAGGTCACCTGGGCATGGACTTCCAGCCCGATCACGACTTCCCAGTCGCCGGTGACGCCTTTGATGAGTTTCTTGGGATCGACGGTTGCGTTCATGGAGCGGCTTTTACCGCGCCCGGGCGGTCAGGAAAACCCCCGCCAGGGTCACAGGCTGGCGGCAAAGGTCTTGAACGCCGGACTGGCGCGCAGCGAATCCCGCCCCGCTTCGATCACGTCATCGACCTGCTCGCGCGGCAGGTTGAAGCGGGTCGGCACGCCATCGAGCCGCGCCGCGCGCGCCGGATCAAGCTGGTCGAAGCCGACGCGGCCGATGAAGAACTTGATGTCGCGGCAATTCCAGCCCGGCCGCGCGCCATAGCGCGCCCGCTCGGCGGCGGACAGGCCGCAGCGCCACTTCACCAGCGCCGCGTGCCAGTCGCTCATGACACGCTCGAACGCGGTATAGCTGCCGGCCACGCCGGCATCGACCGCGGTATCGGCCGCAGCGCGGAACAGTTCGAACCCGCTCGGCCCTTCCACGGTGTTGATCCAGTTGCCGGCGACGCCCGACTTGGCGTCCACCACTAGAAACAGACCGCGCCGCAACTTGACCGCCTGCGCCGGCGTCAGCGGCTCATAGGGCGTCGCCGACGACAGCCGCGCGATGGTGAAGCCGGACAGGCCGTAATTATCGACAAGGCCGCCGTCGAGCAGCTTGATGTAAGGCATCGAGCCGTCATGGTAGCGGCTGATCGCCTTGGCGAAGGCGCCGAGCATCGGCGGCGCGTTGGAATTGTCACGCGCCCTGGTGACCCAGGACGGCAGCGGCTCCCTGCACTTGCCCGGGAAGGTCTTGATGACCACGGGCGCGAACGCCACCGGAACGGCGGCGGACGCCGCCACCGCATCCGCCAGCGGATATTCCGACAGGTCGCTGCACATCGCGCGGAAGGCGGTGGCGCCGAACACGAACGGCGTGCGGTTGTAGATGTCGGAGGCGTTGATCCAGACCCGCGGCCGGCCCTCGGCGCGGAACTGGCCGAAATTGGCGCCGTGGAACAGGTTGGCGTCGAGCCAGCGCGGAAAGCCGGTGGAATCGTTGATGCCGCCGGCCATCGCGCGCGGCAGCGTCGCCAGCGAGATGTCGGTCTGCAAATTCTCTTCGGCGTTGCGCAGCAAAAACTTCTCGCGGAAGTCGGCGAGCCTCGCCCGTTTCCTCAGTCCGTAATAGGCCGCCGTCACCGCGCCGCCCGACACCCCGGAGATGAAATCGAGTCGGTCGATCATCGGGCCCTGCGCGCCGCGCAGCGGAATGCGCTCCATCTCCGACAGCACGCCATAGGAGAAGGCCGCCGCGCGGGTGCCGCCGCCCGAGAACGACAGGCCGATCACCACGTCGTTCTCGACCTCGTTTTCCTTGAAGCCGATGTCGAGCCGGTTGGCGAGCGTGTCCGGCGTGCCGGCGACGTTCACCGGCTCGTTCTGGATGGTGGCGCAGCCGATCAGCAGCGCGCAGACCGACAGACTTCCGAAAAATGTACGCGCGCGCGCCATGGCAATCCCCATCCCCTCACCATTCCTGACGGATGGGGGTCGCTTTTTCCCTAACGCCCGTCGCGCGCGCGGCAATGGCGGCCAGCATGGTTAATGGGTGGGCTTGGTTCAGGACTGCGAACTGTCCTTGAGGTGATCATCCTCATAGGCGATCGACCAGCCGATGAGACTGCGCCAGAGCATTTCCGCAAGATCCGGCGGCACGCCGGCGGCCTCCGCCTCGGCACGGACATGGGCGACGACCTCCTCGACCCGCTCCGGAATCGCGGCCGGCAGACCGTCCCGCAGTTTCACGGCGATCACCTGATCGAGGCAGCGCACCCGCTCCGCGATCAGCGCGACAAGGTCTCGGTCGATCCGGTCGATGATCTCGCGCAGTTCCGGGAGATTTTTCGGTTCGGACGACATCAGCTCTGCCCCAACAGCTCCGACGCGATCTGATCCCATTCGGCGTCGAGCGCCGCAGACGATACGGGTTTGCCCGCGCGGCCATACCAGTAGCCCGCATTGTCGAGATCGCCTTCGACACGATGCAGATACGCATGAACCCAGGCGCCGTCGGCCGTCGGAATCTGTTGCGCGCAAGAGTGCGCCTTTTCCCAGTCGCCTTTCGCCGCCCACCACAGCGCCGTCAGCGGCTGCGACAGATTGGCAGGCGGCGCGACCTCGGCAAGGCTGGCCTTCAGATCCGACATGCCCATCACCACCACCTCTTCGGCTTGAAGCGTCCGGCGGACTGCTCGATGACGTCGCCAAGCGAGAACAGGGTTTCCTCGTCGAACGGCCGGCCGATCAGTTGCAGACCGAGCGGCAGGCCCTGCGCATCCTTGCCGGCCGGCACGGCGATGCCCGGCAGGCCCGCCATGTTCACCGTCACCGTGAAGATGTCGTTGAGATACATCTCGATCGGATCGGCCTTGCCCTTCTCGCCGATGCCGAAGGCGGCGGACGGCGTGGCCGGGGTCAGGATCGCGTTGACCCCCTGCGCGAACACCTCCTCGAAGTCCTGCTTGATCAGGGTCCGCACCTTCTGCGCGCGCAGGTAATAGGCGTCGTAATAGCCGGCCGACAGCACGTAGGTGCCGATCATGATGCGGCGGCGCACCTCCGGGCCGAAGCCGGCGGCGCGGGTGTTCTCGTACATCTCGACGATGTTGCGGCCATCGACCCGCGCGCCGTAGCGCACGCCGTCATAGCGCGCGAGATTGGACGAGGCTTCCGCCGGCGCCACCACGTAATAGGCCGGCAGCGCGTATTTGGTGTGCGGCAGGGAGATTTCGACAAGCTCGGCGCCCGCCGCCTTCAGCCATTCGGCGCCCTGCGCCCACAGCTTCTCGATTTCGGCGGACATGCCCCCGATGCGATATTCCTTCGGGATGCCGATCTTCATGCCCTTGACCGAGCGGCCGAGCGCGCCCTCGTAATCCGGCACCGGCAGATCGACCGAGGTGGTGTCCTTGGGATCGTGCCCCGCCATCGAGCGCATCAGGATCGCGGTGTCGCGCACCGTGCGGGCGAACGGTCCGGCCTGATCGAGCGAGGACGCGAAGGCGACGATGCCCCAGCGCGAGCAGCGGCCATAGGTCGGCTTCAGGCCTACGATGCCGGTAAACGCCGCAGGCTGGCGGATCGAGCCGCCGGTGTCAGTGCCGGTCGCGCCGAAACACAGTCCCGCCGCCACCGCCGAGGCCGAGCCGCCGGAGGAGCCGCCGGGCACCAGTCTCGCGTCCGAACCCTCGCGCCGCCACGGATTGACCACCGGGCCGAACGCCGAGGTCTCGTTCGACGAGCCCATCGCGAATTCGTCATTGTTGAGCTTGCCGAGCATCACCGCGCCGTCGCGCCAGAGCTGCGAGGTCACGGTGGATTCGTAAGGCGGCTTGAAGTCGTCGAGGATCTTCGAGCATGCGGTCAGGCGCACGCCCTTGGTGGCGAACAGGTCCTTGATGCCGAGCGGGACGCCTTCGAGATTGCCGGCTTCGCCCTTGGCAAGCCGCGCGTCGGCGTCCTTCGCCATGGTCCGCGCCTGATCCGGCGTCTCCAGCACATAGGCGTTCAGCGCCCGCGCCTGCTCCATGGCGGCCAGATGCGCCTCGGTCAGCTCCAGCGACGTGAAGGATTTGTTCGCAAGACCAGTCTTGGCCTCGGCGAGCGTGAGTGAAGTCAGGTCAGTCATTCGTCAACCGGATCGCAGGAGAAGGAAGGCGGCGGCACGCTGCCGGGCCGCCGCTGGAACTGGGAATGTTGCAAAGCCTCGATGATGGCATCGACCGCTTCGTCGGGATTGGTGATCTTGCCGGCCCGCTCCATGGCGTCGAGATATTCCATGTAGGCCGCGTAGGTTTTCTCGTCGCTGCACAGGATGCACATGCTCGCCTCCGGCCGCTATTCGACCACCTTCGGGACCAGAAAGAAATGATCCTCGGTCGCGGGAGCGTTGGCGAGCACCTTGCCGGCGATCTCGCCGTCATTGACGACGTCGTGACGCTTCTTCATCGCCATCGGCATCACCGAGGTCATCGGCTCGACGCCTTCGACATCCACCTCGGACAACTGCTCGACGAACGCGAGGATCGCATTGAGCTCGCCCTGCAGATGGGCAACCTCCTCGTCCTTGACCGCGATCCGGGCAAGGTGCGCGATCCGGCGGACGGTGGCGGCATCAACGGACATTCCAGCAAAACTCCGAAACAGCCGCAGCAGCGGCTCCGATCTGCCTGCCGTATAAAGCATTTTGCCCCGCAGGGGAAACCCGCCAATCGAGCCCAAAAAGGCAGGACTTAATGGCTCCGGCTGCGCGCGGCGAGCCTTGAAGCCGGATCACCCGTCTTGCGACAAGGCCGGTCTGCCTTTGCGCCCGATGCAACCGGCATGGTAGCAGAGCGCATGCCCGCGCCGATCCTTCCCCTCACCGATGCCGTGCCGCTCTGGCCGCCCCGTGGCGCGCTGATCGGCCTCGATCTCGGCACAAAGACCATCGGCGTCGCGGTGTCCGATCCCGACCGCAGACTGGCGACCGGGGTCGAAACCATCCGGCGCAAGACGTTCACCGCCGATGCGGCGCGGCTGCTCGCCATCGCCGCCGAGCGCAAGGCGGTGGGATTCGTGCTCGGCCTGCCGATCAACATGGACGGCAGCGAGGGCCCGCGCGCGCAATCGACCCGCGCCTTCGCGAGGAACTTCGCGCGGCTGACCGAGCAGGCCATCGGCCTGTGGGACGAGCGGCTCTCCACCGCGGCGGTGGAGCGCGAACTGATCGGCATGGACATGAGCCGCGCCCGCCGCGCCGAGGTGATCGACGAGCACGCGGCGATCTTCATCCTGCAGGGCGCGCTCGACCGCCTTGCGGTGCTTGGCCCGCCCGAGACGCCCTGAGCGTCAGGCGCGCGTCAGGACTGGTTCGCCAGCCATATGGTCTGGATCGTGGCGGCCAGATTGTTGATGCCGTGGACCACCACCGTCAGCCAGGTCGAGTGGTAGCGATAGCGCAGATAGCCGAGCAAGAGGCCGATGGAGAACACCTCGCCGAGGAAGAACCAGTCGTACTGCAGATGCATCAGCGTCCACACCAGCGACGACAGCACGATGGCGCCGACCGGCCGCAGGAACGTCTCCGACCAGCCGCGATAGAGAAAGCCGCGCACGAAGAATTCCTCCGTGACCGGCGCACCGACGCAGAACGCCAGCACCAGCAGCCACAGCGCGCCGTCGGCCTGCGCCGATTTGAGGACATCGGTCATGAAGCCCGGTGCGACCTCGCGGCCGAGCGCCTTCGACAACAGATCCCAGCAGGTGATCAGCACGCCGAGCATGACCGCGCCGATCAGCAGCGCCTTCCAGCCCGGCCAGCGCAGCGCCAGATAATCCGCGAATTTCGCCCGCGCCACGCGCGTCGCCAGCCAGATCGCCGCCAGCACCGCCGGCAGGCCCGCCACCACCGACAGCGAGATGGTCAGCCCGCCGCCCATCACGCCTTTCATGGTGTCGAGATCGAGGCCGTTGCCCTGTTTGATCAGGAAGAAGGCGACCACCGCGATCTGGCCGCAGAACATCGCAACGAAAATCACGATGCCCCACAGCAAGGTGCCCCAGAATTTCCAGACCCGCGGCGGCTTGGCGGGCGCATCCGCCACGAGCGGCGCGAGCGGGGTTTCGGCGGAACCGGTCTCGGAGGTCATGGAGCAGCCTTCATGTCGGGAGGGCACTTTGTCAGGCGGGCACGGCGGATCATGGCAAGGCACGCGCAAGAAGACCGCGCATCGCGTCCGGATCAAGATCGACAGCGCCATACATGGTCCCATGCGGTTGCGCCAGTCGCGTTTGCGCGAACAGCGCCGCGTGCGGGGAATGAACCGCGTTCAGCGCGGCGGCGGCGGCGAGCAAAGCGAGCCTTTCGACCGCAAACCGCGCGCCCCGCTCCGCATCGGGCCGGCGCAGCGCGCCCGCGATGAACGCGACCGCTTCGGCTGCGCCCGGCAAGCCCTCGGCCTGCGCGGCAAGCTGCTTCAAAACGCCATAGGCCGCCTCGGCATCGCGTGCCAGCGCCCGCAGCACATCGAGGCACATCACATTGCCGGAGCCTTCCCAGATCGCATTGACCGGCGCTTCGCGATAATGCCGTGCCAGAATGCCCTCCTCGACATAGCCGTTGCCGCCGATGCATTCCATCGCCTCGAACAGGAAGGCCGGCGCGCTCTTGCAGATCCAGTATTTCACCGCCGGCGTCAGCAGCCGCATGTAGGCGGCCTCGCCGCCATCCACCGGCGCGCGATCGAAGGCATGGCACAGCCGCAGCACCAGCGCTGTGGAGGCTTCGACCTGCAACGCCATGTCCCCCAGCACGCTTTCCATCATCGGCTGATCGGCGAGATGCTTCTGGAACACGATGCGGAGCCGGGCGTGATGCAGCGCATGCGCCAGCCCCGAGCGCATCAGGCCGGCGGAGGCGATGGCGCAGTCCTGCCGCGTCAGCGCCACCATGCGGATGATGGTGGCGATGCCCCGCCCCTCCTCGCCGAGACGCAGCGCATGCGCGCGCTCGAATACCACTTCCGACGAGGCATTGGAGCGGTTGCCGACCTTGTCTTTCAGGCGCTGGAAATGGATCGCGTTGACCGAGCCGTCCGGACGAAAGCGCGACATGACAAAACACGTCAGTCCGCCCACCGCCTGCGCCAGCACCAGAAAGGCGTCGCACATCGGCGCCGACATGAACCATTTCTGGCCGGTGATGACATAAGCCTCGCCGTCGCGTTCGGCGCGCGTGGTGTTGGTGCGCACGTCGGTGCCGCCCTGACGCTCCGTCATGCCCATGCCGATGGTCATGCCGCGCTTGTTCCACCACGGCGCGAAGGACGGATCGTAACTGCGGGTGCCGAGCACAGGCATGATTTGCGCGCGCAATGCCGGATCTGCCGCCAGCGCGCCCACCGCGGCGCGCGTCATGGTGATCGGGCACAGATGTCCGGTCTCGACCTGCGCCGCCATAAAGAATTTTGCCGCCCGCACCACTTCGGCCGCATCGCCGGCAGGCTCGCCTGCCGCCGTCCAGGTCGAGCAATGCAGCCCGGCGCGCGCACTGTGCGCCATCAGTTCATGATACGCCGGGTGGAATTCGACCTCGTCGCGGCGATTGCCGCGCGCATCGAACGCTTTCAGCTTCGGCGGATTGTCGTTGGCGAGGCGGCCGCGCTCGGCCATCGCGCGCGAGCCCCAGAGCCGGCCGAACTCCGACAATTCGGCGGCATGCACTTTGCCGCCAAAGGCGGCGACCGCCTCCGCCAGCGACGGGTCCGATGCGAACAGATCGGTGTCCTCAAGCGGCGGCGGCTGATTGAACGCCTCGTCGGTCTCGCGCAGGATCGGCATCGTCGCCTCGCCACTGATCCGGACTCGTGCGCAGCATACGCCGAAACGGAGGTGATTTCACGCACCGCCCACGACCGCGCTTAACGATGTGTCACCGGGAAATCGAACGCAGTGTTGTTCGGACCCGGCAGCGAGAAATGCCACCATTCGAGGCGATAGTTGACGAAACCGTGTTTCGCCATCGCCGCGACCAGCATCTGGCGCCATTTGCGCTGCATGGGCGTGATCGCGCGCGAAGCCGTGTGCGCCTTCTCGTCGGAACAATCGTAGCCGGTGCCCATATCAACGCTCGAGTCCGGCGCGCGCAGGCGCAGCGGTCCGGTACAATCGGCATAGGTCGCGTTCGGATCGAACGGCGCAACCTTTGGCTCCGGCAAGGCGATCAGCGTCAGATCCACCGCCTTGCCGGTGGAATGTCCCGAATGCCGCGCGATGTAGCCGAGCCGGAACAGATCGGCCTTCGACATCTTCGGATTGTAGCGATGCTGCGCAGGTGTCTCGCGGCCGTCCTGCGCCCAGCGGTAGATGTCCTCGACAGCGCGTTGCGGGCGGTAGCAGTCGTACATTTTCAGCGACAGCCTGCGCGGGACAAGATCGCGCTGCACCGCCGCCAGCGCCTCCGCCACCTTCCGGGTGACGATACATTCGCCCGCCCGATAGCCCTGCAACGGCCGCCCGACAAAATTATTATATCCCGCGTAACGGATGTCCTGAACGATGCTCGGATCGACATCGCGCAGACGGACGAAGTCCGCCGGCAGCGGCTGCGCCAGCGCGCCTGCCCCGGAGACGAAGGCGACAAGGCACGCCACAAGGCACCCGGCGACCGTCATCCGCGCTGCTTGCATCCTGCCTCCGTGGTTTTAAATCAATTCCGATGCAACGCGGCGCTCGCCGCCGCCTCGCCTGTCCTGCTCCGCGGGATGACGAGGCCACTCTGGGCCTGTTCCACGCAATCGGGGCCCGCGCTTCACCGGGGGAAAACTCGATATCGGGCAAATCTGCCTTGCCCGGACCTCCAAGTCTGCCTATAGCTCTTGCTTTAATGACCCTTGCAACAAAATCGAGTTTTGTCCTCGGCCACCGGCATCTGCTGGGCATCGAGGGCCTTCCCGCGGCCGACATTACCGGCCTTCTGGATCTTGCCGAGGAGTTCGTCGAACTCAACCGGCAGGTCGACAAAAAGCGTTCCGACCTGCGCGGACGCACCCAGGTCAACCTGTTCTTCGAGTCCTCGACCCGGACACAATCTTCCTTCGAGATCGCCGGCAAGCGGCTCGGCGCCGACGTGCTCAACATGTCGATGGCGTTGTCCTCGATGCGCAAGGGCGAGACGCTGCTCGACACCGCGGTGACGCTCAACGCCATGCACCCGGACATTCTGGTGGTGCGCCATCGCGCCTCCGGCGCGGTCGAACTGCTCGCCCGCAAGGTGGACGGCTCGGTGATCAATGCCGGCGACGGCGCCCATGAGCACCCGACGCAGGCGCTGCTCGACGCGCTGACCATCCGCCGCAACAAAGGCCGCCTCGAAGGCCTCCTGGTTGCAATCTGCGGCGACGTGCTGCATTCGCGCGTGGCGCGCTCCAACATTTTCCTGCTCAACACCATGGGCGCGCGGGTTCGCGTCGTCGCGCCCTCCACGCTGCTGCCGGCCGGCATCGAGCGCATGGGCGTCGAGGTCGCGCGCGACATGCGCGAGGGGCTGGACGGCGCCGACATCGTCATGATGCTGCGATTGCAGCGCGAGCGGATGACCGGCTCGTTCGTGCCGTCGAGCTCCGAATACTTCCACTATTTCGGGCTCGATCAGAAGAAGCTGTCCTATGCCAAGCCGGACGCGCTGGTGATGCATCCGGGACCGATGAATCGCGGCGTGGAAATCGACTCCATCGTCGCCGACGGCGCGCAGTCGCTGATCCGCGAACAAGTCGAAATGGGTGTGGCGGTGCGCATGGCCGTGCTGGAAGCGCTCGCCCGCAACCTGCCGAATGCGTGACGCCATGCCGATAGATCGCCGCCCGCTCCTGCTCGCCAACGCCCGCCTGATCGATCCGTCACGCGACCTCGACGATATCGGCGACGTCCTGATTGTCGACGGCATGATCCGCGACGCGCGGCGCGGCATCAGCGCCGCCGGCGTTCCGGCGGGCACCGAAATCGTCAATTGCGCCGGCAAGGTCGTCGCCCCCGGGCTGGTCGACATGCGCGCCTTCGTCGGCGAGCCCGGCGCCGGCCACCGCGAGACGTTCGCGTCGGCCAGCCATGCCGCCGCCGCCGGCGGCATCACCACCATCATCTGCCAGCCCGATACCAAGCCGGTGATCGACAATTCCGCCACCGTCGATTTCGTGCTGCGCCGCGCCCGCGACACCGCGATCGTCAACATCCATCCGATGGCGGCGCTGACGCGCGACATGAAGGGCGATGAGATGACCGAGTTCGGTCTGCTCAAGGCCGCCGGCGCGGTCGCCTTCACCGATGGCAGCCGCAGCGTGATGAATTCGCTGGTGATGCGCCGCGCCCTCACCTACGCGCGCGATTTCGACGCGTTGATCGTGCATCATACCGAAGACCCGACCTTGATCGGCGAAGGCGTGATGAACGAGGGCGAGTTTGCCTCGCGCCTCGGCCTGATGGGCATTCCCACCGCCGCCGAAGCCATGGTGCTGGAGCGCGACATACGCCTCGTCGCGCTGACCGGCGGGCGCTACCACGCCGCCTCGGTGAGCTGCATCGACTCCCTCGAAGTCCTGCGGCGTGCCCGCGATTGCGGCCACAACATCAGCGCTTCGGTGTCGATCAATCACATCACGCTGAACGAGAACGACATCGGGCCGTATCGCACCTTCCTCAAGCTGTCGCCGCCGCTGCGCACCGAGAACGACCGTCAGGCGCTGGTCGCCGGTCTCGCCTCGGGGCTGGTCGACGTCATCATGTCGGATCACAATCCGCAGGACGTCGAGGTCAAGCGCCTGCCCTTCGCCGAGGCCGAGCCCGGCGCGATCGGTCTGGAGACCATGCTGCCGGCCGCATTGCGACTGGTGCATTCCGGCGAGATCGAACTGAAAACCCTGATCCGAGCGATGTCGACCCGGCCCGCCGAGCTGCTCGGCCTGCCTGGCGGCTCGCTGCGCCCCGGCGCGCCGGCCGACGTGATCGTGATCGATCTCGATGTGCCGTGGGTGCTCGATCCGGCCGACCTGAAATCGCAGTGCAAGAACACGCCGTTCGACGAGGCGCGGTTCACCGGCCGCGTCGTCCGCACCGTCGTCGGCGGCCGCACCGTGTACGAATACCTGTAACAAGGGGGATCGGCATGGCCGCGCCCGTTCTCGCCGCCGCCTGCGCTTTCGGTTATCTGTGCGGCTCGGTGCCGTTCGGCCTGATCACCACCCGCCTTGCCGGCACGCAGGATCTGCGCTCGATCGGTTCGGGCAATATCGGCGCGACCAACGTGCTGCGCACCGGCCGCAAGAGCCTTGCCGCGATCACGCTGCTCGGCGACATGCTGAAAGGCACCTTCGCGGTGCTGGTGGCGCAGCATTTCGCGGGCGCGGAAGCTGCCATTCTCGCCGGGCTCGGCGCGTTCCTCGGCCATCTCTTTCCGGTGTGGCTGAAGTTCAAGGGCGGCAAGGGTGTCGCCACCTATATCGGCATCCTGCTCGGGCTGCTGTGGCCCGCCGCGCTGGCGTTCTGCGCCATCTGGCTCGCCGTCGCGTTCCTGTCCCGCTACTCGTCGCTGGCGGCGCTGGTCGCGGCCGCGCTCACGCCGCTGATGCTGCTGTGGACGCAGCATTTCGACCTTGCCGTTCTGTTCGCCGTGCTGTCGGCGCTGCTCTGGATCATGCACCGCGCCAATATCCGGCGGCTGATGGCGGGGACCGAAGGCAAGATCGGCGCGAAGGGATAAATCCGCGCAACTCCCGATTGCCCCCACCCCCGACTTGCGCGAGACTTCCCGCCGCGGGGGCGGCGTGGAACCACAACCACACACTTTGAGGCTGACCGACGAACAGCGCATCGACTGGCTGCGGCTGATCCGCAGCGACAATGTCGGCCCGCGCACCTTCCGCTCGCTGATCAATCACTACGGCAGCGCCCACGCGGCGCTGGAACGATTGCCCGATCTGGCGCGGCGCGGCGGCACCAGCAAGCCGGGGCGCATCTGCGGCGCGCAGGACGCGGCGCGGGAGATCGAGGCCGGCAAAAGAATGGGCCTCGCTTTGCTCGCACCCGGCGAGTTCGGCTACCCGCCGCGTCTCGCGCTGATCGACGATGCCCCGCCGCTGCTCGGCGTGCGCGGCTTACCGCAAATCCAGATGCAGCCGATGATCGGCATTGTCGGATCGCGCAACGCCTCCGGCGCCGGCCTGAAATTCGCGCAAACCATCGCGCATGATCTCGGCGAGGCCGGTTTCGCCATCGTCTCGGGCCTTGCCCGCGGCATCGATCAGGCCGCGCATCGCGCCGCGCTCGCGAGCGGTACCGTCGCGGTGCTGGCGGGCGGGCATGACCGGATCTATCCGCCCGAGCATGATGATCTGTTGCTCGACATCCTCGAACAGCGCGGCGGCGCGATTTCGGAAATGCCGCTCGGCCACACTCCGCGCGCCCGCGATTTTCCCCGCCGCAACCGCCTGATCTCCGGTGTCGCGCTCGGCGTCATCATCGTCGAGGCCGCGCTGCGCTCGGGGTCGCTGATCACCGCGCGTTTCGCCAACGAACAGGGCCGCGAAGTGTTCGCGGTGCCCGGCTCGCCGCTCGATCCGCGCGCCGCCGGCACCAACGATCTAATCAAACAGGGCGCGATCCTGATCACCGGCGCCGCCGACGTGATCAGTGCGGTGGAGCCGATCCTGGGTCGCCCCATCGAGTTGCCGATCGAGGAACAGGATGACGGACCGCTCGACGACGAACCGCAGGCCAGCGACCGCGCGCGCATCGTCGGCCTGCTCGGCCCCTCGCCTGTCGGCATCGATGATCTGGTCCGGCTGTCCGGCACCTCGGCCGCCGTGGTCCGCACCGTGCTGCTCGAACTGGAACTCGCCGGCCGTCTGGAGCGCCATGGCGGCGGCATGGTCTCGCTGACATTATAATGAGACGGGCGGAATTGCGCATCAGGCGGGCCGGGCTCCCGCGCGCGGCAACCGACGCCCGACGTCGAACCGTTGCCGATACGCGCTATCGCTCGTCCGGTCCGCGACGATGCAGCAGAGTGTCCTTCGCTTCCATCCGCGCCATATCGAGCAGATAACCCAGCGTGCCAAGACCGTGCCGGCAGGCGATCTGCGCAAGATCGGACAGCGTCGAGGCGATGAAAGCAGCCGCTTCGTCGGGACCGCCGCCGCCTTCGGCAGGGTCGGGGTGATCGGGCCTGGATGATCCATGTTTTGGGCGTGACGGGGTCATGCTTTCTCCCCTCTGCTCCGTGGAACCCGACACGAATCCGCTCCATTCGTACAACCTATAGTATTAATTCTCAACCATAGCGAGTGCAAATCCAAAGCTCTCACGCCATGGCGATTTGACAGGACCCGCGACTTTACCCATGTATCGGGCGAAACGGATCGCGCCGCAGCTTCGATTCAGGCGCCGATTTCCCATACAAGCCATTGGAATCATATGAATATCGTCATTGTCGAGTCGCCTGCGAAGGCCAAGACGATCAACAAATATTTGGGCTCCTCCTACGAGGTTCTGGCCTCTTACGGGCATGTTCGAGACCTGCCGGCCAAGAATGGATCGGTGGATCCCGACGCCAATTTCCAGATGATCTGGGAAAACGATCCCAAGGCCGCCGGCCGTCTCAACGACATCGCCCGCGCCCTCAAAGGGGCCGACAAGCTGATCCTCGCCACCGACCCCGATCGCGAGGGCGAGGCGATCTCCTGGCACGTCCTGGAGATCATGAAGGAGAAGCGAGCGCTCAAGGATCAGAAGATCGAACGCGTGGTGTTCAACGCCATCACCAAGCAGGCGGTCACCGAGGCCATGAAACATCCGCGCGAGATCGACGGCGCGCTGGTCGACGCCTATATGGCGCGCCGCGCCCTCGACTATCTCGTCGGCTTCACCCTCTCCCCAGTGCTGTGGCGCAAACTGCCGGGCGCACGCTCGGCGGGCCGCGTGCAGTCCGTCGCACTGCGACTGGTCTGCGACCGCGAGCTCGAAATCGAGAAGTTCGTGGCCCGCGAGTACTGGTCGCTGCTGGCGACGCTGGTAACGCCGCGCGGCGACAGCTTCGAGGCGCGTCTGGTCGGCGCCGACGGCAAGAAGATCCAGCGTCTCGACATCGGCAGCGGCGCCGAGGCGGAAGATTTCAAGAAGGCGCTGGACGCGGCAGCCTTCGCCGTCAGCAGCGTCGAAGCCAAGCCGGCGCGGCGCAATCCGCAGGCTCCCTTCACCACCTCGACGCTGCAGCAGGAAGCCAGCCGCAAGCTCGGATTCGCGCCGGCGCACACCATGCGCATCGCCCAGCGTCTTTACGAGGGCATCAATCTCGGCGGCGAGACCACCGGCCTCATCACCTATATGCGGACCGACGGCGTGCAGATCGCGCCCGAGGCGATCACCCAGGTGCGCAAGGTGATCGGCGAGGATTACGGCAAATCCTATCTGCCAGACGCGCCGCGGCAGTATTCGTCGAAGGCGAAGAACGCGCAGGAAGCGCATGAGGCGATCCGCCCGACCGACCTCAGCCGCCGTCCCTCGCAGATCAAGAGCAAGCTCGATAACGATCAGGCCCGGCTCTACGAACTGATCTGGATGCGCACGGTCGCGAGCCAGATGGAAGCCGCCGAGATGGAGCGTACCACCGTGGACATCACGGCGAAGGCGGGCGCGCGCCTGCTGGAGCTGCGCGCCACCGGACAGGTGATCAAGTTCGACGGCTTCCTCGCGGTCTATCAGGAAGGCCGCGACGACGATCCGGAAGACGAGGACAGCCGCCGCCTGCCCCCGATGAGCGAGGGCGAAGCACTCAAGCGCGAGAGCCTCGCCGTTACCCAGCATTTCACCGAGCCGCCGCCGCGCTTCTCGGAAGCCTCGCTGGTCAAGCGCATGGAAGAGCTCGGCATCGGCCGGCCCTCGACCTACGCCTCGATCCTGCAGGTGCTGAAGGATCGCGGCTATGTGAAGCTGGAGAAGAAACGCCTGTCCGCCGAGGACAAGGGCCGCGTCGTGGTGGCGTTCCTCGAGAAGTTCTTCTCGCGCTATGTCGAGTTCGATTTCACCGCCGACCTCGAGGAGCAGCTCGACAAGGTCTCCAACAACGAGGTGGCCTGGAAGCGGGTGCTGCAGGATTTCTGGACCGGCTTCATCGGCGCGGTCGACGAGATCAAGGACGTCAAGGTCAGCGAAGTGCTCGACGTGCTCGACGACATGCTCGGCGAGCACATCTACGAGAAACGCGCCGATGGCGGCGATCCGCGCCAGTGCCCGAGCTGCGGCACCGGCCGTCTCAATTTGAAGGCCGGCAAGTTCGGCGCTTTCGTCGGCTGCTCGAACTATCCGGAATGCCGCTACACCCGTCCCCTCGCCGCCTCCAGCGGCGCGAGCGACCGCGTGCTCGGCAAGGACCCGGCGACCGGCCTCGACGTCACGGTGAAGGCCGGCCGCTTCGGGCCTTACATCCAGCTCGGCGAGGCCAAGGATTACGGCGAGGACGAGAAGCCCAAGCGCGCCGGCATTCCCAAGAACATGTCGCCCGGCGATGTCGAGCTCGAGCTTGCGATCAAGCTGCTGTCGCTGCCGCGCGATGTCGGCCCGCACCCCGAGGACGGCGAGATCATCACCGCCGGCATCGGCCGGTTCGGTCCGTTCGTGCGCCACGGCAAGACCTATGCGAGTCTCGAGGCCGGTGACGACGTCTACGCGATCGGCCTCAACCGCGCGGTGACGCTGATCGCGGAAAAGATCGCCAAGGGCCCGGGCCGCCGCTTCGGCGCCGATCCGGGCAAGCCGGTGGGCGATTATCCGGCACGCGGCGGCGCCATCATGCTCAAGAAGGGCCGTTACGGCGCCTACGTCACCATCGACGGCATCAACGCCACCATTCCCGACAGCATGGACCCGGAGAACATCACGCTCCAGGAGGCCATCGCACTGATCGAGGAGCGCGCCGCCAAGGGCGGCAAGGTCAAGCGCGCGGCGAAGAAAGCGACCAAGAAGCCGGCAAAGAAAACCGCCGCCAAGAAAGCAGCGGCCAAACCGGCAGCGAAGGACGATGCCGGCGCCGAGGTGACGCCGATCAAGGCCACGGCGAAGGCGCGAGCGGCAAAGGCTCCGGCTGCGAAGGCCAAGAAGGCCGCAGCACCGAAAGCCACGAAGGTGGCCGCGCCCGCCGCCAAGAAGAGCGCCAGCAAAGCTCGCGGATAATGGTGAAAAAACACAACGCGCCGGATGTTTTCCCCGATCGGGAGAGCATCGTCGCGTTCATCCGCGAACAACCCGACGCCGGCACGCGCGAGCTTGCGCGTCACTTCGGCCTCAAGAACGAAACCCGCGCGGCGCTGCGTCGCGTGCTGCGCGATCTCACCGACGAAGGCGTGATCGTCAAGCGCGGCAAAAGGGTGCAGGACGTCAAGGCGCTGCCGCCGACGCTTGTTGTCGACATCACCGGCCGCGATGCCGACGGCGAACTGATCGCCTCGCCCGCCGAATGGTTCGAGGAGACCGACGGGCCCGCGCCTGTCATTCAGATCCATATTCCGCGTCGTCCCCCGCCTGGCACGATTGGCGGCGTCGGCGACCGCGCGCTGCTGCGGATCGAGAAGCCCGATCGCGAGACGCGCCGTGCCGGCTATCGCGGACGCATCATCAAGCTGCTCGACAAGGCGACGCATCGCGTGCTCGGCATCTTCCGCACGTTGCCGAATGGCGAAGGCCGTCTCATTCCGATCGACAAAAAGCAGGCAGGCCGCGAGCTTGCCATCAACTCAGCCGACGCGGGCGGTGCGCAAGACGGCGATCTGGTCAGCGTCGAGCTGATGCGCCCGCGCGGCTATGGCCTGCCGGCCGGGCGCGTGAAAGAACGGCTCGGCTCGATGAAGACCGAGAAGGCCATCAGCCTGATCGCGATTCATGCGCACGAAATTCCGCAGGAGTTTCCCGCTGACACGCTGCGCGAGGCGGACAGCGCAAAGCCGGCCGCGCTGGAAGGACGCGAGGACTGGCGCGAGCTGCCGCTCGTCACCATCGATCCGCCCGACGCCAAGGATCACGACGACGCCGTGCATGCCGCGCCGGATGACGATCCGGCCAATAAAGGCGGCTACATCGTCACCGTCGCGATCGCCGATGTCGCCTTCTACGTGCGACCGCGCTCGGCGCTCGACCGCGAGGCGCTGCGCCGCGGCAACTCGGTGTATTTCCCCGACCGCGTGGTACCGATGCTGCCCGAGCGCATCTCCAACGATCTGTGCTCGCTGCGGCCCGGCGAGGCGCGCGGCGCACTCGCGGTGCGCATGGTGATCGGCGCAGACGGCCGCAAGCGCTCCCACACCTTCCACCGCATCCTGATGCGCTCGGCCGCCAAGCTGCATTACGCGCAGACGCAGGCCGCGATCGACGGGCGGCCGGACGATGTCACAGCCCCCCTTCTCGGTCCGATCCTGAGGCCGCTCTACGATGCTTACGCGCTGGTGAAGCAGGCGCGCGAGGTACGCGATCCGCTCGACCTTGATCTGCCAGAGCGCAAGATTCTCCTGAAACCCGACGGCACCGTCGATCGCGTGGTGACGCCGGAGCGGCTCGAAGCGCATCGCCTGATCGAGGAGTTCATGATCCTCGCCAATGTCGCGGCCGCCGAGACGCTGGAGAAGAAATCGCTGCCGCTGATCTACCGCGTCCACGACGAGCCGACCGTGGAGAAGGTGCACAACCTGCGCGAGTTCCTGAAAACTCTCGACATGCCATTCTCGTCGACCGGCGCGCTGCGGCCGGCGGTGTTCAACCGCGTGCTGGCGCAGGTCAAAGGCCGCGACGCGGAATCGCTGGTCAACGAGGTGGTGTTGCGCTCGCAGGCGCAGGCGGAATATTCCGCCGAGAATTACGGCCATTTCGGCCTCAATCTGCGGCGCTACGCTCATTTCACTTCGCCGATCAGGCGATACGCGGACCTGATCGTGCACCGGGCGCTGATCCGCGCGCTCGGCCTTGGCGACGGCGCGTTGCCGGACACTGAAACACTCGAAACATTGAGTGAAATCGCCGCGGCGATCTCGCTGACCGAGCGCCGCGCCATGAAAGCGGAACGCGAAACCGCCGACCGGCTGATCGCGCATTTCCTCGCCGACCGGATTGGCGCGGTGTTTCCCGGCCGGATTTCCGGCGTGACGCGCGCCGGCCTGTTCGTGAAACTCAACGACACCGGCGCCGACGGCCTGATCCCGGTGCGTTCCCTCGGCAGCGAATATTACAACTACGATGAAACACGCCACGCGCTGATCGGCTCGCGCAGCGGTGTCATGCACAGACTGGGTGACGTGGTCGAGGTTCGTCTGGTAGAAGCAGCTCCCGTGGCCGGAGCGTTGCGGTTCGAGCTTCTCTCGGGAGGATCGGATCCGGCGCGCGAAGGCCGCGGACCGAACGGGCGCATGAAAGCGCGGCTTCACCGAGCGAAGAAGGACAAGACATCGCGAAAGTCCAAGGCAAAGGCTCCCAAGGGGAAACCTTCCAAGGCGAAACCTTCGCGAAAGACACGCAAACCGAACAAGCGCTGATCGTCCCGATCAGGCCTGCAGGAGACATCATGGACAGCCAGACCTCTGTTCCCGCCACGACATGGACTGCCGAACTCGGCACCCTGCCCAAGCGTGATCTGTGGACCGCGATGAAGCGCGGATGGCGCTGCCGCTGTCCGAATTGTGGCAAAGGCAAGCTGTTCCGCGCCTTCCTGAAAACCGCCGACTCCTGCTCCGAGTGCGGCCAGGATTTCACCCACCACCGCGCCGACGATCTGCCGGCCTATCTCGTCATCGTCGTGGTCGGACACATCGTGGTTCCGGTCGGGCTGTGGGTCGAGACCAACTACGCGCCGCCGATCGCCTGGCAGCTCGCCGCCTATCTGCCATTCACGCTGATCGCCTCGCTGGCGCTGTTGCAGCCGATCAAGGGTACGGTCGTCGGCCTGCAATGGGCGCTGCGCATGCACGGCTTTGACACCGACACCTCGCTGGACAAGCCAGCGGCGGCGGCCGCCGCGGAGTGATGTTGTAAAAGCGATATGGCACGGCCCGCGACCATCAATGGCGACGACGCCTCCCATCCCTATCGCAAGCCGAAGGATGCGGCGACGCTGATCCTGGTCGATCGCAGCGGCGCGGTGCCAAAAGTGCTGGTCGGACGTCGCCACGACAAGCTGGTGTTCATGCCGGGCCGCTTCGTGTTTCCGGGCGGACGGGTCGATCCGTCCGACAACCGCGTGCCGCTGGCGCACCCCTTGCCGGAAGCGCTCGAACACAAGCTGCTCAGCGGCGCGCCAAAAATCGCCGCCGCCCGCGCCCGTGCGATCGCGGTCGCGGCGATCCGCGAGGTCTGCGAGGAGACCGGCCTCTGCCTCGGCTGCAAGGCCGCCTCGCCGCACGAAGCCACGCAAGCCACCACGCTGGCCGGCGAGTGGAAGCCGTTCGCCGAGGCCCGTCTGCTGCCCGACCCTTCGCATCTGTTCCTGATCGCGCGTGCCATCACGCCGCCCGGCCTGGTCCGGCGTTTCGACACACGCTTCTTCGCCGCCGATGCCTCCGCCATCGCACACAGGGTCGACGGCATCGTCCGCCCGGACGCCGAACTGGTCGAACTGGTCTGGATCGAGCTTGGCTCGTCGCCGCTCGAGGCGATGCACCAGATCACCCGGCGCGTGCTCAGCGAACTCGAAACCCACCTCGCCATGGGGCCGTTGTCGCACGCCGCCGAGGTACCGTTTTTCCATTTCCGGAGCGGCGAGATGCGGCGCGACACGCTCTGACATCGGCGGCTCGCACGACAAAAAGGCCAGCCACAACCGTTCAGACTTGCTATGCTGGACGCTCCCCGGACCGTGTTCATGCGTTGAGTTCACATGATTGGATCACGGCTGCTGACTCAGGCAGGCATCGGCGCCTCGATTGCAGCCCATCTCGCCATTCTGGCGTGGATTGTGTTCGGCACCGGCGTCCGCCCGTTCGATCCGCATCACGACACCATCACGATCGATCTGGTGACGCCGGAGGAATTGAAGGCCGCGCAGGACAAGCAGGCTTCGCTTCCCGAACCTGACACATCCAAGCAGGAACTCGCGGATCAATCGGCAACGCCCGCGCCTCCCGCTCCTCCGGACCCACCTGCGCCGGCTTCCGCCTCGGACCCGGAACCTCCGTCCACCTCGCCAGAGATTGCAGCAGACCCGCCCGTCCCCGCGCCGCAGCCCGCACCGGCTCCGTCGCCACCGGCTTCATCGCTGCTGACGCTGAACGCACCCCCGGTGGTGCAGCCGGACATCACCGGCAAATACGGCACGATGTTCAACCTGTCGGACACCGGCTTCGATCCGGTCACGTCCGGCGCGAAGATCGAAAAGACCGCGATCGAGTCCTTCCTTGCTCACCTCAAGACCTGTTCGGTGCTGCCATCCGGGATCACCCCGGACGACACGGTGCGGATCGTGCTGCGGGTAGCGCTGCAGCCGAACGGCATCCTGGCCGCAACCCCGGTGCTGATCGAGGCCAGCGCCTCGGCCAAGGGGCCGCTGCTGATGCAGGCCGCGATCAAGGCCATCGAGACCTGCCAGCCCTACAGCATGCTGCCGGCTGACAAATACCATGAATGGCGGGTGCTCGACCTCGCTTTCACCCCGGCGGATTTCGGCGGCGGCTGAGTCGTCCGGAAATCCTCGGCAGATGGGGCAAAATCATCCTGGCGGGGTCGAAAAAGTGAGATTTTTGAAGGATTCAGTCCTTATTCCGGCACGGCAAACCTGCCTAAATCCTTGACTTTGGGACATTCGAAGGTAGTTTGCCGGCCAAACGCGGTGACAGCGCCAGCCGACCCGCCCATTCCAGACATTCGAGGTTCTGAACATGGCCAAAGCGGTCACCATCAAGGTCAAGCTCGTTTCAAGCGCGGACACCGGCTTCTATTACGTCGCCAAGAAGAACTCGCGCACAATGACCGACAAGCTCGTGAAGAAGAAGTACGATCCGGTCGCCAAGAAGCACGTCGAGTTCCGCGAAGCCAAGATCAAGTAAGTCGCACCCACCTGCGATGACGAAAAACGGAGCCGTGCGGCTCCGTTTTGCGTTTCCGGACCGGGTTGTCTTGAGCCTACGCCGCCGCGGCGACCACGCGATTGCGGCCGGCATGCTTGGCGCGGTACAGCGCCTGATCGGCGCGCTTGAGCGCGTCCGCAATCGATTCGCCCTTGCGCTCCAGCATCGACAGGCCGATCGACATCGTCACATCGATGCGCCGGGCGCCCTTCTCGATCGCGAACGGCTCGCTCGCCACCGCCTGCCGCAGCCGCTCGGCGACAATGCCCGCGACATGCAGATCGGTCTCCGGCATCACGACGACGAACTCCTCGCCGCCATAGCGCGCGGCAAGGTCGATGCCCCGGACCGACTTGCGGATCCGCACCGCGAATTCGCGCAGCACATCGTCTCCGGCGTCGTGGCCGTAGGTGTCGTTGATCGATTTGAAGTGATCGATGTCGAGGATCATCAGCGCGAGCGGCTTGCCGCGCGTCACCGCCTGCTCCGCCAGCGCGACCATGTGGCTTTCCAGATAGCGGCGGTTATGCAGGCCGGTCAGCCCGTCCGTGATCGCCATCTCGATCGAGCTCTGCACATTGTCGCGCAGGTGATCGGTGTAGCGGCGGCGGCGGATCTGAGTCCGCGCCCGCGCCAGCAGTTCGTTCTTGTCGACCGGGCGCAGCAGATAGTCGTTCACGCCGATCTCCATGCCGCGCAGCAATTGCGTGTGGTTGTCGGCATCGGAAATCGCCAGGATCGGCACGCTGCGTGTCCGCTCCAACGAACGCGCCTGGCTGCACAGCCGCAGGCCGTCATGGTTCTCCAGATTGAGCGAGACGATCAGAAGATCGTAATTGCCCTCCGCCGCGTGAAACAGCGCTTCGGTCGGATTCGGCTCGACGTCCACCGTATGCTCGGCGGCGAGGATCGGCCCGAGACGCTCGTACGACGAAGGCCGGTCCTCGATCAGCAGAATGCGCCCGCCCTTGCCGGTGTCGGCCACCGCATCGCGCTCCGGCGCCTGCACGCCGATTTCCAGCGACGTGATCGCGCGCATGCGCAATTCGTCGGTCATCATCTTCAGCCGGGTCAGCGAACGCACGCGCGCGATCAGCACCACGTCCGACACCGGCTTGGTGAGAAAATCGTCGGCGCCGGCATCGAGGCCACGCACGCGATCGGACGGGCTGTCGAGCGCGGTGACCATCACCACCGGAATGAAGTGCGTCTTGGGATTCGATTTGAGACGGCGGCAGACCTCGAAGCCGTCAATGTCCGGCATCATCACGTCGAGCAGGATGATGTCGCATTCGGCACGCTCGCAGATCTCCAGCGCCTGCGTGCCGCAATTCGCGGTAATGACGTCGAAATATTCCGCCGACAGCCGCGCTTCGAGCAGTTTGACGTTCGCCGGAACGTCATCGACAATCAGAATGCGCGCGGACATAGCATTTTCCTCAACCGATGAACCGCCTCACGGTCTCGATGAACTTCCCCACCGAGATCGGCTTCGACAGATAGGCCTCGCACCCACCCTCGCGGATACGCTCCTCGTCGCCCTTCATGGCGAAAGCCGTCACCGCCACCACCGGAGTGGCGTGCAGCTCGGCGTCTTCCTTGATCCATTTCGTCACGTCGAGACCCGAGACCTCCGGAAGCTGGATGTCCATCAGGATCAGATCGGGTCGATACTTGCGCGCGAGAGCGAGCGCCTCGCGACCATTGCTCGTGCCGACCGTCTGATAGCCATGGGCTTCGAGCAGGTCGCGAAAGAGCTTCATGTTGAGCTCGTTGTCCTCAACGATCAGGACAGTCTTCGCCACCCTTCCTCCGATCCCGCAAAATGCCTGTTTCGCCGACAAGGATTAGCCGTCGCCACGCCGGAATGAGTCGGGCATGATGGTTCCAAAATAGAGACCAGAAGTTACGGAAAGGCAAATAGGCATGGCACTCAAACACCAGCGAAAGCCGAGCGAAGTCGCTGAAATCGTGGCGATTCAGGCGCTTTCTTTCCTCGCCGGGCAGCCTGAGCGGCTGGGCCTGTTCCTGTCCGAAAGCGGCATCGGCCCGGAGACGCTGCGCGCCGCGGCGACCGATCCGAAATTCCTCGCAGGTGTGCTCGACTTCATCATGCGGGATGATGATACCGTGAAGGCGTTCTCCGATTCGTCGCAATTGCCGCCGGACACGATCGCCGCCGCGCGCGACGCCCTGGGTGACTATCCGCGGGAGTAAAACGTGAGCGACCCTGCGCAGACGACGCGCCATGGGCCGGGATTTTGCCGGGACTGCCTCACCGACGCGGCGGATCAGGTCCGCCGCTGCACGGTGTGCGGCTCGCCGCGTCTCATTCATCATCCGGCGCTCGGCGCGCTGGCATTGGCGCATATCGATTGCGACGCGTTCTACGCCACCATCACCAAGCGCGACCGGCCCGAGCTCGCCGACAAACCGGTGATCATCGGCGGCGGCAAGCGCGGCGTGGTCGCGGCCGCCTGCTACATCGCCCGCACCTATGGCGTGCGCTCGGCGATGCCGATGTTCAAGGCGCTGGCGCTGTGCCCCGAAGCGGTGGTGATCCGGCCCGACATGGCGCTGTATGTGCGGGTCGGACGGCAAGTGCGGCAGGCGATGCTGGCGCTCACCCCGCTGGTCGAGCCGCTGTCGATCGACGAAGCCTTCCTTGATCTCACCGGCACCGAGCGCGTCCACGGCATGATCCCGGCCAAGGTGCTGGCGCGGTTCGCGACGCAGGTCGAGCGCGACGTCGGCATCACCGTGTCGGTCGGACTGTCGGCCAACAAATTCCTCGCCAAGATCGCCTCCGATCTCGACAAGCCGCGCGGCTTCGCCGTGCTCGGTCAGGATGACGCCTGCACGCTGCTGGCGGGCAAACCGGTCGGCTTCATCTATGGCGTTGGTCCCGCCGCGCAAGAGAAACTGCAGTCACGCGGCTTCCGCCTGATCGGCGATCTGCAGCGCGCCGAGGAAACCGAACTGATGAAGCTGTTCGGCGCCGACGGCCAGCGGCTGTGGCGACTCGCGCGCGGCATCGATACGCGCAAGGTGGTGCCCGACCGCGGCGCCAAGACCATTTCAAATGAGACGACGTTCGAGGAGGACATCCGCGACTTCGCGACGCTGGAGCGCGTGCTCTGGCGATTGTGCGAGAAAGTCTCGGCGCGCCTCAAAGGCGGCAATCTCGCCGGCTGCACCATCACGCTGAAGCTCAAGACCGCCGACTTCCGCCAGCGCACCCGCTCCCACTCCATCGCCGCGCCGACCCAGCTCGCCGGCAAGATCTTCGCGGTCGCGCGCGAGATGCTGGCGAAGGAAATCGACGGCACCGCCTTCCGCCTGCTCGGCGCGGGCGTCAGCGCGCTGCGGCCGGAAGCGGAGGCCGCGCATGAGGATCTGCTCGACCGCCGGGCCGCTCATGCCGAGCGCGCGATGGACGATGTGCGCAGGAAATTCGGCAACGCCGCGCTGATGCGCGGCATCGCCTATCAGGGGCCGGGAAAGGCGAGCTAGCCGCCCGCTCTATTTGCAAAGCCGGTCTACTTGCAGGGCTTGGTGTCCTTGATATCGAGCTTGTCCATCGCGCCGGCGATGACGAAATCGTTGTAATCCAGCACCAGCGCGCGGGAGATGCCATCCTCGTAAAGCTCGAAGGACATCGCATAGGCCGGCGTCTGCTCGCCGGCATTGTCCTTGGCAGCACGGTCGTAATAGCTCACCGTCACCGGCCAGCGCGTCACCGATTTCAGCTTCTCGTTGCCGGTGGAGACATCCGGCGTCTTGGGCGCCTTGTCGCCGGCAATCGGCTGACCGATCACCGCGAGCGTGTTGTAGACCTTCTCGCCATCGTCGGAGCCGTCATAGACCACGAGTTCGAGAATGCTTTTGCCGGCCCGCGCTGCCTCGATGATGCGCTTGATCTGCTCGGTGGGAAACACGGTCTCCTTGCCGAGCGTGAAGGTCTTCGCCTTCGGCAGCTTGAGCTTGACCACGATGCCGCTCGCATTGCGCTCGGCGACGCCGTCGACCTGGGTCGGCGGGTTGTCGTTCATCTTGGTATCGATCTTGAAGCGATAGCTCTTGCCCTCGCCGTCTTCCCAGCTTGTCGAGCGCAGATCGCTGGTGATGACCTTGTCCTCGCCGCTGTCGATCTCCGAAATCTGGTGGAATTCGGTGCTGTAGCCTTCGCACGAGCTGCCGGAGAAACTGTACAGGATCTTGCCGCGCGCGGCGTTGACCGAGGCATTGCCGCGCGTCCGTTGCAGGCTGAGGTCGTAGACCGCCTGATGCGACGCGAACGGCATCGGACTCGCCACCTGCGCCCGCGCCGGGCTGCCGGCGAACACACCACACACAAGCGCCAGGCCGCAAAGCCCCGGCATCGTCCACGACCGCGTCATACTATCTCCTTCAGGCAGGAATCGAAGCATAGTGAGCGGCACATTGCGCCGCAACTGGGGCAAAAGCTTAAAGATTGCGTCACTCTCGCGGTAGCCAAGCCAGCGGAACAGCCATATGAAGGCACACGCCGGCGATACGCGGTAATGTAACTCGCCGGACGACGACAAACAGTGCCCAGGGAGACCACGACATGGCCGGAACGATTGAACAGAAACTCGCAAGCCTCGGCATCACGCTGCCGACGCCCGCGGCGCCGATTGCGAACTACGTCCCGTTCGTGCGGTCCGGCAACATGCTGATCGTGTCCGGCCAGGTCTGCTTCGGGCTGGACGGCAAGCTGATCGCCAAGGGCAAGCTCGGCGGCGGCGTCACCCCCGAGCAGGGCATCGCGGCGGCCCGCGGCTGCGCGATCAACCTGCTGGCACAGGTGAAGGCCGCGCTCGGCGATCTCGACAAGGTGGCGCGCGTGGTGCGTCTGGGTGGCTTTATCAATGCCGCGCCCGATTACCTTGACGTCCCGAAGATCATGAACGGCGCATCGGACCTGATGGTCGAGGTATTCGGCGACAAGGGCCGCCACGCCCGCAGCACGGTCGGCGTCGCCGTCCTGCCCGCCGACGCCGCGGTCGAGGTCGAAGGCATGTTCGAGATCGCCTGATCGATGCCCTGGCGCGCGCCCGACTGGTTGACCGCGCGGCCCGTCGCGCATCGCGGGCTGCACAACCGGGCGCGCGGCATTGTCGAGAACATGCCCTCGGCCTTCAAGGCCGCCATCGCCGGCAACTTCGCCATCGAGCTCGATATCCAGCTCTCCGCCGATGGCGAAGCGATGGTGCATCATGACGACACGCTCGGCCGGCTTGCCGAGGGCGATGCCGATCTGCGCACGCTGACGGCGGCCGGACTCCGACAGGTCCCGTTCAAGGACACCGGCGACCGTATGATGACGCTCGGCGAATTGTGCGATCTCACCGCCGGCCGCGTGCCGCTGGTCGTCGAGGTGAAAAGCCGGTTCGACGGCGACCGCCGTCTGGTGACGCGGATGACGCAGGTGCTGTCGGGCTATCGCGGACCGGTCGCGCCGATGTCGTTCGATCCCGATCAGGTCCGCGCTATCCGCGACCTGATCCCGGACCGGCCGCGCGGCGTGGTCGCCGAGCGCGATTACAACGAAGAGGAATGGCGGGCGCTGCCGCCGGAGAAGGTGAACGGCATGCGCCATCTGCGCCACGGCCTCTCCACCCGGCCCCATTTCATCGCCTATTGGGTCAACGAACTGCCCTCGCCTGCGCCGTGGATCGCGCGCAATCTGTTCGGCTGCGCGCTGCTGACCTGGACCGTGCGCACGCCCGAGCAGCGCCGCCGCGCCGCGCGCCACGCCGACCAGATGATCTTCGAGGGGTTCGTGCCGGAACAACCGGCGGAACCGGCTTGAAGTCACGGCTCAAAACCACAATCTATCGGATTGTGCGGACTCGTCTTTCCGCCGCCATTGCTGACGCGCCACCCGTTCCGCAGGATCAGCCTCTGCCTCATGGATATGTCCACGATCACGCTGGAAGCCGTTCCCTCCGCTGACGCGATCGCGGCGGTGGACTGGGACGCCTGCGCCAATCCCGGCGCGAAATCCGCGCGCGCCGAACACCATGGCGAGGCGTCTTCGCCCGCTGCCGCAGAAGATTCGCGTAGCGATTCCGCACCCGCCTACAATCCGTTCATCTCGCATGCGTTTTTTGCAGCTTTAGAGCAATCCGGCTCGGCCTCGGCGCGCACCGGCTGGGGCCCGCGCCATCTGGTGGCGCGGCGCGACGGCGAGGTGGTCGGCCTCGTGCCGTGCTATCTGAAAAGCCACTCGCAGGGCGAATACGTATTCGACCATAGCTGGGCGGAAGCGTTCGAGCGCGCCGGCGGGCGCTATTATCCCAAGCTGCAAGCCGCGGTGCCGTTCACGCCCGCGACCGGGCCGCGCCTGCTGGTACGTCCGGGGTTCGATGAGCAGCGCGTCCGCGATGCGCTCGCCGGCGGCCTGATCGCACTGTGCGACCAGATCGGCGCATCCTCGCTGCATGTCACCTTCGCGCTGGAGCAGGAATGGCGCGATCTCGCCGCGCGCGGTTTCCTGCAACGCACCGACCAGCAGTTTCACTGGCACAACGAAGGCTATGCCTCGTTCGAGGATTTCCTCGGCACCCTCGCCTCGCGCCACCGCAAGGCGATCCGCCGCGAGCGGCGCGATGCGCTGGCGGACGGCATCACCATCCATGCGCTGACCGGCAGCGCCATCACCGAAGACGCATGGGATGCATTTTTCGAATTCTACATGGAGACCGGCTCACGCAAATGGGGCCGGCCCTATCTGAACCGGGCGTTCTACGCGCAGATCGCGCGGAGCATGCCGGACGACATCGTGCTGATCATGGCAAGGCGCGACGGGAGCTGGATCGCCGGTGCGATCAACTTCCTCGGCTCCGATACGCTGTTCGGCCGCCACTGGGGCGCCATCGAGCACCACCCGTTTTTGCATTTCGAGGTCTGCTACTATCAGGCGATCGAGTTCGCTATCGCCCATGGCTTGAAGCGCGTCGAGGCCGGCGCGCAGGGCGAGCACAAGATCGCGCGGGGCTATCTGCCGCAGACCACCTATTCGGCGCATTATATCGCCAATCCCTCGCTGCGCCGCGCGGTACGGGATTATCTGGCGCGCGAACGGGCCTATGTCACCGAGGCGGCGCGCGAACTGACCGACGCCGGACCGTTTCGCAAAATAGAAACGCCTTCCTGATTATCCTGCAGGTCCGACCGCAGGACCGAAGGAGCCCTGGCGCGATGTTGAGCCGCGATTTCTGGATCCGCCGCACGCCCGAGCTACGGCAGACCTTCCGCGTCACCATCGCCGCCGCGGTGGCTTATGCCGCCTACAAGCTGCTCGGCCTGCAACAGGGCTATTGGGCGGTGTTCACCGTGCTGATCGTGATGCAGGGCTCGATCGGCGGCACGCTCGGCGCAGCCAGGGACCGGATGATCGGCACGCTGGCCGGCGCGGTGATCGGCGGCCTCGGCGCAGCGCTGCATTCCGGTACGGCGCTGGGCGTCGGCATCACCCTCGCCGTCGCCACCGGCATCGCGGCGCTCGGCGCGGCGGTCTATCCGCAATTGCGGATCGCGCCGGTGACGGTGGCGATCATGCTGCTGAGCGAGCCGGCCGGCACGCCTGTCGAGCAATTCGTGGTCGACCGGGTGATCGAAATCGCGCTCGGCGGTCTAATCGGCGTGCTCGCCACCGTGCTGATCCTGCCGGCGCGCTCGCATGGCGTCGTGGTCGCCCGCGCCATCGCGGTGCTGGAGCGGCTGCGCAAACTGCTGCTCTCGGAGGCCGAAGCGATCGAGCGTGGCGAGCCACTGCAACCCTCCCCCGACCACCCGGCGCTGCGGCAGGCCCTGACCTCCGTCGAGCAGGCAATGAACGACGCCGACCGCGAGCGCGCCTCGCGTCTTGCTGATCACAGCATTCCGCCCTCGATCCCGCGCACGCTCTGGCGCGTCCGCAACGATCTGGTCCTGATCGGCCGCACGCTGTACGAGCCGCTGCCTGCTCCGATCGCGGCGACGCTGGCGCCGGCAACGGCACGATTGCTGCGCGCCGAGGCCGATCTGGTCGGGCGCTGCGCCGAGGCGCTGCGCACCATCACCACGGTTGCGCGGCAGGACATGGATGCGCCCTACCACGACTTCACCGAGACGTTCGGCAGGATGCGTCATGACAATGTCACGCGCCCGCTCGACTTCAACGCGGCGGGCCGCGTGTTCGGCCTCGCCTTCACGCTGGAGAACTTGCACCGCGACCTGGCCGACCTCACCGACCGGATCGACGAAGTCGTCACCGGCCAGCCGCGCGCGCCCAAGCAATCCTGACGCTCCGTTTCGCTATTTCACAAGATACATACCGGCCAGCACGAAAATCTCGCCGCACACCACGCCGACCGCGACGGAGCGCCGTGCCACAAGATAGGCGACAAAGCCCACCGCCATGGCGCCGAAGCGGATCGTCACCGGCACATTCGCGAGCGCGCCCGGCGGAATGATCAGGATCTGCATGATGACGCCGGCGATCACCGCCGTGGCGGTGGCGCGGACCCAGACCAGAATCTCGGAATCCTCGTCGAGACCGCCGCCGATCCACAGGCCGAGCACGCGCCAGACCTCGTTCGGCAGGAAGCCCGCCACCAGCAGCACGAACAGCGCGTGCCAGTCGCCGATAAAATCACCGATACTCATCGCCGCCTCCGCAGACGATGCGCGCCATAGGCGATGGTGCCGGCGGAGACACCGCTGAGCAGGATATCGACGCCGGTGTGCAGATAGATCGAGATCAGCGGATAGAAGATCAGGCCGAGAACGAGCCCGGCCTTGTCGACGAAACGGTGCGCATTGCGCGCCGACGAGAGCAGGAACACCAGCGGCGTCAGCGCGAGCACGCCGGCCGCGAGGATCGGCGGCAGTTTTGCCGCCAGTCCGTATCCGATGGTCGTGGAGACCAGACAGACCGAAACAAATCCGACGCCAAGACCGTTGGAGAACGCGATCCGCGCCTGCCGCGGCACCAGCGGCAGCAGACGAAACGCCTCGACCCAGAAGGTGATAGCGGTGAAATGCGCCGGCAGCGCGAGATCGCGCAGCCGCGTCTGCGCCGTTCTGAGCATCGGCAGCACCGCGACCACCATCGGCAGCAGACGGATCGCGCTCAATGTCACCGCCAGCGCGGATTCCAGCACGCTGGCCCCGGCATGCATCGTCGAGATCAGGATGATCTGCGCCGGCGCGGCCCAGACAAACAGGCTGCCCGCCAGCGCCCATCCGAGGCTGAAGCCCGCATCATGCGAGAAGGCCCCGACGCCGAGAAACGTGACGAACAAAACCACCCCGAGCACCGATGTCAGAGCGCTGGAGAAACCCAACAGGAACGCACGCGGCGCATGCTGCCAGTCCGGCGATTGAATCGAGGGAAGCGCCACGGAAGAGACCGGCCTTTCACGAGCAGGATCGGGGCGCTATCACGTCCGTGGAATCGGCCAGCCGTCAAGGCCGCCGGATCAGCCCCCCGTATTCGGATTTCGCAGGACAAGACAGGCCGCGCCCACGCGCCGGATTCTGCCGCACAGATCGTTGGCCGCCGCGCGGGTGTCGGTCCCGATCCGCACCTGATAGAACATCCGGGTGCCGCGGCTGCGCAGCACCGAACCCAACAGGTTCGGGTCACGGTCGCCGATCACCGGACCGAGACGCTTTATCGCCCGCGCATACATCGCCAGCGCCTTGTCGCGCGAGAAACCGGCGGCAAGCTGCACGCCCCATGGCGCGGCGGCGCCGAGCTTCACGCGCTGCTCAAGCTCAGTGACGAACGGGTTCGGCGCACGGCGCAGCAGCGCCATCAATTCGCGGCAGCCGGCCGGAGGCGCGCGATCCTTGACGCCCGCACGTCCGGCCTGCCCCCATTCATCCGCCGAGGTGCCGGTGATCGCATAGACGTAGTGACGGGTCTCGGCCGGCAGCGCGGCAGTGCCGTCGAGCCATTCCTGCACCCGCCGCGGCCCCGCATTGTAGGCCGCCGCCGCAAGCCCGAGATTGCCGAAGCGGTCGCGCAACTCGCTCAGGAATTCGGCGGATTTCGGCAGCGCCTGCACCGGATCGAACGGATCGAGCAGTCGCCGCTCGCTGGCGGTGCCCGGCATGAACTGCGCAACGCCCTGCGCGCGCTGGCCGCTTCGCGTCACCGGCCCCACCGCATCGGGCTGAAACCGGCTTTCCTGCCAGATCACGCGGGCAAAGAATTCCAACGGCAGGCGATGCGCGGCCGCCGCGGATTCGATCATCAGGCACATCGCCTCGCCGGCCTCACCGACATCACCCGCCTTCGGAGCGGGCGCGACGGTTTGTTGCGGAGAGTTGGCATCGGGCTGGATCGCATCCGGCTGCGCAAGTCCCGCCTGCGTCCCGCAGACAAGCGCGGCGGCGCACAACCAGCCAATCATCCGATATCGAGCGGTGTTCCGCATTTACCTTAACCACGCCTTTTGCCGATATCGCATGGCATCGCATTGCCCGCAGGCCTAAAGCTGACGCATGGAACAGCACCCGCCCGACATCGTCGAGGATGCAGGGGATGCATCGCCTCCGGAAGACGGCCTCCTTCTCGCCGAGACCATCACCGACGACACAGGCCAATCCGCCACGGACAACGGCATCGCCTCACCGCCTGTTCCGCGGCCCTCCCGGTCCCGTCATGTTCTGCGTGGAGCGATACGGGCGTTCCTGGTGCTCGCGTTCTCCCGATACGTCATCACTGCAATTATCGTGATCCTGGCGGCCCTCGTCGTCTCGCGCGAGGCGTCCGACATCCTGGTCGATAAATTCGACGCGCTGGCACAAACGATCCGCCGCTTCTGAACATTCCGCCGGACATCCAGTCGGTAAAAAGAAAAGCCCGGCATCGCGCCGGGCTTCTCATCATGTTCGAAGGATCAAGCCTTAAGCGGCTCCTTGGTCGCCTTCGCGGCCTTGGGCTTGCGCTTGCGCGCGCCGGGCAGCTTTTCCGGCTTCGGCGTGACCGGGCCTTCGACGAATTCGAAGCCGATCTTCTCCTTGCCCTCGCCGGCCGCCTCGTCCTTGACCAGCACGACACGGACATGGCCGCCGCCCTTGAGCTTGCCGAACAGCACCTCGTCCGCCAGCGGCTTCTTGATGTGCTCCTGGATCACGCGCGCCATCGGCCGCGCCCCCATCTGCTCGTCATAGCCTTCGCGGATCAGCCAGGCCTTGGCGGGCTCGGACAATTCGATAGTGACGTCGCGGTCGGCGAGCTGCGCCTCGAGCTGCATCACGAACTTCTCCACCACCATGCCGATCACGTCGGTCGACAGATGCGCGAAGGAGACGATGGCATCGAGACGGTTGCGGAATTCCGGCGCGAACTGCCGGTTGATCGCCTCGTGGTCCTCGCCTTCCCGCCGGCTGCGGGTGAAGCCGAACGCCGCCTTCGCCATGTCGGCAGCGCCGGCATTGGTCGTCATGATCAGGATGATGTTGCGGAAGTTGACCTGCTTGCCGTTGTGGTCGGTCAGCTTGCCGTGATCCATGATCTGCAGCAGCACGTTGTAGAGGTCGGGATGTGCCTTCTCGATCTCGTCGAGCAGTACCACACAATGCGGATGCTGATCGACGCCATCGGTCAAAAGACCACCCTGATCGAAGCCGACATAGCCCGGAGGCGCGCCAATCAGGCGCGACACCGTGTGTCGCTCCATGTATTCGGACATGTCGAACCGCAAAAGCTCGACGCCGAGCGAGGCCGCGAGTTGCTTGGCCACTTCGGTCTTGCCGACGCCGGTCGGGCCCGAGAACAGATAGCAGCCGATCGGCTTCTCCGGTTCGCGCAGGCCCGCGCGCGCAAGCTTGATCGACGCCGACAGCGCCTCGATCGCCTTGTCCTGGCCGAACACCGTGCGCTTGAGCGTCTGCTCGAGATGCCGGAGCACCTCGGCGTCGTCCTTCGACACGCTCTTCGGAGGAATCCGCGCCATCGTCGCAATGGTGGTCTCGATCTCCTTGATGCCGATCGTCTTCTTGCGCCGGTTCTCCGGCACCAGCATCTGCGCCGCGCCGGATTCGTCGATCACGTCGATCGCCTTGTCCGGCAGCTTGCGGTCGTGGATGTAGCGCACCGACAGGTTGACCGCGGCCTCGATCGCCTCGTTGGTGTATTTCAGCTTGTGGTAGTCCTCGAAATAAGGCTTCAGCCCCTTGAGGATGCCGATGGCGTCTTCCAGCGACGGCTCGTTGACGTCGATCTTCTGGAAACGGCGCACCAGCGCGCGATCCTTCTCGAAATGCTGGCGATATTCCTTGTACGTGGTCGAACCCATGCAGCGGATGCCACCCGAGGCGAGCGCCGGCTTGAGCAGGTTGGATGCATCCATCGCGCCGCCCGAGGTCGCCCCGGCGCCGATCACGGTATGGATTTCGTCGATGAACAGGATGGCGTTGGGATGCGCCTCCAGTTCCTTGATCACCTGCTTCAGGCGCTCCTCGAAATCGCCGCGATAGCGGGTGCCGGCAAGCAGCGTTCCCATGTCCAGCGAGAACACGGTGGCGGCTGACAGCACCTCCGGCACCTCGCCGTCGACGATGCGCTTGGCGAGACCTTCGGCGATCGCGGTCTTGCCGACGCCGGCCTCGCCGACGAACAGCGGATTGTTCTTCTGGCGGCGGCACAGCACCTGGATCGCGCGGCTGATCTCGGAATTGCGGCCGATCACCGGGTCGATCTTGCCCTCGCGCGCCTTCTTGTTCAGGTTGACGCAATAGGTATCGAGCGCCTCGCCCTTCTTCTTGGCGTCGTCGCCGCCCTTGGTGTCGGCCTCGTCGTCAACGCCGCGCACCGGCCGCGCCTCGGACACGCCCGGACGCTTGGCAATGCCATGGCTGATGTAATTGACCGCGTCGTAGCGCGTCATGTCCTGCTCCTGCAGGAAATAGGCGGCATGACTCTCGCGCTCGGCGAAGATCGCGATCAGCACGTTGGCGCCGGTCACCTCCTCGCGGCCCGACGACTGCACATGGATCACCGCGCGCTGGACCACGCGCTGGAACCCGGCGGTCGGCTTGGCATCGTCGCTGCCGTCCGACACCAGATTCTCGAACTCGGTTTCGAGATAGTTGACGAGACTGGAGCGCAGCTTGTCGAGATCGACGCTGCAGGCCCGCATGACGGCGGCGGCGTCGGAATCATCGATCAACGACAGCAGCAGATGTTCGAGCGTCGCGTATTGATGGTGCCGCTCATTGGCAACGGCGAGCGCGCGATGCAGTGACTGTTCGAGGCTTTGAGAGAAGGTAGGCATTCGCGTCCTTTATGGCCCCCGCCAAGTCAACGATAGTCTTCATTCGGTCGTCTATCGGGAGTGGTCGTCCGGCCACCCAGTCGTTCCGTCTTGCTCCCCCAAGAGCGTACCCCAAGCAGACTCAAAGCCTACTTCTTTTCCATCACGCATTGCAAAGGATGTTGATGCTTGCGCGCAAAATCCATCACCTGCGTCACTTTGGTCTCGGCGATCTCGTAGGTGAAGATGCCGCATTCGCCGATCCCGTGATGATGAACATGCAACATGATCTTCGTCGCGGCCTCAACATCCTTCTGAAAGAATTTCTCCAGAACATGAACGACGAACTCCATCGGCGTGTAGTCGTCGTTCAGAATGAGAACGCGATAGAGGCTCGGTCGTTTCAGTTTCGGTTTGGTTCGCGTGATCACCGACGTGACCGGGCCGTTGCGGGTGCCGCGGTCCTCGTCCTTCGCCATCCGCACGGTCAGGTCCGCGCCCGGACCTGCACCGTTGGTGAACGCCGCGGCGCTTTTGGCGGAACGGGATATAAAAAGTTGCTGCAACATGGCTCGCGCTGGAAACCCCGGAGGATGATCCGTCCAGACCATTCTGAATGGATCGGTCGCCGGTTGGGAATATGGGTCCGGCCCGTCTGCGCCGCAAGCGGGCCCATCAACCTCATACCATGCTGCGAAAGCGGGAGAAATCGCGCCGGCCGGAGGTTTGCACAGGGCGGGCGGGCCAAATTCCGGGCCAGCGGGTTCCGGTCAGATCCGCGTCCGGCGGACCGCCCGCGCCCGCCCGCCTCGCCGCCCCCGCCGCCACTTCAAGGTCAATGCCCCTGACCCAGCCGCCGTCGCCGCCCGCAACGGGCCGATACCTGCGTTTTGGTTAGAATTTGAGCGATCCGGCAAACGATTTGTTGACGATAACGCGGACGGCAGCCCCGGCATCAGCCGGTTTTCCCAAGTACCCCCGTCTTCCTTCGCATCATTTTACTACCTCTTCACCGGCCCGTTCTAAGCAGAGTTCCAGAATCCAACAGGCCTGGTGAGTGCCATGAGCTCCAAGAACCGGAAATCGATCCTGAGCAGCGTCCGCAAGATCGGCATGCGGTTTCGCAAGGACGAGCGCGGCAACATCGCCGTGATCTTCGCCTTCTCGCTGTTGCCGATCCTCGGCCTGGTCGGCGCCGCGGTGGATTACACCCGTCTCAACACCTCACGCACCCAGTTGCAGTCGGCGCTCGACAGCGCCGCCCTGATGATCTCCAAGGACGCCGCCAGCCTGTCGGACTCCGACATGCGACAGCGAGCGTGGGACTATTTCAACGCGCTCTATCAGAACACCGAAGCGCCGGTGACGCAGGCAGACCTGCAGATCAGCTACACTCCGAACACCGGCAAAGGCGCGACGCTCTCGCTCTCGGCGAGAAGCAAGATCAACAGCGATTTCGTTCAGATCATGGGCGATCAGTTCAAGCAACTCGGGTTCGGCTCGTCCTCCACCACGACCTGGGGCGGTACGCGCCTGCGCGTGGCGCTGGCGTTGGACAATACCGGCTCGATGGCCAGTGCGGGCAAGATGGACGCTTTGAAAATAGCAGCCAAAGGTCTGATCGATCAGCTCAAGACCGTGGCGCTGAAAGATGAAGACGTTTACGTCTCGATCGTTCCCTTTGCCAAGGATGTGAACGTCGGCACGGCCAACGTCAACGCAAGCTGGCTCAAGTGGAACGGCTCGTCCGACACATGGGACGAGAAAAACGGAAGTTGCAGCAAGAAAGACAACAGAAACAGGACGATCACCAACAAGACCAGCTGCAATAACGTCAGTGGCACCTGGACCGTCGCCAACCACAACACCTGGAACGGCTGCGTGACCGACCGCGATCAGGATTACGACGTCAAAAGCAACGCGCCCAATGCGGCAGACACCCAGACGCTCTTCCCTGCCGACCAGTTCTCCAGTTGCCCGAGCCCGATCACGCCGCTGACCTACGACTGGACCACGCTCAAGAGCAAAATCGACGAGATGAATCCTGCCGGCAACACCAACCAGTCCATCGGCATGGCGTGGGGCTGGCTGTCCCTGTTGCAGCAATCCCCGCTGAACGCTCCGGCCGAGGACAAGAACAGCAAGTACACGAAAGTCGTGATCCTGCTGTCGGACGGTGACAACACCGAAAACCGCTTCTCGACCAGCAAGAAGTCGATCGACGCCCGGCAGAAACTCCTGTGCGACAACGCCAAGGCCGACGGAATTCAGATCTTCACCATTCAGGTGAACACCGACGGCACCGCGACCTCCGACGTGATGCAGTACTGCGCAACGTCGAGCGACAAGTTCTTTCCGACCACGAGCGCAAGCGGCATCGCCTCCGCTTTCCAGTTGATCGGCGGACAACTGGCACAGCTTCGCATCGCGCAATAACTCACGGGCGTCATCCAAACAAAAAGCCCGGCCGCAAGGCCGGGCTTTTCGTTATCGCAATCGATAAATCGTAAATCAGTACGTCTGAGCCGGCGTGAACTTGGCGACCAGGGTCTCAAACGGCTTGCAGCTCTGCTTGGCGAGATCGCTGTAGAGTTCGCCGATCTTCTGCGATTCCGCGACGAAGGTCTCGTAGCTGGTCTTGGCGAATTCCGCCTGGACCTCAAGCGCCTTGTCGAACGACTTCACAGTGGCGAACTTCTCGACGAACGAGCGGGTGTCCTCGAAGGACTTCTTGGAATAGTCGCTGTACGCGGCGGCGATCGCCTGAAAACCGTTGGTGAACGTCTTTGCGGACGCAGCAGCGGCTTCCATCTGCTCTTTGCCCTGCTGCTGCAGGTCTTCAATCTTGAACATCGGTCGTCCTTTCCTGACTTCAATTACCTGCCGGGAGATCGGAGCTTCCCGAGCCACGACTGGATGTATAGTGCACTGCACAATGAACGTCAACAAATTTGTGCGACGCACAAATGACGATTGTCCGAAAATTCGGCAAACGCGGGAAACGGTTCGTTAAGCCTTTGGAAACCGCACCCCCGTACCCTGACCGCCTGCACTTTGGGCAGCCTTGTCGGCTGTCTAAAAGCAGCTTCCGATCAATGCCTTAGAAAAGGCGATCGATCGCCTTACCCGGGCCTGATCGGAAGAGACAGACGAAACGGGCCGCCGGCACGAAAAGACTGCGGACGGACCAAATTTGGCCTCAGAACGAGGCGATTGATCCGGGAATTGGACGGGGAAGTTCATGTTTGGAGCCAGTTCTGCGTCCAGTCGGGCCGCACGCTGCATTCTTTTGGGCCTTGCGGTCACGTCGACCCTTGTGGTGATGACCGACACTGCTGACGCCCGCAGACGTCATCGTCATCGCAGCCATCACGTCGAGCGCAGCACTTACAATCCGCCGTTCGCCTCGATCATCGTCGATGCCAATTCGGGCGCGGTACTGCAGGCCACCAGCGCGGACGGCACCCGCCATCCCGCGTCGCTGACCAAGATCATGACGCTCTATCTGCTGTTCGAGCGTCTGGAGTCGGGCAAGCTGCGGCTCGATTCCACTTTGGACGTCTCCAAGCACGCCTCCATCCAGTCGCCGACCAAGCTCGGGTTGAAGCCCGGACAGAACATCCGCGTCGAGGACGCGATCAAGGGCATCGTCACCCGCTCGGCCAACGACGCCGCGGTGGTGGTGGCCGAAGCAATCGGCGGCAGCGAGGAGAATTTCGCCAAGCTGATGACGCGCAAGGCGCGCGCGCTCGGCATGAACAAGACGGTTTACGTCAACGCCTCCGGTCTTCCCGACGACGAGCAGATCACCACAGCGCGCGACCAGTCGATCCTCGGCCGCGCCATTCAGGACCGCTTCCCGCGCTACTATCGCTACTTCTCTACCGAGGCATTCAACTTCCGCGGCCGCGTGATCCGCAATCACAACCGCCTGCTCGGCAAGGTCGAGGGCGTCGATGGCATCAAGACCGGCTACGTCCGCGCTTCGGGCTTCAACCTCGTCACCTCGATGCGCCGTGGCAACCGTCATCTGGTCGGCGTGGTGTTGGGCGGCCGCAGCGGTTCGTCGCGCGACGCGATCATGCGCAACCTGCTGGCCGAGCATCTCGACGAAGCCGCAACGCGCCGCACCGTCGCGGCGATCACCGAACGCACCACCCTCGCCGATGCTGACGACAGCGCCAGTCAAAACCGCGCCTCAACGCCGGCCGTGCAGGTCCAGGGCGCGATCCAGACCGCCTCCGCTGCGCCGGAACCGATCCCGCTGCCCGCCCCGCGCACGGCCCCCAGCGCGCCGATGCAGCTTGCTCCGGAAGCCAAAGCGCCCGGCGAGGCGAAGCCCGCTCCCGCGCCTCTCACCAGCGGCGTGATCTCCTCGCAGATCGCCACCGCGCCCGGCTCGGCCGAGCCGATGACGCCGGTCCGGATCAAGACCGTGCAGGTTCGCATGAACGGCACCAAGGTCGCCTCAGCCGCCGCGCCGAAACCATTGGCACCGGTCGCCACCAGCGCGATCCCGCCCCGCGCGCCCGAGACGGCCGAGAAGCCGCGTGCCGCGCAGATGCGAGCCGCCGAGACACCGCGCGGCGTTTCCAGCCAGCCGGCCTTCCCCGCGCCGCTGCCGATCGTGATCAGCCACAACTCGGCCGGCATCGGCCAGGGCACCGTCGGCACCATGCCCGCCGCCGCCTCGCCCGTCGATCCGTCACGCGGCGCGCCGCCGACCACGCTCGGCGCGCAGGCGCAGGCGCTCGAGACCCAGACAGCCGTACCGGCACAGCAGCAGGTCGCGATGGCTGCTCCGGTGTCGGTCCCTGCCGAACCCACCGCGCATTCGAGCGCCGCCAAGACGCGCAACGGCTGGATCATTCAGGTCGGCGCGCTGGAGAGCGAAAGCGAAGCCCGCCAACGGCTCGACGCCGCCCGCGACAGCGCCCGCAAGCTGCTCGGCCACGCCGATCCGTTCACCGAAACCGTCTCCAAAGGCCGCAAGACGCTCTATCGCGCGCGCTTCGCCGGTCTCGATCAGAGCTCGGCGGAGGCCGCCTGCCGCACGCTGAAGCGCTCCGACATCAGCTGCATCACCATCAGGAACTGATCGGCGGCGCGATCGCTGACTGCTCAAATGGCCGGGCCCCTCCCGGCCATTTTCATGTGCGCGGGTGCGATCGGGTGCGACAACAGCGCACGGCCGGTCCGTGAAAACCCTTTCTCAAGGTTTGGTCTCTAAACCTTAACCATACACAGCGACCACGCCGGATTACGGCGGGCACCAGAGGCATCAAGCAGAGAACACGGAAAGCCGCTCGCAGTCGGTAGCGTCTTGTTGCGTGGAGTTAGCTGCGATGCGTGCGAAGAAGGGTATCCTTGGCCTCGTTGACGCGAGCCGCGAGGTACGTCGACCCCCCCTGGTCGGGATGCAGTTTCTTCATCAGCCCGCGATGCGCCCGGCCGATCTCCTCCGCCCCCGCCCCGCGTTGCAGGCCAAGGATCTGATAGGCCTCCTCCACGGTCATTTTGCCGCTCGCCGCCGCGCGGCCGCTCTCGCCGCCACCCCGTCCTGCCGCTGCGTCCTGCGCGTTCTGACGCCAGGCGGGAAACCGGCGGTCCAGATAACTTTCCAGAAGGGCCCAGCTCTCGCCGTCGAAGCCGCGCGCCAGGGCCAGCAGGTCGTCGAGGGTGAACTCGTCCAGCCGGCGCCCCGCTTCGGGACCGGACGTCAGACGCCCGTCAAGCGCGCCGGTGTCATGGTCGAGCGTCATCTCTATAAACTGGGAACGTACTTCGGACTTCTGCCCGTCTGATTTCCGCGCGCCAGCGCCCCAATTGCCCCACGCCGCGCCGAGCTTGGTGCCGAACGGCGACCAGCCGAGCAGGCCCGCGCCGAACACGCCGATCGGGATCGCCACCGCGATCTCGCCGCGCAGTCCGATAAAGGCGGCGAACGCAAGCGCCAATACGCCGCCCCCGCCACGGATCAGCCGCGCGAGAAATTTCGGATCGGCACCCTTGATGACGTTCAGCGCCACATAGATCAGCGCAACGGCGATGATGCCTGCGATCAGCGTCGGCATGACTTAAGCTTCCCGGACTTTCTTTTCACTTGTTGCAGAACAGAGGCGGACAGCGCAATCTCTGCTTTCACCGCAGTTGCGTCAGCAGCGTCCGCGCGCTCGACGCGGTTTGCGACAATCTGGCCAGCGCCTCGCGCCCGCCCGCGGCATAAGCCGCCACCGCCCGCAGCAATTCACGCAGTTGCGCCGCCGCGCCCGGATCGAACCGGCACCACGCGCCGCCGGAGAGCCGGGCGATTTCGCGAAACGCATGCTCGGCGACCGGATCGGGACCTTCCTGAAACATGAAGCAAGGCACCTTGAGCAGCCCGAGTTCGCCTGCCTTGGCGCAAAGCTCGTCGAGGTTTTCCTCCATGGCATCGCCGACGAAAACCAGCGCGCGCACGCTCTCCTTCACTGCCTCGCGGCGTGTCTCGGAGAGCACGCGGCCGATCTGGGTATGTCCGCCGACCACGCTGATCTTCGCCATCAACCGCGCCAGTTGCGCCGTATCGGAGATCCACGGGCTGGCGCGGCATTCGCTCAGGCCGCGAAAATAGACGAGGCGGATATCGAGGCCGCCGATGCTGCCCGCCTCCCGGAACATATCGGCCTGAAGCTGGCAGGCCATGTCCCAGGTCGGCTGCCGGCTCATCGTGGCATCGAGCGCGAACACCAGCCGGCCATTCCCGCCGCCGGCGCCGGTCGCCAGCGCTCGCGCCTTGGCGACAAAGGCCGAGATATCCGCCGCCGAGGACGAGGCCGCCGGCACGGATGACGCGCCCGTTGCGGGCGTTCTGGTGGAAGTTTTCGGAACGGTCGGATCGCGAGACATCAGGGTATCCGGTGAACCTCCTTTATGTGGAGGCACGCGGCGCCTCGGTCAATGAAACCGATGCCGGATTCCGGCGGCCTCGTGCCGCACCGTCCGGCGGATACTTTCGGATGGGATGAAAATTAGGGCGCCGGATCAGTTGGAAGCGCGCGGCGCGACCCGCGCCACCGGCCCCGGCGGCTTGGGAATCTCGATCTTGTCGGTGTTGACCGGAGCCAGCGCGCTGTCGTCGGTCAGGAATTTCGACAATTCGTTCTCGATGCTGACCTTCAGGCTTTCCGGCCCGCGGTCGCTCATGTCGGTGTGTTGATAGCGCGTGGTGACGACCTTGATGCCGGCCTTGCGACATTCTTCGTCGCTCGGCACCACGCCCGGATCCGGCTTGAAGTGCGGATCGGTGGAGCGGAACGACAGGATCTTGAACGCGCCCTCCGCCAGCGGCACGCGCAGATTGTCGAGCGTCACCACCTTCTTCACCAGCGCCGGATGCTTTTCGGCAAAATACATCGAAATGTCGCCGCCGTTGGAATGTCCGATCATCACAAGATGCCTGATGTCGGCCTGCGGCTGAACCTTGTGAATCTCGTCGAGCGCGAACAGGATATTGGCGACGCCGCGCTCATAGACCGGCTCGCGCCCGACATAGCGCTCGCCAACCTTGGTGACGAGCGGCGCGTCGGTGGACAGATCGTGCTGAATGCTGATCGCCAGATAACCGCGCGCGGCAAACAGATTGGCGAGGAAAGAATACTCAGTAAACCTCACGGTATTGCCGTGATTGATCACCGCCACCGGCAGGGTTTTCATGCCAGCATCGGCGCGCATCTCGATGTCGCGGCGGATGGCGACATCGACATCGACCGGCCGATGCCGCGCGGCATCATACAGATGGAGCGTCTCGTGACGGATCGCCCATTTGCTCGCGGTGAGATAGCCGCCGACGGCGACCACACACAAAGCCAGCACAATGATCAATCCGCGCTTCATGCCTTTTCCGCAATTTGCCGATGGAAAGCCCGGCCTCACATCAACTCAGCACGCCCTATCGTGGCGAATGCTTGTCCATCGCCATGGTCCAACACATAAACATAACCCCGAAAACCGCCTTGAACAGCAAAAGGGGTGCTTTGTGCAACGCACAATTAGCCCTGAATCTGCAACGGGTTAATGACGGCAAGGCCGCCCGGTTCTGGGCAAATCAGAATTCAGGGCCGGAACAATTTCAGGCTCTGTGAATGTGCCTCGCGCATCATCACGGCTCGTACGCAAAAATCTTTCTTCAACACCGGCGACCGCCTCGGCTGGCGGCAAAATTCAAAGCCATTCGAAGGTCTCGCGGATCGCACGCGCTTTGGTTAGTGTCGGGGATCCATCCCTCCTGAAAATCCACCGGATGAAAATGGCCCGCCCTGTTGTTGCCCGCACGCTTTCCGCCTTGCACCGCGCCCGCGCCGATCTGACCAAACGCAACGCCACCATCGCCCTGGTCCCGACCATGGGCGCGCTTCATGACGGACACATTTCGCTGGTGCGCCTCGCCAGGCGGCGGGCGAAAAAAGTCGTGGTCTCGATTTTCGTCAATCCGCAGCAGTTCGCACCGCACGAGGATTTCGGCTCCTATCCGCGCACGGTGAAGGAAGACATCGCGCGCCTCGCCGTCGAGGGCGTCGACCTTGTCTGGAATCCCGACGTCAAGACGATGTATCCGGAGGGCTTCGCCACCGCCATCGTGCCGGAAGGCCCGGCGACGGCCGGTCTCGAGGATCGCTTCCGCCCGCACTTCTTCGGCGGCGTCGCGATCGTCGTCGCCAAGCTGCTGCTGCAGGTCCGGCCCGATGTCGCGATCTTCGGCGAGAAGGACTATCAGCAGCTCAAGGTGGTGACGCGGATGGCGCGCGATCTGGATCTCGGCACCAAGATCGTCGGCGCGCCCTTGATCCGCGAACGCGATGGCCTCGCGATGTCATCGCGCAACGTCTATCTGTCGGCGGACGAGCGCCGTGCCGCGCCGACGCTGTTCCGCTCGATGAAGGAGACGGCGAAGCGAATCCGCGCCGGCGAGGATCTCGCAACGGCGCTGGACGCAGGCCGCGCATTGATCGCCCGCGCCGGATTCGATCTCGATTATCTCGAGGTCCGGCATGCCGAGACGCTGGCGCCGATCGCAAGCCTCAAGGACGGTCCGGCCCGCATGCTGGTCGCCGGCCGCATCGGATCGACGCGCCTGATCGACAACATCCGGGTCTGAAAACGCTTTACAGCAGACCGAGTTCGCGAAGCTCGCGCCGCATCGGCTCCGGCATCTTGGCGATGCTCGCCGCGGCGCTGCCGAGATCCGGCGGCGCGCTCTTGTCGTCGAGATAACGCCAGCCCTGGAACGGACGCATCGGACGCGGCTCGACGGTGATCAGCTTCGGCTGCATGATCAGGCGGCAGCGCCCGATGCCCTCGCGATCGCGGAACTGCTCGATCCCGATCAGCTTTTGCCGCGCGGCGATCTCGCCCTTGATCACCCAATAGAGCGAGCCGCCGTCGAGCAGTTCGTCTTCCCGCTTCGGCATCATCCGCGTGATGTGGACATAGCGCGCAGGAAGACCCTTGGCCTTCGCTTCGCGAACGCGCTGGGTGACCCAATCGCGGTGATCCTTGACCGAGACGGAGCCGACACTGAGCTTGATGAGATGAAGCGGCATGGGAGCAAGACGTCGTACAGCGCGGCAATCAGGACGGTCAGTTATCGTCGGCGGCAGGAGGCGGCGCAAGCGGAACAGGCGCCTGCGGACGTGATTTCTGTGCAGGAGGTTTTCTGGCTGCGGCAGGCGCCGGATGCGCGGGCGGCGCCGCGCGCTGAGGCGTCGATGCCGTGTTTTCGTGCGCGGGTTTCGGCGCGGCCGGCGGTTCCGCCGTCATGATGTTGATCGGCGGAATCGAGGCCGCGCTCGGGAAATCACCCGACACCGGCTTGCCGATCGGCACCGTGGTTCCAACCGCCGCGGCGGCGGCGGCCGGCGCCGCTCCGGGAGGGACGACGACGGGCGCAAGCGCGGCGGCCGGCGGAACATGCGAGGCCACGGGCGCGCCCCATGACGGCGCGTAGCGGCCGACCAGGCTATCGTAGAGCTTCTCGCTCATGTTGATGGAAATCTGCGCGGTGTTGGTCAGCGACCCGAAGAAGCCGCACTGCGACAGCGTGCAGCCGTCGCGTGTCGTCAGGACATGAGCGATCAAGCCGAAACGGTCGCGTTCGATGGCGCGGCGGAGCGCCTGCAAGTCCGGCGTCATCACCTCGTCCGCCGCAGCGACGCTGCCGAAACTGGCAAGCGTCGTGATCTGGCGGGCCGCATGCGACACCGCGGCCGCCGTTGAATCGGCCGAGGCGAACACGGCTTTCTCACACGCCGCCTCCACCGCCTCTCCGGCGAGTTCATCGAGACACGACAGCGCCGGCAGCAATGCCGCCGCCTGGACCGGATGAGTATCGCGCCCGACCCCGCCTCGACCAAGTCCGGCGTGGACCAGCGCGGCAACCGCAATACCGATAGCAAGCGCCGCGATGACGGCCAGCGCGCCGCTGGCGGCGGATCTTTCGCCGCGGACCAGCGTGACAACGAAAACCACCGCGAACAGCACCGCGATAATGATCGTGAGCCACATCAGGAAATTCGGTGTGGAAAGAGTTACAGTCCAAGCCCGGTCCATGCGTGCTGTCCTTCAGGCCGGAACCGATCGGGCCGCATGGCGGCGGCCCGAATAGCTTTACGCGGTGACGAGCTGGCTTTCCTTGGCAACCCGCTCAAAGGCTTCGGTCGAGCTCTTGATCCGATACTGACAATCGTCACCATCGGTCGGCAGCAAACGGATCACCTCATAGGTGCCGCTGGCCGCGGGGCGTGCCACATTGCTGGCCGTAAAATAGACGGTCTCGCCGACGACGAATTTGTGCTTCAACACCCTGCTCCATTTACGCAATACACAGAATGCCCAGCGCCATGTCTTCAGGCACGGCTGCGGGCTGACGCCTGCAGGTTTTATAGCATACCAGAGGCCTTTTTGGCCAGTTAAACCGCTGCATGGCAAATGCTCAGATTTTGCAGGTTTTTCAGTATGATGAACCTGCTTCCGAGGTCGGGAAACGGCCATTTTCGGAAAAATCCGTTTGCATCGCAGCAAATTTTAAAAAGACAGAATTAAAAAGCAATATCAATTGCTTATGATGCATTCACCAGATAACTCCGGTTGCCGCTTTCAGGCCACCTCGTCGATCTCGAATCGCTCGATCACCAGCGTCTCGGCGAGCCCTTCCCGCGTCCATTCGGCCACTGCCGGATGCATCAGCATCACGTCCATGTAGTCGCGGACCACCGGGCTGACCTCGATGGCATAGGTCCGGAAGCGATGGACCACCGGCGCGTACATCGCATCCGCCGCGCTGAAACGCCCGAACAGATACGGCCCCAGACTGCCATGGCGTTTGCGGCAGTCGGTCCAGATCTGTTGCACCCGCGCGATATCGGCCTGCGCCTCCACCGACAGGGCCTTGGCGCGAACGGGGCGATGCAGGTTCATCCCGCACTCCCGGCGCAAGGGGCCGAACCCGCCATGCATCTCCGCACTCACCGCACGGGCCTGGGCGCGCGCCGCGACGTCATCGGGCCACACATGCGCGTCGGGGTATCGCTCGGCAAGATACTCGATGATCGCAAGCGAATCCCATACCGTGATATCGCCGTCGCGAAGCGCGGGGACCTTGCCGGACGGCGTGACATCGAGGATCCGGCGCTTGTCGGCCTCGTCTGTGTAAAGCGGGATGAAAACTTCATCGAAGGGAATGTTGTTCGCCTTCAGGACCAGCCACGGACGCATCGACCATGACGAGTAATTCTTGTTGCCGATGACCAGTGTCAAAGCCATGACGCAACCTCCTCGAGATTGCGTAGTCTCGCACGCCTGCGTCACGTACATCAACCGTATCGCCGAGCGGACGCAACCATGACCCTGTTTTCGAATGCGGACATCCTCGCGATCAGCTGCTTCCTCGGCGCCTGGGTGATCTATGCCTTCCTGCTCGAGCGCTCGCCTTATGGGCGCAAGAGCCTCAGCGCGCGTATGAACATCTATCGCGAGGTCTGGATGCGCCGGACGCTCGATCGCGATCCGCGCATGGTCGACATGCAGATCATGGCTTCGCTGCAGAACGGCACCGCATTCTTCGCCTCCACCAGCCTGCTGGCCATCGGCGGCGGCCTCACCTTGCTGCGATCGAGCGAGGAAGCCGTAAACGTCCTGTCGACGCTGCCGGTCGAAATCCGCGCCTCCTCCGCGCTCTGGGAGGTCAAGTGCATCGGCCTCGTGGTGATCTTCATCTATGCTTTCTTCAAGTTCGCCTGGTCCTACCGCCTGTTCAACTATGTCGCCATGATGCTGGGCGCGATGCCGTTCTCCGACAAGAGCGACACGCCCGAGGCACAGTCGCATGTCATGCGCACCACCCGCCTGTTTCAGTCCGCCGGCCGCCACTTCAATCAGGGCCAGCGCGGCTTTCAGTTCGCGCTGGGTTATCTCGGCTGGTTCATCAGCCCGTGGGTGCTGATTGCCACCACCATCGCCGTCGTGGTCGTGATGTGGCGCCGCCAGTTCAATTCCGACGCGCGCGACGCACTGATCAAGTAAGGCGCACGCTTGCGCCACGCGGCCCGTTCCGGCATGCAGGGCGCATGTCCGATTGTGATTCTCACGCGACCGCCGCGTCCCTTCCGCTCGATGAAGCCATCCTCGCCGAACTGGTTCGTGCCGACGGCAAAACCCTGAGCGCGCCGGAAATCGCCCATGGCATCGCGCCTGGCAATGACTGGCACGCGCTGCTCACGCCAATCCGGCGCGCGGCGGTGACGCTGGCACAGACCGGCCGCCTGATCATCTATCGCAAGGGCAAGCCGGTCGATCCGAGCGATTTTCGCGGCGTCTACCGGCTCGGCCTGCCGCGGCACGACTGATCGTCACACAGTTCAGCGAACCGGGCCCGGCAGCAATTCGCTGCTGCGGCCTGTCAGCCGGTATGCGATCAGGCCGATCCATTCGTGCACGGCGGTGTCGGTGCGCGACAGGCCGCCGCTCAACGTCTCGAACAGCGTGAACGCATCGCGCCAACCGCGCGTGCGCCAGTCGACCGGATACGGCACGACGTCGAAACCGGCGGCGCGAAACGCGCCTACCGAGCGCGGCATGTGATAGGCAGAGGTCACGAGCAGCCACAGTTCGCCCGGTTTCGGGCGCAGCAGATCCCGCGTGAACACGGCGTTTTCCGCCGTGGTGCGCGATCGGTCTTCCTCGACGATGCGATCGGCCGGCACGCCGAGCCGCTCCAGCAGCCTCTTGCTCACCGCGGCTTCGGTGGAAACCGGATTGATCAGACGGTTGTTGCCGCCGCTCAGCACGATCCGCGCATGGGGAAAGCGGCGGGCGAGTTCGGCCGCCGCCGTGATACGCTCGGCGGATGCGTTGATTTCAGCCGTTCCCCTCGCCTCCGACAATTCCGGATTGATCGCGCCACCGAGCACGACGATGCCGTCAGGCGCACGCCCACTCTCATGCCATGCCGGAAACCGTTCCGATAGCGACAGCAGCAGCACGTTGCCGAAGGGCGAGAACCCCATGAACAGCAACAGGACGATGCCGCCCGCCATCAGCCGCACCGCCGCCGCGCGCCACCGCGTCGCCAGCAGGACAAGCCCGACCAGCAACAGCAGGGCGACGAAGTTCGATGGCGTCAGGATGAAGCCGAGGATCTTGGAGAGAATGAAAAACATCAAAGCTCACAAAACAAGGCGCTGGACTTAAGCGCCTCAATGCACCGCGGACATCGAGGATACAAGTTGCGGGCCATTCAATCCCATTTCGGCGCGAGGCCGAAATCGGTGATCCGGCCCTGCGGCTTCGCCATCGCGAAGACGTCCGCCATGTCCTGCTCGCTCAATGCGAAATCGAAGACATCGATGTTCTCGGACAAGTGCTCAACCTTGGACGAGCGCGGAATTGCGGCGACACCCTGCTGCACCAGCCAGCGCAGACAGACCTGCGCCGGCGACTTGCCGTATTGCGCGCCGATCCGCTGCAATGTCTCGTCTGTCTTGACGCGGCCTTTCGCGACCGGATTGTAGGCGATCAACGCCATGCCGTGATCGCGGCAGGCTTCGATCACTTTGGTCTGATCGAGATAGGGATGATATTCGACCTGATTGCACACCAGCGGCTCAGTCGAGATCGCCAGCGCCTCCTCGATCAGCGCCACCGTGAAATTCGATATCCCGATATGGCGGGCGAGCCCGATCTGCTTGACCCGCGCCAATCCGCCGAGCGTTTCCGCCAGCGGCACCTGCGGATTGGGCCAGTGCAGCAACAACAGATCGATCTCGGTCATCCGCAGCCGGCCGAGACTTTCCTTCACCGACCGCTCAAGATCCATTGGCGCGAAATGCGTCGTCCAGACCTTGGTGGTGATGACGACATCGCCACGACGCACGCCGGAGGAGCGCAGACCATCGCCGATATCGCGCTCGTTCTCATACATCTGCGCGGTGTCGATATGCCGGTAGCCGAGCCTCAAGGCCTGCTCGACCACGCGGGCGCAATCGCGGCCGCGCAGTTCGGATGTTCCAAGCCCGATGGAGGGAATGAAGGCGCCGCCCGCTTCGACAAATTGCATGCCTGCTCCATCGATCCGGCCTGAATCATCGGCGGAAGAACAATCGGCAAAATCAGATTTGGTTGCCACCGGGGCCGTGTCCCGGCGGCTTGCTCAGTCCAGCGCCGGCTGTTCGCTCGCCAGCGCCGCAAACACCGCGTCCGGGTCGCGCGCGATCACGGCAAGGAGCGCGCGCGCAGGCCCGCGCGGCATGCGCTTGCCCTGCTCCCAGTTGCGGATGGTTTCGATCGGCACGCAAAGCTTGTTGGCGAATTCGGCCTGGGTCAGGCGGGAGCGCAGACGCAGTTCGCGCACTTCCGACGCGGAGCCCGCCTCGCGGCGCGGACGCAGCGGCGGCATCGACGCAGTCGCGGCGGCAGCCTCCGGCGCGAGCGGAGCCTCCTGCCCGTCCAGCAATTCGACAATTCGCCCGTCTGCTTTCAGCCGCAAGCGCCGCATGTTCGATCCCGCATCAATGCGCCCCGATGGTCGGCGTTCATGGTTAAGGATAGGTAAAGGGGTATCGACGATATCGCCCTTCGGAGGCGGCGGGGCTGCCGGGACACACCCCGGAAATTTTAGCGCCACCGGATTGCCTCCGCGCCAGCCCGGCCTTACGCCGGCCCCCGGCAGTCGTCATCCGCCATCCGGAGCGGAGCGCGGGGCCGCCCACGGAGATCCCATGTTCGGTTTAAGGCTGGCCATCGCGGCCCTGGCGCTGTCAGGAACCATGGCCATGGCCGCAGAATGCCCGCGGCCGGATGCGCTCGGCACCGCGCGGGTGCTGACGGTCGATCCGCACGCCTTCCCGCGGGTCGGGCTCAAGAGTTTTCCGGCCACCTTGCCGCTGGCCGATCATGAGGTGGTGCTGACTTTCGACGATGGTCCCTTTCCGGCCACCACGAACAAGGTGCTCGCCGCCCTCGCCAGCGAATGCGTGCGGGCCACCTTCTTCCTGATCGGCCAGAACGCGCAGGCCAATCCGCAGATCGTCCGGGCCATCGCCGCCGCCGGCCACGGCATCGGCCATCACACCTGGTCGCACCGGATCCTTAGCACGATCGGCGACGCCAAGGCGCTGGAGGAGATCGATCGCGGCATCGCGGCCGACGACGCCGCGCTCGGGCACGCGCCTTCGGCCAAAACGCGCTTCTTCCGCTTTCCCGGATTTGCCTCGACCCCGCCGCTGCTCGCCAGACTGGAGGCACGGGGCATGGTGGTGTTCGGCGCCGACCTGTGGGCCAGCGACTGGAATCCGATGACGCCCGAGCAGCAACTGGCGCTGCTCACGGCGCGGCTGGAACAGGCGCGCAAGGGAATTATCCTGCTGCACGACACCAAGCAGCAAACTGCCCGGATGTTGCCCGATTTCCTGCGCTATCTCAAACGTGGCGGCTACAAGGTCGTCCATGTCGTGCCGGCCGGTTAAGAGGTCGTTCATCGCCATGATCCTACGGTTCGACACCTGATCCTCGATGCGGATTTTCTTGATGCGTGATCTTCCGGCCCGGCGGCGGGGCCTTGCTTGCGGCACGGCGCTGACTGCGCTGCTCGCGCTCGCTTCTGCGCTTCCCGCGAACGCAGCCGAGTGCCCCGGCAATCCGACGGCGCTCGGCACCTCGCGCACGCTGGTGGTTGATCCCACGGAGCATCCGCGCATCGGCACCATGCAGTATCCGGAAACGCTGCCGCTCGCCGATCATGAAGTGGTGCTGACCTTCGATGACGGCCCGCTGCCCAAGCACACCAAGCCGGTGCTCGATATGCTCGCCGCCGAATGCGTGAAGGCGACCTTCTTCATCATCGGGCGGATGGCGCGGGATTATCCGGCCGCCTTGCGCGAGGTCCAGCAAGCCGGCCACACCATCGGCACTCACACCCAGAACCATCCGCTCGGCATGAACCGCATGCCATTCGATCAGGCCAAGACCGAGATCGACGACGGCATCGCCTCGACCGTCGCCGCGCTCGGCGATGCGACGCAGGTGGCGCCGTTCGTGCGGATTCCAGGCCTGCGCACCTCGGCCGCGATCGAGGACTATCTCGCAAGCAAACATCTGATGGCGTGGAGCGCCGACTTTCCGGCCGACGACTGGCACAAGATTTCGGCGGCTCAGGTCGCCCGCATCGCCTTGAGCCGGCTGGAAGCCAAGGGCCGCGGCATCCTGCTGCTGCACGACATCCAGGCCCGCACCGAAGGGGCGCTGCCGGTCATCCTCAAGGAATTGAAGGCGCGCGGCTATCGCATCGTCCATGTCGTGCCGGTGGCACCGGGTCGGCCGAAAACGCCGACCGCGCCGTGGCAGTGGCGCCTGCATCCATCGGATCCGACAATTGCGCACAAGCCGGAGAGCGCGCGTCCGATTCTCGAGGCTGCACTGGCCGCCAAAAAGCCCCGCCCGCGCAGCATGCTGGCGGTCCGTTCACGACAGCAGCATGCTGTGTCCGCTCCTGCCCTCCGTATGTTGCACGGCAACGACGCCACCACGCGACTGCTCTACCCCGCTCCGCTTGCGTTCAAATTCGCGGACCACCGGCCTCACCGCAGCCGGGTGGCCAAGCTTCACGCCAAAACGGGCGGATAGTTCGGCGACACGTCAGCCACGCCGCGGCATTACAAATGCGACACTAAAACTGCTTGATCGACCCGAACCTTGGGCGTAGCTGGTATACAAGCCTGAAATGCAGGTTTCGGGCGATGTTTGAGGCACCAAGGCTGGTACTTCCCTTCGGCGAAATGCGCTGGAAGCGTTTTTGGTGAAACTGGACCGGTCTCGTCGCCCAAAAGCGGGGACGAGCAATGGCGAGATTTCCTCGTTCATTGTCCATTGCATTGTGGGCGATCGCGGCCATTTGGGTCATTGCGATCCTCGCCCATGTCTTCGATGCTCCCCGCGAGATCGTTTACCTCACCTTGCTTTTCGGACTGTTCACCGCGGTCGCGGAGTGGCTCTCGGCCGGGAGAACGGACCATTGACGGCGCTTGTCCTATTCGTGCTGTCCGCCGGCGACCATCCACCTGCGTCTAGCTGCGCCCAAGATCCATGATGCCGCCATGACAACCCGCACCATCATCATTGTCTGCACTTTCGCCCTGATCGCAGTCGGCATCCTGTCGGAAAATATCGCCGCGCTGCTGATCGCCATCGTCGGATCGATCCTGATCTGGCAGGCGCACATCATCGAGCTGAAGCTCAACAAGCTGCTCGATCACGCCGGAATCGTGATCACCAAGGCGGACTTCGAGGACTGAGCCGGCTAGCGAGGGTTCAGGTCAGCGCCGCCGGCATTGTTGATGACGATGAAAAACACAGCCGGCTCGGTGTCCGAAGGATTGTCAAATCGATGGGGGACGTGAGCGCGATAGAAGATCGCGTCTCCCGCCTTGAGATCGTACTTCTCGTCTCCCAGGCGCAAACGCAGCCGTCCCGATGCGACCGCAAGCGTCTCCTCCACGCCGGCCCGATGCGGCGGAAACGTGCCGGAGCTTTGTGCCGGCGGCAAAATATTCACAACGAAATCGACGCCTGAATTCCGGATCGAGAGCGGCGACAAAGAGCGCCGCTCGAAACCCGTGGTGGGCACGCGAAACACCGGCTGCTCGCCATAGGGCACCCGCACGACGTCGCCGTTCGACTGCTCTCCTCCCACCAGTTGGGAGATGCTGATGCCAAAACCCTCCGCCAGCTTGCCCAGCACCGTCGCCGTCGGCGAGGTCAGCCCGCGCTCAATCTTCGACAGCATGGACTTGCTCACGCCAGTCTTGTCCGCGGTCTCGCGCAGCGACCAGCGCCGGCCCTCCCGTAGTTCCTTGAACCGTGTCGCGAGGACCGCAGTCATCTGAAAAGTCTCATGATCGCCATGCCGTAGCCGCTCTTCTTATCGTGCCCTTGCCGCCGATAGGCCAGCCTTCTCCCACGGGCAATTTTAAACATCGTTGACAAAAGTGGACACTGTGTCCACCATAGGGGACAAATTAAATTATCACGGCCTGGGAGGGCGCGATGACAACTCTATCGATCCGCAAGATTTGCGCGTTTCAGGAAGAAGTATACGCCGACCAGCGTCCCCTGCCCCAGCCGTTCCGGCATGTCATCGTCGCCGCCGTCATCAAGAACCCCTGGGCCGGCTGCGGCTACGTCGAAGACCTCAAGCCACAAATCAGCGAGGTCGCGCCGCAGCTCGGTGAACTGCTCGCCTCGCGCGCCGTGGCCATCATGGGCGGCGCGGACAAGGTAGAAGCCTTCGGCAAAGCCGCCGCCGCGGGCCTGGGCGGCGAATACGAACACGCCAACGCTCTCATTCATACGGTGCTGTTCGGCGATCCGTGCCGCAAGGCGATCAACGGCTCGGCATGGATGGTCGGCAATCAAAAGATCTCGCCGGTTGGCCTGACACTGGAATTGCCGATGGCTCACAAGATCGACGCCAAGAACCAGAATTACTACCACACCATTTCACTCTCCATTCCCGACGCGCCTCTGGCGGACGAACTCGTCGTGGCCCTCGGAATGGCCTCGGGCACGCGGCCGCACGCCCGGCTCTGACGTAACCACACGGCACACTCGCCGCGCGGTTTCCGGTCCGACTTCAACGAATCCGACGCGGCCAACAAGAACTTCCCAATGCCCTGCGCGCGTTTCGTGCAGGCATGACGGTCGTGCGCGCTGAGTACAGCCATCGCAACCACAGGGAAGCCGACAATCGACAGGGAGACATATCGCCAGGCACACTGAGGGAGGAAATCACCATGGGCGACCAGAGTGCGACTACCAGCGGATATCGCAAAGCCACGTTACGCATCATTCCCTTCTTGTTCGTATGTTACTTCTTTGCGTTTCTCGACCGCGTGAATGTCGGATTTGCCAAGCTTCATATGCTCTCCGACCTGCAGCTCAGCGAAGCGGTCTACGGGCTTGGCGCAGGCATCTTCTTCATCGGCTATTTCATCTTCGAAGTCCCGAGCAACCTGATCCTCCACCGTGTCGGCGCGCGACTGTGGATCGCCCGCATCATGGTGACGTGGGGCATCATCTCGGCGGCGATGGCGTTCATCACCACGCCGACCATGTTCTACGTGCTGCGTTTCCTGCTCGGTGTCGCGGAGGCCGGTTTCTTCCCGGGCATCATCCTCTATTTGACCTACTGGTACCCGGCGGAACGGCGCGGCCGTATCATCTCGATGTTCATGGCCGCGATTCCGGTATCGGGCCTGATCGGCAGCCCGATCTCGGGACTGATCCTCGATTTGTCCCACGGCACGCACGGTCTGGCCGGCTGGCAATGGCTCTTCGTCATCGAAGCGCTGCCCTCGTGCATTCTCGGTGTGGTTCTGTATTTCTTCCTGACGGATCGACCGTCACAGGCGCGCTGGCTGACCGCCCCTGAAATCGAACGCATCGAAGCCGATCTCGCCGCGGAAGCCACCCAGCACGACGCCCATTCGGTGAAAGCCGCGCTGACCGACTGGCGGGTGTGGCTGCTGTCGTTCGTCTATTTCGGCATCCAGATGGGCGTCTATGGCATCGGCTTCTGGCTTCCGACCATCGTCAAAAGCTCCGGTTTCAAGTCCGACACCATGGTCGGGCTGGTGACGGCGATCCCGTATCTGGCGGCAACCATTTTCATGGTGATCATGGGTCGCTCCGCGGACGCGACAGGAAAGCGGCGCCTCCATGTCGTGCTGCCGGCCCTGCTCGGCATGATCGGCCTCATCGGCTCCGGCATCTTCGCCAGCAACGTCTACATCGCGGTGACGTGCCTTACGCTGGCGACGATGGGCTGCATCACCGCGCTGGCGCTGTTCTGGTCGTTGCCCTCGGCATTCCTCGGCGGGTTCGCCGCAGCCGGCGGCATCGCCATGATCAACTCGGTCGGCAACCTCGCCGGCTTCCTCAGCCCCTATATGGTCGGGTTGATCAAGGACGCCACCCACAGCACCAATCTCGCGCTCTACGTGATCGCGGCCGCGGTCTGCTGTGCCGCCATCCTTGCGACGCGCGTCCCGCGTATCGTCGATCGATAGGCGGATCATCGATATCGCCCGGTGGAGAAATCCGCCGGGCGATCGATTGCGAGCAGCTCGCCGACCGACGCCGGTGTCCCGGTGGAATCGCCCGCTCTGCGCAGCCCAGTCACTAGATTCCGCCGACCGGTAGCCTCCATCTCCTCGCCTCAAGGCGCGGGTGGGCGGCAGGCCGAACCGGCTGCGCAATCATCGGGATTTTAAGGGTGTGGTGCGCTCGGAGGGACTCGAACCCCCACGATTTTACTCACTGCCACCTCAAGGCAGCGCGTCTACCAATTCCGCCACGAGCGCTTGGACTGGTCGCCGGAACGAGCCGGCGCGCCCATGTAACAAATCGAGGATGCAGGGACAAGGGTTTGTCGCCTCCTCGCGCGGACTATCCATCATCGCGTTCCGATGACAAATTCCCCGCCGGAGGGACTTTATTCCGGCCGCAGCGGGCCTATTTGTGCCCGGCCGCCTTGGGCAGCATTTGCTTGACTTCGACCGCGATGCGGTTGCGATTGACCACCACCGCGCCGCTCGCGATCGGCAGGTTGTTGGCCAGCACCTTGACCTCGTCCTGCTCGGTGGCATCGAGTTCGATGATGGCGCCGCGACTGAGCCGCAGCACCTGATGGATGGGCATGGTGGTGGTTCCGAGCACCACCATCAGGTCGACAGAGACTTTATCGAGAGTTGCCACGGCACGCCTGACTGACCAAAGAATGATACCGGCAGATCACCATGGTATGGTTAGCTAATGGTTAACGACCGCCAAGACCTTGTTTTAACGTCATTTAAATCGACGGACGCCACCCCCGTGGAGTGGCGAATCTCGCCGTCTCCGGTCGACTATCAGGACGCGCTGGCCGTGATGGAGGCGCGAAGCGCGGCCATTGCCGGCGGGGCCGACCCGGAGCTGGTCTGGCTGCTGGAACACCCCCCGCTCTACACCTGCGGCACCAGCGCCCGGGAGGGCGGGCTGATCGATCCGCGGTTTCCGGTGTTCGCCACCGGGCGCGGCGGACAGTTCACCTATCACGGCCCCGGCCAGCGGGTGGTCTATCTGATGCTCGACCTGAAACGAAGGCAGCCGGACGTGCGGGCCTATGTCGCCGGCCTCGAGGAACTGATTATCCGCACCCTCGCCGCCTTCAACGTGCGCGGCGAGCGGCGGGAGGATCGCGTCGGCGTCTGGGTGGCGCGGCCCGACAAGGGCGAGGGATACGAGGACAAGATCGCGGCGATCGGCGTGCGGCTGAAACGCTGGGTGTCGACGCACGGCATCGCCATCAATGTCGAGCCGGAGCTGTCCCATTTCTCCGGCATCGTGCCCTGCGGCATCGCGGATCCGCGCTACGGCGTCACCAGCCTCGTCGATCTCGGCCTGCCGGTCACGATGCACGATGTGGACGTGGCGCTGCGAGCAGCGTTCGAGGATGTCTTCGGCAGCCTCGAACCGGCCCTGCCCGAAGCGGCTGCGGACTGACTCTTCGCGGCAGATCGGCTCGTTGCACCGGCGCCGGGCGAGCTGAGGATACGCACCACCACAGCCAGCAGCTTTAAAGCCATGGCCGCATCGCGCGGCGCATGGCTTTTGTGATCCCAAGCTTAACCGGGGAAAGGCGCCCTTGCGCAGAGCTTGTTGCCGTCGGGGTCCCGCAGATAGGCCAGATAGACCTTCTTGCCGGCCGACTCCCGCACGCCCGGAGGATTTTCCACCGAGGCTCCGCCATTCGCGACGCCCGCGGCGTGCCAGGCATCCACCGTCGCCGGATCCTTGATGGTGAAGCCGATGGTGCCGCCATTGGCAGACGTCGCGGCCTGCCCGTTGATCGGCTTGGTCACCAGGAATCGTGCGCCGTTCTGGGAATAGGCGACGCGCCCCTTGGCATCGACGGTGCCGGCCGATCCACCGGCCGCGGTGAACAATGCATCGTAAAATTTCTTGGACGCTTCGATGTTATTCGAACCGACCATGACGTGACAGAACATGGCTAAGACTCCAGCTTGCGGAAGATAAAATGATCTACTGGAAGGACTCATTTTAAAGCAAGGGTCGATCACATCGAATGCAACAAAAGCCCGCGCAAACGCCCGGCGCAGGGCCTGCCGCAAGCGGCGGTGAAACCTTGCCGGTGATGCATCGACTTGTTCGTTGTTGTCGTTCGAATAAGTCGTAACGTCAGCAGACAGTCCTGCTTGCCGTGCCGCGCGACGTCCGACCTCTCAGACAGTGGGCAGGCTGGTGAAGCCGGAATCGATCCCGCGCAGCGCCAATTCGTCCGCGCCGGCATCGTGCTGATCGATCCGCGTCACCCGCGCCGAGGATGGGCCCTGCCGGCATGCCTCGATCATCGCCGTCACGACATCGGGCGGGCCGCAGAAGACCGCCTCCACCACTCCGTTGCGGTGATTGCGTACCCAGCCATCCAGACCATAGCCGCGCGCGGTGCTCTCCGCCCAATAGCGGAAGCCGACACCCTGCACCCGGCCATGAATGACAATGCGTCGAATGACGGTGCTCATGACAATTCCCGTGATCGCGCCGCGTTTGTACCACGACAACCACGATACCGCGCGACATCAAAAAACGGCGGGCGCCCGCAGGCGGCCCGCCGTTCCTGAAACAGACGGAATACGGATCGGATCTTACATGCCGAGATCGATGATCGTCGGCAGCGATTGCGCGACCGGCAGCGTGGCCGCGCCGATCAGGGTCGCGGCGACGAGGCCCGTCAGCACGCGGCTGCTGCGGCGCTTGCCGCGCATCTGGGCGGAGATCCACTCGAGCACTTCGATATTGACGCCCACCGCCCTGGTCGGGGCCCAGCTATCGATCGAAGTCTGCGGCGACAACGCAACCGCGCGCGAGGGCACCGGCAGACCCGAAGCGGAAGCGGCGTGATGCACGATGGCCTTGGCGAACAGGTCGTCGAACAGGCCGTCATCGCTACGGTCGGCCGCCGCCTCGTTGATCTGAAACAGCGCTTCGGCCTCCGCGCGGCTCACCGGCTGATCGGTGATCGCCCGGCCGGTCAGAATTCGTGCGCACCATGCGGCATCGTCCGCATCGAGCGAGCGCGAGAAGTGAACGCGTCCCGCCGTCGTCGGCCCCTCCCCGGTGATGACACCGTCCCGCACGATGCCAAGCGCGCTGACAGCGCAGGCACTGGCCTCGGCGCCGTTCGGCGCGGTCTCGATGTGGTGGAGGAGATCGACAAGGCTTTCACTTGATGTGATCGCAAACGCAGACATGGCACTTACTCGTTTTTATCCCGTAGCATTTTCATGCGGACGTAAATGATTTCTTAAGACTGCAGCCGGGACGGCTACATCTCACGGAGAGTTGCCTATTGGTCGCAGGTCACCGCCCCGAGGTTCAATGATATGGCGCCCGCTGTCGGCAGGGGTGCGGCGCATCGTGGGCTAATTCAGGGCATTTGAAGAAAAACACGCAGGCGTATTGTTTCAAATTGTTACGCCCAGCGAGAACAGCATTGCACCGAGGGCGAGCGCGGAAGAAGGATATTGTCCTTTTTTCCGCGCCATTCCGTTGCTGTTGCGATGGACCTATATCGAAGGGGTCATTCCCGAAATTCCCACGACATGAGGACGTCACAATGACTTTATCGATTGGTGCCAAGGCACCCGACTTCGAAGCTGAAAGCACCGAAGGCCACATCAGCTTCCACAAATGGCTCGGCGATAGCTGGGGCCTGTTCTTCTCCCATCCGAAGGATTTCACGCCGGTGTGCACCACCGAGCTCGGCGCCGTCGCCCGTCTCAAGCCGGAGTTCGACAAGCGCGGCGTCAAGCTGATCGGCATCAGCGTCGATCCGACCGACAAGCACCATCTCTGGGCCAAGGACATCGAGGAGACCCAGGGTGTCGCGCCGAATTATCCCCTGATCGCCGACGTCGATTTCAAGGTCGCCAAGCTCTACGGCATGCTGCCGGAAAGCACCTCGGGCGACGTCAGCAAGCGGACCCCGGCGGATAACCAGACCGTGCGCAACATTTTCGTCATCGGGCCGGACAAGACGATCAAGCTCGTCTTCATCTATCCGATGAGCACCGGCCGCAACTGGCAGGAAGTGCTGCGCGCCATCGATTCTCTGCAGCTCACCGCCAAGCACGGCGTCTCGACGCCGTCGGACTGGAAACAGGGCGATGATGTGTTCTTCTCCGCCGCCGTGCCGGAAGAGGATGCCCGCAAGAAGTTTCCGAAGGGCTGGAAGTCGCCGAAGCCCTACTTCCGCATCGTCGAGCAGCCGAGGTAACGGCAAGGCCACCGCTCTGGCCAAACCAGCGCGCGTGAAAGGGGACGCTCCGGCGTCCCTTTTTCTTTGCTCGGGCATCGTCAGACCCCGGCCACTCACAAGGAAACGGGCGGTGGCGGGGTTGACTGTCACGCAGGGCTAACTCCCCGGCGAAACCTCGGTCTTGTCAGATT